>Ga0214921_10010864_pt1 | contig 11184 bp, 12 predicted proteins | sample LL1505_MetaG_FD_177992 | JGI IMG/M metagenome (GOLD analysis project Ga0214921, IMG submission 177992) | Freshwater microbial communities from Lake Lanier, Atlanta, Georgia, United States - LL-1505 | ecosystem: Environmental > Aquatic > Freshwater > Lake | place: USA: Georgia | collected...
CAGCGGGCGTAACCCCGACGGTGTTGAACTTTTCTATGTTCACGGAGAGGAGTCCGGCGGTCACCAGTTCGCGCCCGAAGTAGAGCCACTCAGCCTTAGTGCGACCCTTACCCGCGCCGTAGGTGGAGAGGGTGTCGTGACCAAGCTTTCTCACCTTATCGACAGAGGCTCCCAAGAGAACGTCCACAATGTGATTCATTCCCACTGAAAACCCACTATGTTTGTGTATCCGTAGCACGCATGAGAGTAGCTTTTGAGCGGCCTCCGTCGCATCTATCTCCTCGCGAGGAGTCAGGCAATTATCGCACGACCCGCACGAGGGTGAGATCGCTCCGGAGCCGTCGCGATATGTCTCACTGAAATAGCCCAAGAGCGATACTCTGCGGCACTCAGAGCTCTCGGCGAACTGGAGCAGCCTTGAGAGCTGCCGGCTAGCTACCTCTCGTTCAAGTGGATCGGTCGCCTGGTCAATAAAGCCACGCAGCTTGGCGGCGTCAGAGGAGCTATAAAGCATGACACACTCGCTCGGAAGTCCATCGCGTCCCGCGCGGCCAGTTTCCTGATAGTAGCTCTCTATATTCTTCGGTAGGTCGTGGTGGATAACGAAGCGAACGTCCGGTTTGTCGATCCCCATGCCGAAAGCTATTGTCGCCACCATTACCTGCGTTTCATCTCGAACAAAGCCCTCTTGCCGTTTGTTTCGTTCCTCCGTGCTTAACCCCGCGTGATACGCCCGCGCTTTTATTCCTTTAGCGGAGAGATCGAGGGCAACCGCCTCAGTTCTAGCGCGGCTTAAGCAATAGATAATTCCCGACTCATCACGGTGTGTTTCGATGATCTCGAGTATCTGCTTAATCGGCGAGAGTCGGGGAATAATACGATAGGAGAGGTTGGGGCGATTAAAGCTCGCTACAAAGATCTTAGCGTCTCGAAGCGACAACATCTCTACTATATCTGACCGCACTCGCTCGGTCGCGGAAGCGGTCAGGGCCAATATCGGAACGTGAGGAAAGCGCGCTCGTATCGTCGTAAGGGCCCTGTACTCAGGTCTAAAATCATGCCCCCATGAGGAGATGCAGTGAGCTTCATCGACAGCCACAAACTCAAGGTTTAGCTTCTCTAAGGTTTCAAGCATCCCCTCAAGGAGGAGTCGCTCAGGGGAGATGTAGAGTATCTTTATCTCCCCACGGTAGAGCCGCCGCCACGTCTCCTTAGACTCCTCCTCGGTCAGGTTCGAATTGAGTTGCGCTGCGCTGATTCCGTTCTCAATCAATCCATCAACCTGATCCTTCATAAGAGCGATCAGGGGTGAGATGACAAGGGTGAGACCGGGGCGCACGATAGCTGGTAATTGGTAACAGAGAGACTTCCCGCCGCCGGTGGGGAGGAGCGCCAGCACATCGTTTCCCGCTAGGGTCTCACTAACGATCTCCACTTGTAGGGGACGGAAGGTTGAGAAGCCGAAGCTCTCCTTGAGAGCGGCAACGAGCTTGTCAGGGATGGCAGGGGACATACGATGAGCCTATCTTCGTCGAGGGAAGGGGCGCACTCTAGCAGGGCGGGCAGCAACCTACCAGCTAAGATTAAGTTGAACCCCGATAGCGCCCCGACCGGGGAACCACGGGTTGATAGTTGAATCGCCTGAGGCGAGCGCTTTTAGCGCTCGGGACGTAGAGCTTCCCTCATCTCTCTCCTGTGCTGGGGGCTCAACAAAAAGCCTTCCTTTTGGCGGAGTAGAATTGGTATCTGAGATCTTCGTACGCCGCGAGGTGGTAGACTTAGCTTGAGGTAGGGAGGCGCCCCGCCCGGCGGATAGCGATTCAGTCGCGGTTAGGCCAAATGCCGCCGAGGCGTTCAAAACAAGAAAGAATATGATGCCGAAAACTACCGACCTCATGCCGGTGTTGTCGGAAGGTCCTCTGAATCACTTTACTATCGAGCGCAAAAAATTACTGAATAACCCCAGGCGTAAGGGGGCGTGATTGGCCGTTCCTTTCCATAACTATTTAAGAGCTCGATTGAGGGGGGATACGCTCGACAGAGCCCCCACTGCGAGGAACTCTTATATCGAAGGGGTTTCCTGCTAGCGCGAAACTTACCTGGAGGACTTAAGGAGCTCGTCCGTTACGTCGGTCGAGGGCGCCCCGAATAAGATCGGTCCGCGGTACTTCTCGCTCTTATCGATTATGAGGTCGTAGTTGTTCGCTTTGGCGAACTTCTCAATCTGAGTATACACCTTATCGGTGAGCTCTTTATTGACTTTGAGATAGCGCTTCTCTAGGTCCGCCTTTGCATCTCCGCGCATCCTGTCAAAGTCACGCACTTGGTTTCGAAAGTTGTCGGCCTCTTTCGAGTCAGGGGCGACCTTTGATTCCTCAAGCTTAGTCTTGAGAGCTTGGAGCTCTTTCCCCTTAGCCTCAATCTTCTTCTTGGTTTCGTTTGAGTAGGTCTCAAGGTCCTTCTTCTTGGCCACAGCTTCGGGGGAATCGTTAACGATGCGTGCCACATCAACGGTAGCTATCCGAACCTCAGCGGAGGCGGCGGCAGCGAACGATAGGAGGGCGACTGATGTAAGGAGTAGGTGGGTCTTCATGTAGCAGCTCACAAATCTAGTAACAGGTGGATGATAGTAGGCTTTCTGAGGGAGAGCAATCTTGTGGTGTTAGAGCTTTAGCGCACAATCGGCATTTGGGGCTCTTTAGCGCACAGCGACGGTATTCCTATAACATTTTCACGGTCAGCCAAGCGATCAATTCCATGAGATCAGGCCCTTACAAGGCTCACGAGATCCTTACAACTTTTAGTTTGTATAGGTGTGGTTGAGTATGGAAAATGGGGCGGCTCGTACTGAGTTGTATTGATTCCTTTTGAGGGCCTAGAACATTTTATTCCTATGGATCCCGTGACCGATCGCACCCTGAATAGAGATATCGGAAAGAAAGGGGAGCCGGCTCTCAACCCCTCCCTCGCGGCAACCTCTCTGCCTGGAGGTCGTGAATTCCGGGAGACTGATCGGTTTCAGCTACGAGATATATTCCAGAGTCTTTCCCAAGGGGCGGTTGACCAGCCGATGCTTGAGCGCGCTCTCCGAGACTTCGCGAACGCGTTCACTCTTCTTGAGAATCTCCCCCCGAGTATCTCGGTTTTTGGAGGCTCTCGCGTTCAGCCTGGGACTCGTGATTATGAGCTGGCCGAGAGAGTTGGCGCGGAGCTGGGGAGGCATGGCTTTGGAATTATCACGGGTGGCGGACCCGGTGTTATGGAGGCCGCGGCGAAGGGTGGTAAAGGAGTCGGAGCGATCTGCGCGGGTCTTAATATCCGCCTACCACATGAGCAGTTCGCGAATCCCTATCTCGATCTCTCAGTTGATTTTGAATACTTCTTCTCCCGTAAGGTTATGTTCGCGAAGATCTCGGAGGGGTTCGTTGTTTGTCCGGGAGGGATCGGCACCCTTGATGAGCTCTTTGAGGTGCTCACCTTAAGACAGACCGGAAAGATGCTGCCACTCCCGATCGTGCTCCTCGGGGAGGATTTCTGGGCTCCGCAGATAGCTTTTATGAGAGATCAGATGCTCTCCCGTGGGTACATCTCGGAGAGAGATATCAGTGATATGTTGGTGACGGACTCTCCGGAGGAGGCTGCTTCGTTTGTTCGGGAGCGAGCCCCGAAGGTGGCACCGCACCGTTCGTTGGAGGACCGGCTGCGCCCGTCCATCACATAGGCGGTCGTGTCAGCGGCGCGTCAAGAGCGAAAAGAGATCGCCCAGCTCTTTACCACTTCAGGCAAAGAGGCCGGAACTAGGTCTGCGGATACTTTAGAACGCACGAGGTAATCGATTGCAGATAAATGGTGGAAGAGGCTTCGTCCTTCGTAACCTTCCCTTTAAGTGTAATGATACCTCCAGGCCGGGCGCTCTCTATAGTTCTCCGACAAACATTTAGCATTCGATCTTGAATGCCATCGGCGGCAAACTCCCACTCTCTCAGTATTATTGATGCCGGTGTCGATACGGGCATGGCCATTATGCAAGCCACGAAAGGAGAAGAGGGACACTTAAAAACTGGCGTATACATCCCGCGTATCTCATACCTCGGTGCTGGAAGTGCTGTACCGTTCAATCGTTTGTTCACGACCCTAATGCTGCTAATATCAGTCAGGGTAAACTCATGGCTCTTTTCGACTGTCAGGTTACGCCGCGGCTCATTCGAGGGGGCACTTGCAGTCTGGGCGGAGACGTTCGTAATGGTCATGAAGACGCTCATAAGAAGTAAGGTTGGCAATCGTTTCATATAAGGCTCTCCTATCAATTCTTTGCTGGCACTCTAAAGGCTTTTAAGATCTTCGCGACGCGTCTCTCCTAATTCACTTACCCAACACAAGAGGTCGATTGACCGTGCAATCGGTGAGATTTTTGAACTCTAGGGCGCCTGACTGGTCGTCAAAGAAGGTCCCCGTTATACTTATTAAGTCATTGGCGTTCGCGGATTCGATAGATCGGCGACAAGCGCCGAATAATCGCCGAGTGCTGGCATTTTGGTCTGTTAACGAACTTTTAAAGATTAACCGAGTGAATTGGGGCTTCGGCATCCCTGTACAACCCTTGATCAGACAGTTTGCGGGGGCTATTGAGGCCTCTCCCGTGATCTGATGAACGGGAGCGGATTGAGCTCCGTTAGCGGTGAGAGGAGTCTCTATTTCGATCGATGAGAGCTTGTAGATTATAATTGAATAACCCGAGTAGCCGACGACATCCGGCGCCGGGGTCAGCGCGAAAGCTGACGAAACAGTGAGGACTCCTAAGATGGAAGACAGCGCCAACTTTTTAACCATACAACCTCTCACCTAAAACCTATGTGGAAGGTATGGCTCCAACCGCAGGAGAGGCATCTTAAGCGCAGCGCCTCAAATAAAATCAACCAAAAGACGACTCATCTTTTGGCTCGAGGATTCTGGACTTTCCACTCCAGAGCCGATGGAGCCGGCACGCAAAAATGGGGAAATTCACATTCTTAGGGAGCTTGAATGAAAGTCACAAAAGAGGGCCCCCAGCACTTTCTTAAAAGGGGATAGGCTCTTATGGTTCTAACCCCTTTTTTGCGCCGATCGAGAAGAGATGGGGAGCTACTCAGCATCTCCCGGGCGCCACTCCCACGCATAGTTGCTTATGACTGGGGTTCGGTTGAGGAGGGGGAGGTTAAGTGGTTTGCCCCCGTCATAACCGACACTCTTGTATCTGAAGGAGAGGCCGGTTGAGGATGTAATCTGCAGCGTGCGGGACCGTCGACTAACGCCCCGGTCCGGTCCCTCTGTGGTTAAAAGGAGTGTCACAGAGCAGGTAGACACAGTACCGGCCGCATCACGACACTGCGCTCCCTCAAAGTGTACATCAAGGAGCTTAGTTCCACCCCTGCCTCTTGACCGGTACGTGTCACGTACAACGGTGAGCCCCTCGTTGTCGTTCCTATTGATCCAGATAGAGCCTCGGGGTGTTGATAACCGGAGCTGCTGTTTACGAGTCGGTACCTCTTTTACCTGCAGTAAGTACTCGGCATAGTAGCGTTCGATGTCTCCGAATCGAATGGTGAGCAGCTTCGGGTTTGGAGGGCGCAGGGAACCACGGGGCGAGAAGTAGATTCCGTACTCGATGTAGTCACTTGGGGTGAAGGTATACGGAGCAGCTACTGCTGTAGCAGATGAGCCTATGAGAATTGCTAGCACTATTAGGGGCAGAGTTTTTCTTTTCATATCCGCGATTCGCTTCATATCACTTACCTCCCCAAGACCTTAAAGATATCACCCCTCGCCATCCAACTTCACCCAACCTACTTTCAATTATGGACCCCAAAAAAACCTCAGTCGCCTATACCCATCATAGCTGTTAGCCTGAAAACCATCCGTCGCGTCCGGTGGCACGGAACCCCTCGTGCGCCTCTTTCTCAGGTGGGCGCTTGATTGTTGCGCATGCTCTAAGGGTGCGCCCCGCCATTGCTCGCCCTAAGGTGAAAGCCTCTCTGTTATTATGGAGAAGCCGTTCGCCTGAGAGCCGACGATATTGTGAATCGTAAATTTTCTCGCTCCCACTCCCGTCTTGCGAGCAATCGCCCCACCACTGGCGGAGGCTTGGATATTGGCGGTGTACTGAAGCTTGTCTGTTAGAACAAGGAGAGAGGACGATTTGCCGTTCCTTATTCTCTTCGTTTGCGATCGGGCGAGCTCTCGACTACTGAATTTAACGAATACTGGGCCGGCCTTCGCCAGATGGCGCACCGTTACCGCGGACGGCAAAAAGAGCTCCCTCGAGTTATTGAACACAACAAGTTGAGGAGTTCCGGTCGATGACAAGCTGGCCACCGCCGAGAATGAATTGCTGCCCTCCTCCACAGTGACAGCCTTGGTGATAACCGGGGCCTGAGAGCATGCGCCATCCGATAGGTGAACTGTGATGGTATAGGTAGCCGGCGACAACTCAACCAAGGCTGATTGTTTAAAGGTCACTCCCGTTAGGGAGCACGTCCCGTTGACCGCGATATCCACGGGTAGGCTCTGGCCGAGCGCTAAGTCTCGGCCGTCAATCCCATGCACAACGTTGAGCTTGGCTGCTATCGCAGGATGAGCGCCAAATAGGATTGAAATTATTGTGAGAGCGAGGATTGATACTATCTTCATGGTGTGGGCCCCTATTCTTTTACTCATACTTTATAATAAATGTTGTACAGATAAAATTTTTTCCTACCCGCCAGAAACGACTTGGTTGAGGCTGAAATCCAGTAGGGTCGTTTTGTTTTCATGTTGCAGCCATCTGCTAGCCTATCGGATTTCATCCTCTATCGTTCATCAAGCACCTTGAGTGAGAACGGTGCGCCCCCTCCGGCGTTATCCAACGCCGCTACCGTCGCAATGAGCCCGTCGGAGATCTCGAGGTTGAGGGCTTGTATCGCTACCGTCTTCGTTCCCGCTAGGGTGACGCTTACGTCGTAGGAGCCTGATGGTAGAGAAAGGTAGTCGGAGATGGCTCGGAAGGGAACATTAGTAAGAACAGGCTCAGCGCCAGAGATCTCCGCTCCGGGGGTTGTTACATAGATATCAACCTCTGGAGCGCTTGCGGCCGAGTGCAAAACCCTGATTCGCGCTGTTCCTGATTCAGTATCTGAACGATCGACCGTCGCCACGATCGGAGCTATATCCGCGACCTTACCCGCCGCTACCACCAAGTAATCGGTGTCTTGATTAAGTTTTAACTCAGTATCTATGACCGCTGTATCTGTTCCCGTGGCGGTTACAGTAAATTGACGTTGGCCCACAGTGAGAGGAAGGAACTCAGACGCCGCAGCGTATGGCACGTCCTCAATAACTCGACCACCATCAACTAAAACGTCCACATTTGGGGCGTCAGGGGACGCATGAAAGACTCGAACCCGGGCTTCTTGGCTCATGTTGCCGTTACCGCATCCGATGAGCCCCGCTAGGACTAGGATCGTTGTAAGCGCTGATGGGAATGTGGCCAGACCTTTTCGCATAACTACCTTGCTAAATAATGCAAATAATTTACAGGAATAATAGCAGCGCTAAACCACCTAGTCAATAATTACTGTAAAATTGACACATGTATTAATTTACTGGTATGATACTGAAAGGTTATGGAGAAGAAACTGCAGCCATCAGCGGTTTTAGCCGCGTTGTTAGCCCCAGTGGTGCGCTTTTGTCTTAAGCGCGGGGTCAGGATTCGCGAGCTCGACGAGTCGATTAGGAAAACGCTCGTTGAAGAGGCTCGTTCGGCAATCGAGGATGCTGGAGGAGAGGTCAGCGTCAGCAAGATCAGCGTAATCACGGGAATTCACCGGCTTGAGGTCGGCCGACTTCTTGCGGGTGAGCGACGCCCCAGAGGCAAGCATGATGTTCTCAACCGTATTATTGGGCTTTGGACTCAGCGAGGATCGTATCGCGACAAAAAGGGTCTGCCCCGACCGTTAAGCTTCCAAGGTCTCAACAGCGAGTTCGCTGAGTTGGTCGCTCGCGTGAGCAAAGAGACCAGTCACTATCCAATACTTTTCGAACTTGAGCGAACTGGCGCTATCGAGCTTGAGGGTGGGATGGTGAAGTTGAAAGTTGTTGAGTACACCCCGCAGGGCGACGCCGAGCACGGACTTCAGATCCTAAGCGACGACGTGTCTGAGTTGTTGCAGGCTGTTGAGGGCAACCTAACGGATCGTAGCGAAAGGCCGGACCTTCACCTGCGTACCTCGTACGACAATATTCCTCCTGAGCATGTAGATGAGATCCGGGCATGGGTGCTCTCCAAGGGGGCGGCGTTTCAGTCAGAGGTGCGTGAATATCTCTCTAAATTTGATCGTGACATTAACCCAACGGTCGCGTCGGGTATTGAAAGAGCAAAGGTAACGGTTTCGGTGTTCTCTTTAGGAAGGGCGCTTGAGCAGGTCAAGCAACTGAAGCCAAAGAAACGAGGAAGGAAGCGAGCAGCTTCAAGCGATCCGGAATAGTGCGAGACAATTAAGGTGAGGGCCTTATGTTCAATATGGTAAGTGGGAGGAGATCAGTATACGTGATTCTTGTCGGTCTGCTGGTGCATACAGCCGGCTGTGGTGGTGGCACCACCGGAACCTCATCCACTGGAGAGCTTAAGCTCGCCGGGTATGCGCAGGGTAGCAGCGGTCAACGACTCGGTGACCGCTCGATGACTGTGCGATCAGGTGTTGATCAGGGCGAGCTGTTGGCCTCACAAACCGATGCTGAGGGTAGCTTTACCATGGCGTTACCTGGATCAGAGTCATCTGTTTTGATAGAGATTGATGGGAAAGTTTCCTCGCCTATAGCGCGCCGCTTTAACGGTTCGAGCATCTTGTCAACGGTTCTGACCCTGTCGTCCTCCGGTGGTGTCATCTCTCAGGGGAGCTTTGAGGTTCAGGTCGATCAAGCATCGCTCTGTCAGTCGCTAGGGATTGAGGGGAATGAGCTTTACGTCAAAGGTGCCATCAGCGGGCCGTGTGAGGTGCGGGCACGAATAGCGCCAACTTCGTATTCCTTGTCGAGTTTTTCGGCCTCCCTGGAGGGGATCTGCGATGGAAGCTCAACCTTAATCTCAACCGTACCGGCAGACACAACTGGAGTCGTATCGATTGATGTTGGTGGCGCGATAGAGGGTGGATGCTCCTCGCCGCGGATTGTTGTCTCGTCGACCTCTGATCCCAGTCGCCGAGTGGCAATACCGATCTACTAGCTTTTTCACCGGAGGTCCTGATGTAGGGACAAGAGGCCTGTCAAGGAGGGGACTATCATCTACCTAACGCCCGAACTGTGTGCGGGAGGTGTGATACAAGGCTCGGTGTTTGAGGTACGGCCTCATCCCCGCGACGGAAAACAGGTACTTAGGCACGGTAAAAAAATACAAAAATGAGGCAAAATCTTTAGAATATTTAGGGGGTGCCGATCATCTTAGTAGTTAAGGACTCTGAATATTACCCTTTGAGAAGGATGATGTTGAAGCTTTTTGGAATCTTTGAGGCTCTTGTGGCTGCTCTCCTCGGCCTGAAGCCTGCGCCGGTTCGGGCGCGAAGCAGACGCTCGCGATAACGGACACAAGTTTACCGTAAAGGGATGACTCTGATTGTGAGGTGAGGCGTTGTGTGGTCTCATCAACCTATGAAGACATCACCACTTCAAGACAGTGAAGTGTTGCGCCCATTCGGTGGTTGCAATCGTCTCCTGGAACAATATCAAAGTGTCGGCTCAGCTCTTGTGGAGTACGAGCGGCGTATTAGTGGCGCGCTGATTCCTGGGCGTCGGCTTAACCGGGAATTCGGAGAGGCGGTAGCGTTCGTGCCCGTAGAGGTTCTAGAGTCGTATCTGGATGACCTTCTCGATATTGGGGTCAGCGACGAGGGCTTGTTCATCCAGAAGCTAAAGCCAGCCAAGCGTTCTCTAATACTGAGCGGTGTCGGCATAGTCGCGCTCGGCACTTCGGTGTTTCGTGTCTTGAATGGCGCGACTCTCGCGAGCGTAACGGCCCTGATTCTTATAGCCTTCCTCTCTGGTCTGGGAGGCGCCCTCTACTTTATCCCCCGTATGAAGGTCTTCCGTCGGTTTAGTTTTGCCACTGTTGTGTCGGGTGAGATAGCCCGTCGGAGAGGGCACGATCGCACTAATGTGGGAGGGTTCGCCACTCGTTTGTTGATGCGGGATCTTTGGAGTCGAGGAGAAGCGCAAGGATCGGCGCTTCCGTTACACCCAGCTCGTGTCGCGCTTCGTTATTATCACTGAGAATAGATCTGCTCCACTATCGCGCCCTCAAGTTGCCCTGCTAAAGGACTGAGCCCGCTGAGCGCTGAGCCAGGTGGGGGGCGATCAATACCCTGTGAGTCCATCTAACGCTAGGCGGCTACGGGCTCACTATTTTTAAAATACCACGGAGCAACCTTACGAGTTCCTCTCCGTGGCATCGCCTTGATCTTTGCCGCGATCCTTTGCGGGTCGAGATCGAGCTGCTCGCACACCCACTCAAAGGTGAAGTGATTTCCGGCGGGGAGGTTCTCGGGAGAGAACAACCACTGCTCCGCTTGTTCAAGCTCGCGCGGGTCATTGCCCACATAATCAAGGATCGCTCTCTCAAGTATAGCGAGAAGAAGACGGCGTTCGGGCGTCCCTGTCATATTCGGAAGCGCCGCGAGTTGGTCATATTCGCCATCAATACTGGGGAAGAGACTGCTTGGGCTTTGTTCCATGTGTCCTCATTAATTAAATGGATGAGTTTGAGTGTTTACGGTTTAACCTTGCACATCGGGCGCGCGGACCGTTATACCTAAACCAAACCAATCGTTACGTGCGGTGAGACGTGAGTGTTTTTTCGATTATTCAAACCATGACAGCGAGAACCGCATCTTTTTCTTCATCTATTGCTCTGCTTGGCGCCCTTGTATGGGCGAACACCGGCTGTGCCGAGTTTAGGTGTTCAACGGAGATCTCCTATAAGTGGCAGAAGCAGGTGGATGAGGGGGCGCATGGTTCAGATCAATCCGCCGGGAAGACAGGGTCAGCCGCCCCCCCGGCTGCTTTAACCAAGGCGCCGCAAGAGCCCTCCACGGTGCGCCTGATGAGTCTGGAGCGGACTGGAGCGGATGAGGTAGCCGCTAAAGCCGCCCTGCAAGTGGAGGTCGAGCGTCAACGTATAAG
>Ga0214921_10010865_pt1 | contig 11184 bp, 9 predicted proteins | sample LL1505_MetaG_FD_177992 | JGI IMG/M metagenome (GOLD analysis project Ga0214921, IMG submission 177992) | Freshwater microbial communities from Lake Lanier, Atlanta, Georgia, United States - LL-1505 | ecosystem: Environmental > Aquatic > Freshwater > Lake | place: USA: Georgia | collected 2015-05-28
TAACCTCAATGTAGCCGTAACCGGTTTCAGGTTTATTAGGTTTGATACCGAAGGTGACGAGCTTCCCTTCTAACGCTGCTACCTTTGCAAGATTAACAGCCGCATGGAAAGCCTTTTCATCTGAAAAAATGTGATCAGAAGGAAGTGCCAAAATTAAATCATCGGACTTACCCTCTTTAATTAATTTTAAGGCAGCTAAAGCAATTGCGGGTGCAGTGTTTCGAGGTGTTGGCTCTAAGATAATGCCTGATAGATTTATTTTTAAGTTGCGTGCTTGTTCAGCAATAATGAATCGATGTGCTTCGTTTGAAACAATTAATGCTGGGGCTGAATCATTAATACCCTTAAGTCTTTTGAGAGTTGTTTGGTAGAGAGAAAAATTATCAAATAATGGTAAAAATTGTTTTGGATAGCCCGCACGAGACAGAGGCCAAAGCCTAGTTCCTGATCCGCCTGAGAGTACAATTGGATTGATTATTAGTTTTTGCAAAGAAGTAATTTTAGCTTTTAGGTGAACTTTAAATAATTGTAATTAATTTTACCTAAAAAAACGAAAGAATAATATTCTAAAAATTTAAGTTGCATTACAAATACAATGCCAATACAAAATACATAAAACGAAACATTTTTTAAATAATGTACAATTGTGGGACAAATTTGATAAATAAACTAGCCTTCCTTTTGAAATAATTTTTAAAAAAATGAATAATATAGAGCCGCAAATCAGGAAAGGAAATTTTCATTTTAGAGAAAAAAATTATGGATTAGCTTTTTTAGCTTATCTTAAGAATTTGGAAGGCTCTGTAATTGCAAAAAAATTTGCCAAGGCTAATATCTCAACACTCATAAGGAAACTTAATTTATCGCCTCCAAAATTTACTGAGATTTTATTGTGTTTAGATGAAAGTTCAGCTTTAAAGCTAGAGAGAATTGCTCTCATAGCTGAGTATTATAGCAATTTTATACCGCTTAATTTTTTATCATTTATAGATACTATCCTATATATAAATTCTGAAGAAATAAAAATTAATAAATTTAGCCATGAGCTTAATTTTGAATCTTTGGTTAATTTTGTTATAACTAATCCAGCAAAATACATTCATTTTTTTGGTACTTCGCAATCTAATCTTTTTTTAGCTTTCTTGTATAAATTAATTTGGAAGTCAAAATTGATAATTGATCTTGAAAAAGATGAAAATTTTCATTTTGATCATATTATTGATTATTTCACAGTAACAAAAAATGAATTTGTAGATCACAAATATTCATCAAGAATTATTGGATTAAATAAAACAGATAAAATTGAAAATTTTTTTGAAGCAGCAAATTTAAAATCCGAGATTAAAGTAAAGCCAGAAGAAATCATAGATGTAATTTATGAGCTTTATTATTCTGTGGGTTTAAACCTTAACAATACTAAGATTGACCATCTCTCAAGCGCTGAACCGAACGAAAGTCAAATTGACTATAAATTTCTATTACAGAACAAGAATGAATTAGCAAAGAATTTAAATATAAAGCAAATAGAAAAACTAGATATTAGTTCTAATAGAGTAGCTATAAAATCAAGAATAGAAAGGATTAATACCACAGGCTTATATGGATGGATTGGCTCACAAACAGAGCTAAATAAGAAGGAATTTTCCTTGGCATTAGATATTGATAATGAATTAATTGATTCAGCCGTATTTAATATTCCAAGGGATGACGTTATTAAGTCTCTTGGATTTTTTGCATCATCTTTTTCATTTGACATACCGTATAGGTATTTTGACGGCATAAAACATACCGCTAAAATTTGGAGTATTGAGAAGAGCGATAGATTTCTTATAAACCAAAAAGATTTTGAAATAACATCACCGTGGGATGTAAAAGAAAAGAATGTTGCTTTATTCTGTTCTCATAATTTAAAAATACAGGGTGCACAGACAAGCCTTTTTCAGTTAGTTATAGGTTTAAGGAATAAGCTAAATATAGTCCCTATTGTTTATTCACCATCAGATGGCCCGCTAAGGAAAAAATATGAATCTGAGGGTGTAAAGGTCATAATTCAAAAAGAACCAGCACATAAAAATACTCAAAAAGATACCTGGTTAAGAGAATTGAGAAATTTAACAGATTGTATTCAACATCTAAACCCCAAATTTGTAGTTGCTAATACATTGCTATCATTTCATCCAGCCATTTCCTCCATAGCTTTAAATTTACCCTTAATTCTAATTCCAAGAGAAAGCGAAAATCCTGATTCATTTTTTGATTTCTTAGATGAATTTATAAGGCCATATGCAAATGGCATTGTTACAAAATCACCGGCTACTGTTTTTGTTTCGTCCACAACGATGGATCTATGGAAACCAAAAGCGCCCAAAAATAATTTCTATTTAATACATAATGGCCTTTTAATTTCAGAGGTTGAAAAAAAACTAGTAGGAAAAAATAAAAGGAATTTGAAATTAGAATTTAATTTAACAACTGAAATTGTAATATTAAGCGTGGGAACTGTGTGTGAACGAAAAGGACAAAAGGATTTAATAAATTCTATTCCAATTCTTTATGAAAAATTGAAAAGTAAATTTAAGATTTATATTGTTGGACTTACTAATGATAAATATTCTATCGAATGTAAAGAGATAATTAATTCATTCCCAAATCATTTTAAACAGTTAATAATACTTCTTCCCCATACAGACTCTGATTTAGATTCACTTATCCCAGAGTTATATTTTGTTTCCGATTTATTTATTATGAATTCTAGATTTGAAAGCTATCCGAGAGTAGTTCTCGAAGCTTTATATTTTGGATTGCCTGTAATTTCAACTCCATGTTTCGGAGTAAAAGAGCAAATAGAAGAGTTTAAATCTGGGTTATTTTATGAAGAAGGAAATTATTTAAGTTTAGCATCAAAAATTTCCTATATTGCTAATGATAATAATTTATTTTTAAAATTTAAAGAAAATGCAAAAAAGAGATTTTGGCAGCTAACTAGTTATGCTGAAATGGTTGATAAATATGTAGAAGTTTTATCAAGAATTGGAATAAGAAAATATTGATTTTATGAAAAACCAACTTTCAATTTTAATAATTTCAAGAAGCCAAAGTAATCTTGATAATCTTTTGAAGTCAATTCCTTCGGCTTGTGGAGATTTGGAATTTGAAATTCTAATTTCGTGGAATGGTGAAGGTAAGCCAGTAATTCCTAAATTATTAGAAAAACATGTTCATACTCATAATTTAAATCCCTATAATTTTAGTAAGAACAACAACCAATTAGCTGATCTCTCAACATCTGACTATTTACTTTTCATAAATGATGATATGTATTTTGATGAGAGATGTATTGAAAAAGCATATTCATTTATTGCTTCAAATGTTGAGGTAGGAATAGTAGGCGCTAATTTAAGATATGCTAATGACAAAATACAACATGCTGGAATTTTTTTGAATCAAGAAAATTTCCCCTATCATAGATATAAAAATAACGCTCATTTTCAAGACCCTAAGGTATTTGTTAATAGAGAAGTTTTAGCTGTTACCGGAGCTTTTATCTTAATTAGAAAAGATGAATTTTTACAAATAAGATTTGATGAGAGATGTCGCGTTGCAGCTCAAGATGTTATTTTATGTATCGAATATAAAAATATCTTTCATAAGAAAATATTTTATTTGGGAAATTGTACAGCTATACATTATGAGAATATGACAAGAAAATTGTTCGATGAAAAAACTACGCCACCGGAAGATATTGAGCTTATGAAAGAATCTATTAAATTAATTACGGGAGATAAATCTTTGGATTCGCATATAAAGCTTAGGGTTGTAACTGAAAAAGAAGGCTGGATAATGCACAGAAAGGGACTTGAAATTTGTAAGCGATTGGAGAATTCAAAAATAAATGAGGACTTTCCTGATGCAAACATTCATTATTATATAAATTATGGTTATTTTAATAAGCGGCCTCTTAGTGGAGTTGTTGTTGCTAATTTTACTCATTTTGATCCAAATCTCCACAGTGAAAAGTGGAAGCAAGTAGCCAAGGAAGTCGATCATTGTGTTGCGGTCTCTGAAGAAGCAGCAAGTAACCTTAAGAGATTTGGCATAAGCGATCAAAAAATTTCTGTAATAAAAGTTGGTGCAGACTTATCTTTTAAGCCCACTATGACACTCGGTTTAGTTGGAAGAATTTACCCTGGAGGCCGAAAAGGAGAAGACTTAGTTAAAAAAATACTTAGCGATAAAGATTTGATGAGTAATTTAAAAATTATCTCTATGAATTCTGATTGGGGAGTAGATGTTGTTAAGTTTGAGGATACAGCTGATTTTTATCGAGCTATTGATTATTTATTAATACCTTCATTAATTGAAGGCGGGCCTGTTCCCTTTATGGAAGCTCTTGCATGTGGAACATTATCAATTGCCCCTCCTATTGGTGTAATTCCTGAATTTCCTCATATTGAATACCGTACAGGAGACTTTGATTCTTTAAAGAATGCAATAATTGAAGCAAAGAACTATTACCTAGAGGGTAAGCTTAGAATTGCAAATCATATGGCGCCATATAATTGGAATACATGGGCAAATCAACATATATCTCTGTTTAAAAAGCTTCTTGCTAATTATTCAGCTAAATAACATTTATAATTTCCTTAGAAAATACATATATGCAAAAAAATAAATCTTTAGACGGCTTTTCAGCTATAAATAAAATTAGAGAATCTAAATATTCAAGATGGTCATATTCAGACAATAGTAAAAATTCACTACCAGACTTAGCTATCAATAGAATTTATAAGAATATTTTCGTTCCAAACTTTAGACCAAAATTTAAATTTGATAAAAATGTTAAGATTTTTACTATAGGATCTTGTTTTGCTAGGGAAATAGAATCTGCTTTAATTTCTCTAGATGTAAAGGTTTTGAGTGCAATTTTTTTAGATCGATCAAATGATATTGATTTATCTGAGTTTAATTTAAAGAAACATGCCAGCGAGTTATTAAATAGATATAGCGTTCCCTCAATGTATCAAGAGATATTAAATTTATTAAGTAAAGGAAATTTCTTATCTGATAAATTGCTATACAAGCAATCTGAAGGTAAATACATCGAGGCTCATTACACTGGCTTAATGGGAGAATTACCTTATGAAAAATTGTATGAATTTAGATGTAAGCTAACAAATGCATTATCTGCGAGATTAATTCAAAGTGATGTGGTTATATTAACTCTTGGCTTAAACGAATTTTGGGTAGATATAAAATCATCACTTGTACTAAATACTATACCATCCTTTCCTTTTTTGAAAGCTAATGCAAATGACTTAAAGGTTTGTTTCGGAAAACCATCTGAAATTAATGATCTTTTAGCTCAAACATGCTTAAGATTAAAAGAAATTAATCCACATATCAAAATTCTAATAACAGTCTCCCCCGTTCCTCTTGAATATAGTTTTTTAGCCGACGATGTTGTAATAGAAAATCAAGCAGCAAAATCAGTCTTATATTCAGCAGCTATTGAAATGGCTTTTCTTTATGACTTCGTTGACTACTTTCCTAGTTATGAATGTGTAAATTTTTCTGAATTTTCTGTTGCATGGAAATCAGATAAGAGACACGTTCAACAAGAAGCGGTGAAATCTATAATGAAGTTAGCAATTACAAGTTATTTCAACTGATAAAATCAACATAAATAGATTAATTTTTTATTAAAGAAAGAATAGTTGAATAAAAAAGTAAGCTTTATTGTTCCTATATTTAATAATCTAATAGAGTCAAGCCAAATGCTTGATTCTTTATTGACATTCATGCCTGAAGATTTAGATTTTGAGATTCTTCTTATCAATGATTCGTCTTATGAGCAGGGTATTGATTTATGGCTGAACTCACTAACTTCAAAAAATATAAAAGTTATAAATAATTCAGAAAATCTTGGTTTTGCAAAAACCAATAATATTGCTGCCATGTTGGCTAGTGGAGAATTCCTTGCATTTTTAAATAATGATCTACTATTTCAATCAAAATGGTTCGAGAGCATGTATGACTTAATTAATAACGAAAGATTAAATGTGGGAATCGTTGGGAATGTTCAATATGATATATCAAACCAGAACTTAGATCATGCAGGTATCTATGTATCTAAAAATGCGAAAATATGCCACATTAAAGAATTAGATAATAAATCTAAACAAAAAGAATGTTTTGCAACTACTGCAGCTTGTTGCTTAATTCGCAAATCAGATTTTATTAAAATTGGAAGATTTGATGAGAATTTCTTAAATGGCGGCGAAGATATTGACTTATGTTTGGCAATGAAAAAGATTGGTAAGAAAATATATATAGCATTAAACAGTTCAATTAATCATCATATAAGCTTAAGTCGAAAAAAAGAAAATATTCAAAATGAAAGGAATAGTAGATTATTGTTTTTAAAGTGGCGCGACGAAATTAAAAGGGAAGTTTATAAACAGTGGATTGATTTTTTAAAAATCTCTAATGCTGATCACTCAAATTTTATTGATGGACACTTAAAAGATAGTTTTAAAAAATCTTATCACGTTGCATCAATAATATTAGCTGAACATTTTATTTTGAATGAGGAAATGCGCTGGAGTAAATTAATTGATCAAATAAATCCTAATGAAAAAATCCAAGAAAGAATATATTTTAGAGGTTTAAAATACCTTAACTCTAATGATTATTATCTCCCTAGCGCAGATTTTGAAATTACTTTAACTGACACAAAAAGTATTACAAATTTCTATGTTTGCGGCCGCAGGATAGATCAGAATAATCAGGACTATATACGTATTACTATCTCAGTGAATGACATCCAATATAAGATTATTAATTTAAATAGTTCAGCTAATATTAATGTAGGAATTATTAATCCAATTCTTCTTAAGGACTTGCCGAATAAATTTAAGATTAGTATAAATTTAGTTGAGCCAATTACAAATGTTATATTAGGTGATGCCTATCATTTGATTTATATTTCTCACTTAGTCGTGGATGATATCCTTATTAAAAAGAGCATTCACTAAATATGCCATACAGTCATTGTGCAATATCAATTTAAAACTAAAATTTTGACTTTTTTTGACAGACGTCAAAACTACCTTTCTGATAAATGGGCATCTTATTTCCCAATTTACGATTTTTATTTTTCTAGGTTTAAAAATAAAAAAATTAATTTATTGGAGGTTGGCACTCAGAATGGAGGCTCCCTTGAAGCTTGGTATGGATATTTTAAGAGCGCTAATGTTATTGTTGGGTCAGATATTAATCTTAAATGCAGCCTTTTGAAATTTAAAAGCAAAAAAATTAAGCTTATAATTGGCGACATCAAGAATAATGCCATTCGTAAAAAAATTCTTGGTCTCGCTAAAGGATTCGACATCATAATTGATGATGGTTCTCACAAATCTCTGGATATTAATAGTACTTTTTTATTCTTTTACCCGTTTCTTAATCCTGGGGGAATTTATCTTATTGAAGATCTTCACTGTAGCTACTGGAGAAGATATGGCGGAGGCTTACTTAAGAAGGATTCCTCTATTGATTTCTTGAAGCTTTTTGTTGACATTATAAACTTTGAGTCGTGGGGCATGACCTTCAAAAAAATAAAATCTTTAAGGTTTGGTTATTCTGGCACTAATAAAAATATTCAAGTTAATAAATTCCGCGATATCGAATCGATTCATTTCCATAACTCGGTCTGTGTAATCATTAAAGGACATGGACCTAATGCAATAGGTCAGCGAGTGATCACGGGTAAAAAAGCTCTCGTAAATGCGAACCTACCTAAGTCGGGCGCGTCATTTGAGCCTGAGCCACAACGCCTTAAGAGAAGCTTTTTTAATTAATGAGTTTTAAAGGTTTTTCTTGTTTAAGTTAATGTCTGCTTAAGTGTTACATTGTCAGCTGTAGGTAAATCCTCCCCCGCGTAAATATATAAACCAATTCCATGTAAAGAGATCGCTTTAGCCAAACATCTTTGCATCGCGGTGTTCACGTCATATGCGTTGGGGTTACTGATCGCCTGGTTCCTAAAGTTCATCACAGGGAGCTGCGCTGTTCTGGATTTTCCGAAAGCGGTCACCCTGCAAAATACCATCAGCGTGTCACCGAAACGTTTCGGATCTAAATACTCCCAGGTTGCTGTGTCATCCAGTTGCAGAAGCTGATCCAGCGCCCACGACCAGGATAGGTAGGAGAGGCCATTCTTTTTTTCGATGTGCTGGCTTACATTAATTTTTCTTAGGTCTTTAAACTGCATGATGCTTTTCCTTTGCGAGTTTCTGAATTTTGTGAAGCGTTGCTTGATCCATTAAGTTCAAGATACTGACCTCGCTGTCGACAGCCCTGATCTCATCGATCGTTTGATTTAAAATTTTCACGTCGAACATGTTTTCTTGGAACTTAACCGTGATCCATCTTGGTTTTAAGGCCTTCATAATAAAAACGCTTTCTTTTAATAATATTTGATATGTTAAAGTTTATGATCATAAACATATATTGTCAATACCCATAAACAAGTTATTAATAAGATTTTTCATTTAATCAATAAATTTAGGTAACAAAAAAGCCACTTAAAAAAGTGGCTTATAAGAATTTCTTGCAAGATTTAGTAAATATTATTTTTTGATTTTGCCTTCGCCCAAGATAATCCATCGGGCTGAAAAAGGTGAGTTATCTTCAAGCTTGAAAGCGTATTTAGGATCAATTTTTTTTATGTTGCCCGAGAGCCACTGATTGACAGTGCTACGCGACGCACCACATAAATCTCCGAACTCGGTCTGCTCCTTAATCTTGAGTGTCGCCATCATGTAGGTGACGCGTTCTGCGGTCGTCTTCAATGCGCCTCCAAATAAAAAATTTCAAAAAACTATTATAGCTTTTTTTGAGTAGCGGTTTAGCTCGTCAAGGCCTCGGCCTCATCGATCTCGTCGATGATTTCCCCCTCGATGAGTTTGGACTTATTTTCTCGGTACTTCTGGAGCGCGTTCATGGCACGGTAAAGGTCGTTGTCGAGCTGTACCTGGTACCTCGTCATGAGTGTGATGTCCACACCCTGAGGGATGCGGTGGATGACCTTCATGTCTTCCATGAGACTATGCGCCAAGTGAATATCACGGTTCGAGGTGATGTGGTTACTTGCCTCACTTCTGATTTCACGGAGCGCTACCATCACCTGCCCGCTCTTTTGAATAAAGTCCTCCCAGGCCAATTCCTTTTCCTTGGCCTTACTTTTGAGGAGCGAGAAGGTCTTGGGCATAGCGCTCTCTAACGTAGCGGTCGAGGGAATGCTTGTCTCGAGGGGGTAGGGCTTCAACTCCTCTAGCACGCCTAGGTAGAACTGGTAGTTATGCTCCACCTGATCCGAGAGCTCTTCCGCCCTAAAGCGCTTCAAGGTCGTGTGGTGCAAGACTCGAGTTAAGCTCTCAGCGAGGACCTCAGGTCGCATGGAGAGTTTGAGTTTTGCGGCCTCGGCCTCGCAGAGCCTTATCTGGCGCACCATCGCGATAGTGATGCGGTCCACCAGGCACCGCTCCAAAGTGTCTTGGGGTTGGTAGGTGTTAAGAATGTCGTCCCTAAGATTTTCCATGAACTCATCACTCTCCCCCGGGAGTGTTGTGATGCGGGTGAGGATCCCATGCGTCACAGCATTCATGCTGGATCTTCTTTTGCCCTCAATCGATGTAGGTCCGGTGGATCTTTTTGCGTTCATTTGGTTGGCTTTGATCTGTGCTTCTGATGTCATTTTTCGCTCCTTAAAAGCGTGGTTTCTGGTGACTCTAATGTGGGGATTTTGAGGTCATTTTTCAAGGGATTTTGGGCCTAAAACACGTGGCAAGATGTGGCCACAAGATATTAAAAATTTACATTTAAAATCAATGACTTAAATGTTTAATACAAAGTTAAAATTTCTCTAAAAAAAGTGTAAAAATCCTCCATTACGAAACGAACCCAATTTATAAAAAATAGACAGCAAAAATTACTTTTTAATGATTAAGTCGAGCCAGTTTTTTCTCGTATAATGAACCAAAATCACTCGTTAAAACTTACCCCACCTCTTTTATTTTTTTTTAAGAAGCAGTCATGCAAAATATTTTAATCTTAGGGAAGACTGGCCAGGTCGGCCACGCGCTTCTGGAGGCTTTTTCATCTTTCACAAACCTTCACGCCTTCGACTCCAAGGAGGCGGACCTCACGAACGAGCAGGAGCTCCGAGATCTGATACAAGACATCAGGCCCACCGTCATCATCAACGCTGCCGCTTATACTGCAGTCGATCGTGCGGAGACGGAAGAAGTTTTAGCCTTCAAGGTCAACGCGAGGGGCCCCCAGATCATAGGTGAAGAGGCCACCAGCATTGGTGCTAAAGTGATCCACTTTTCCTCTGACTACGTCTTCGACGGGACGAAGGAGGATTCATATGTTGAGACCGACAAGACCAACCCCTTGAGTGTGTACGCCGCCTCAAAACTTGAGGGTGAGAAGTTATTACTAAAGGCCTGCGCGCGGAGCTTAATACTTCGCACGAGCTGGGTGGTGTCACACCATGGCGGCAACTTTCTAAAAACCATGTTAAAGCTTGCAAAAGATCGGGACGTGTTACGCGTCGTCTCCGACCAGCACGGGGTGCCGACCTCGGCCCAGTTACTGGCTGAGATGTCGAAGATGTTAGTCGAGAAGTTAGATAAAGACCCTAAAGGTTTTCCCTATGGCGTTTACCACCTGGCACCGACGGGTGAGACCACCTGGTTCGACTACGCCAAGTTCGTGATCGGGGAGGCGATGAAGCGCGGCGACACATTTAAGTTAAGTTTAGATAACATCCACGCCATTAAGACGGAGGAGTACCCGCTACCTGCGAAGCGCCCACAGAACTCGAGGTTAGATACGACACACTTTCAGACCACCTTCGGTGTCACACTGCCGTCATGGGAGTCGGGCATCCTTGCTATAATGGACCAACTCTACAAGGGATAATTTTTATGGCACGTAAGGGCATCATACTGGCGGGGGGCTCGGGCACGAGGCTCTACCCTGCGACGATTACGACCTCGAAGCAACTCTTGCCGATCTATGACAAGCCTATGATCTACTACCCGCTCTCGACACTCATGCTGGCAGGGATCCGGGAGATCTTAATTATTTCAACGCCGCAGGACACGCCGCGCTTTAAAG
>Ga0214921_10010866_pt1 | contig 11183 bp, 13 predicted proteins | sample LL1505_MetaG_FD_177992 | JGI IMG/M metagenome (GOLD analysis project Ga0214921, IMG submission 177992) | Freshwater microbial communities from Lake Lanier, Atlanta, Georgia, United States - LL-1505 | ecosystem: Environmental > Aquatic > Freshwater > Lake | place: USA: Georgia | collected...
GGTCACTCAAAAGGACCAGTTAATGTCCAGTTAGCCAATTCATGTCAATGGTCTCTCAAAGACCCAACCGTCAAAGGTCTCTCAAAGACCCAAACATCAAGTGTCTCTCAAAATCATTCTACGATGGTCTCTCAAAGACCCAACCGTCAATGGTCTCTCAAAATCATCCTACGACGGTCTCTCAAAATCATCCTACGACGGTCTCTCAAAGACCCAACCGTCAATGGTCTCTCAAAATCATACTACGATGGTCTCTCAAAGACCCAACCGTCAATGGTCTCTCAAAATCATACTACGATGGTCTCTCAAACACCCATACGTCAATGGTCTCTCAAATACCCAAACGTCAATGGTGTCTCTCAAAATCATTCTATAATAGTTCTCTAGAAAATTGATTATTATTATATAAAAAATATAAACAATACAACAATAATACAATAATAATATTATAAATCTACCAAAATGCTTGAAAATACATTTATCCCAAATACATCGACATCAACATCATCATCAACAGCCGAATCAATATCGCAAACAAATACAATAATGACTACAGAAAAACTAATAAATCGCTACGAAAAACTAAAAAAATATCCAAATATAAACCCACCAAATAGATACCCCAAACCATACAACCAAAACAGAGAACGAGGATACATAGCAGAATATCATGATTTAATTTTCGCAAACTCAGTAAATCTAATCCCAAATATAGATATTGGATACCAACACAATCTAACACCAGAAAAACTCGAACAATGGTTATCTAATGCCAAATCATATTTCAACTCTATAAACCGGTACCTACATGAAAAATGCGATGAACAATACAAACATTATCTAGAAATCGAGAAACAAAAGACATCATCAATAAACTTAAATATGGAATACGTACAAGCATTGCCAGATGACCTAATCCATAAAATACATTCTTATTTATTACCTGAAACCAGAATAATACTATTAACTACGAAATATCCAGACTACATGAAAAGTCTAATACAAAAACAAAAAAACGATAAACTAAAGAAAATACTACATAACGTAATCGAAAAAAAGTATTATAGAGATACAAACAAGTCACAACAACGTCGTGAATGTTTTCCAAATGGAATAGACATACGTTTTACTTTCAAAAACAAAGAATCGTTTGCTATCATAACAAATAAGTTATTAGATACATTCATGAAAGCACCGGCGAAGACACCCGAGTTATACCAAGAATTCCAAAAGATAGCATTAAGACTATTACAATTTTTAGTATACAATGGTGCCTATCAAGAAAAGCCCAAACCCATCAAAACTCCACGCAAAAAAACAACAAAAAAAACCATCAAACAAACATAAACCCAATACCAATACCAATACCAATACCCTTAAAAATATTATTAGGTATCAATATAATAATATTTTTTCATAAAACTGTTCAAACCCCCTCAATATCAAAGCCCACCAAGATGTTTTGATAAATGAGAAATAGGTATCAATGCGGCATCATTCGAACCATTATCATAATTCATATATGTTTTTTTAGTATTAGTATCAGTAGTATTACCATATTCAATAATAGAAACATTACGAACGGATATCGACGGGACATTTCCCTGAACATCAATAATTTTATCAATAACTACACCAGCATCAACATCGTCAGTTTTTTTTGGTGGTTTACACCATTTTTCATTTGAAACGCCGACAGCAGGAGGCGTTTTGAGTGACAATGGAGATACATTTTCGGTATTTGAAATGCGTAAAGGTTTATAAATATCCAATATTTTGGCGACAATTGGACTTCTTTCAATATCTTTTTGAGACATTTCTACCATTTCAATCCCTATACCCGAACCACACCATTTTTCATTTACTATATCATAATCATGATGAGTTTTATGAGAAGGTTTCGAAAAATCAACAACATCATTCGCCTTACGATAAGCTTTGTACTTATTCATAAAATCCAATAAACCATTTGCGGCACAACGGTCACTCTGTTTCAAATCGCCAGTAATAGCCATTTTAGTACTATCACCGATACGAGTGGTAAGCATCAACATTTGATTTGGCGTACTATTCTGCATCTCATCCGCAATAATAAAAGCCCGTTTGAATGTACGCCCACGCATATATGCTAAAGGCGAAATTTCAATAACACCAGTTTGTAACATCGAGTCCAAATCACGTTGCTGATAAAATTCCAAAAAAATATCAAATATAGGACGTGTCCAAGGGTCCATTTTATGAATCAAATTCCCAGGTAAAAATCCAAGTTCTTCTTCTTCGACAGGAACAATAGGACGTGTCAAGACAATCTTTTGAATATTCCCCCGACGTAACTCCTCAATAGCAGTAACACATGCCAATAGAGTTTTACCACAACCGGCAGGACCAATACCGAAAACAATGGGAATATCAGGGTCATTCAGATATTTATAATATAATTCTTGATTAGGTGATTTAGGTTTATAGACAGGTGCTATTTTTTTAATATTTTGCCCTTGAATTTTTTTAGAAATGATATTATCAAAAGTATCACTAATTGATTGTTTTGAACGCATAACAAGTAAGGTTTTACCAAATGCCCCATTACTACTATAATGTCTAAATTGCCCAGAACCAAAACCACCAAAACTACCACAAACCAATCGACCACCATATCTCAAATTCATGTTATTCAGGCCGACCGCAGGGCGTACCAGAACCATAATTGGTAAAATCATACGAAAAACACTTAAAAAGAAAATACTTGGTCGATTGGAAGGTCTTGTCATATATCTTATAATATAATCAAAAAATAATTTTATATCGTTATCGCAAATAGGTTTTCATAAATTTACGTAAAATATAAAACCATTATAATATAAAACCATTATAATACAAAACCATTATAATACAAAACCATTATAATAACAATAAAAAAAGCCGTTAAGCTTTTTATAGTTTTTATAGTTTTTATAGTTTTTATAGTTTTTATAGTTTTTATAGTTTTTATAGTTTTTATAGAATTATGTACAAATATACATGCTCTCTACTCATACTATCAATAAAATTCAATCAATCATCATCTGAATCAGAACACTCGGCAGCCCAATCAAGAATTCTACCATGAGGCCTTTCATGATAATTATATCTTTGGACTACTTTAATAGGTACTGGAATAGATTCGATCTCATCATCAGATTCCGACTCAGTATCAGAATCTTCCAAAAGATTACTGAACAAGTTTTTTTGATTCGATGTTGATGATAACGCAGGCTTCTTATTAGAGTCATCAGGAACACTATATTTATTAGTAGATTTTTTTGAAAAAGACCAACCACCACTGCTATTACCAGAACCACTATTACGACCACCTCCTGTGCCAGCACGATTTGCTAATTTTGGACATGCTTTAGTCCAATGCCCAAACTCATGACAATAACCACACTCAGATGCCAAAATAAGTGGACATGTAAGAATTCCTTTTGTATTTGTCCAATGACTATTGTATTCTTCCGGCTTTTTCCCGGCTTTTTTACAGGCACCACAGAAAGGAGTCATGGAATTAGTAGAAACACGAGACATGATTTGATATTTAACGAAACAATATGTATCAAAAGCACAATAATAATATTATCGAAAATAGATTTTAAAAACAACAACAACAATAACCGTTTTTGAATGATATCAATTTCTTTTTATAAAAAGAATGAATCAATTTTTTATAAAAAAATACGAAAAACCACAACCCCACAACAACAAAACCCTAATTATAAGGGTCAATACCACGTTTGGTCAAAATATCCACCAAATAAGAAATTTTCGCCGGGTCAAAACCAACACCGTAAGCAGGCATACCATAAATCAAAATATAATAATTAAATACAGCAGCCAATTTAAATGTCTTGGTAATCGAAAGTTGTCCAGTAGAAGTAGCCAATTCAACAACACGTTGATTTTGTTGTGATAAAATAGTATCGATTTGTCCCTGTAGATATGTTTTATCTAATCGAAGAACCACATTATCACCATAAATAGTATATGAATTAATAGCACCAACTAAAGTATCTTGTGTCAGTTTCAATAATAACAAAAGATTCTGGTTTTTGATTTTGGATTGTATTTGTTGTAAAACCATATATAATTGAATATATTGTTGATAATTATTTGGAATACTTTCATAATTTTTATTAGCCATATTTTCGCCATATAATTTTGAAATAGTATTCAAAGAATTCACATAACTAGCAGTTAAAACATTATCTAATTCATTCGCACCACCACCACCACCACCACCACCACTTATAATCGAAACAGGAACCTGTAATTTTTTATTAGATAATGGTATAACAGCATTTGTAAAGAAAGATTTACTAACAGCGCTCATGAAAAATCGATATAGCGTTTACTAATATATATTATCAAAATAAAAACAAAAAACAAAAAAATATACAAAAACAATACAAAAATAAAACATTCGAAAACAATACAAAAATATCATTACAAAATATACTATTAAAGTAAATCCATAAATCCATCCAATTCATGTTCTCAAATATCAATAAAAAAATTTCCGGAAAACATATGATATGTGATATTAAAAATATAAAAAACAAGGAATTATTAAATGATATAAATCAAATAAAACAAGTTCTCGATACGATTTGTGAAAAAGAGAATTATTCAATTCTTGGAAGATTAGAACATCAATTTGAACCGGAAGGACTAACAATCTTATATTTATTATCAGAATCGCATATATCTATACATACATTCCCAGAGCGTGAATATGCGGCTTTAGATATATACACATGTCGTGAATATCCAGATAATTCAGTATATGATAGAATATATGAATATTTAGTAGAATCATTCCAATCATCACAAAACACACCGATGATAATAGACCGATATTTTGAATAATATTTTTACGCGAAAACCCATCCACCCAAAAAACACAAAAACGTATTTTTTATCAAAAAATTGATGATTTCTTTTGATAATAATAATAATATAATAATATAATAATTTCAAAACTAAGAAGATGTCTTCAATTACCAAAATCGATTTAGAGAACCTAATTCAAAAACTAGTTCCATTATTAGAATTTAAAAATTATAATGGAACCTTTTATATAAAAGCATACCAAAAATGGGTTTATTTCCACCCATCAAATAAAACCAAATACCCATCTGCTTATCGTGATATATTTCACTATTTATGTATGGATATTTTCAAACAAATAAATACACCAAGCGAATTAAAACCATTGAGGAATTCAATTCACCCGGCGAATTCACATTATTTGTGGCAAATGACCGATAACGAGATGAATTTTGATCGATTTAAAATAATGGATAAAGTAATAAAAAAATTATTTGAATATATAAAAAAAAACGTACCAAATACAGCACATGACGATGTAATCGAACAACTCCCATTACCAACACACCTACCACTAGAGATATTAAATATGATAATTGATTTTAAACCAAATGATACCAATATGGATTTTATAAACACAATATTAAAAAAAATAATGTTACCAAAAGATGAAATTATAAAACAATTAATTATATTCTTTCCACATATAGAGAAGGAACCAACAACCATTATCGAAATTTATTATAAATATGTCATCATTTTTGCTACAAATAATCTCATGAATCTAATACGAAACAAAATATGTGACGAATACCACGAGAAAAAATCATATCCTGCGAATAAATCCCAACAATACCTTCCATTTTCAAAGGATGAATATAAATACACAAAAAAGTATATTTATTTGAACCAATCAAGTTTTAGTGGTTTCGATAAATTAACACAATGTATACAATCATCTATGGAGCAACTGTTATTTAGTGAACTACGTGAAATTCGCGAAATCAAGAATTTTGAAAAATACGACGTTTTCCAAAGAAAATTCCTTAATAGAGAACCGTTCAATGACAAATCAGAAATAGAAATATTTTGTACTATTTTCAATCGTGGATATGATTGTGAATTTTATAAAAAGGATTGGAAAACCGAAATCCCGGAATTGCTATCAAATACAACTAATATATTGACAAAGAATGATATCTATATGATAAAACAATATCCAATTTGGATAAAAAAACAACTAGAAAATCTCTCCAACGGTATAGTAAAAAAGATGACGGATTTTAGTAAATTGGAAAAATACGATAAAATTTGGAAAAATACGATGATAGAAAAAGTAGAGAAACTAATAAAATTACAAAATAAATATCAATACCATATGTTACAGAGATATAAAAATGAATGTAGAAATGAAGTAAAAAAAATAGAAAAATTCATAAAATAAAAAAAGCCCAAAAACACAAACACAGACAAGCCCAAAAAAAACACTTTACATGATTTTTTTATTGATATTTCAATAAAAAAATATAAAAACACCCACATATAAAATATATACAAAATGCCAAAATTCGAATTCAACAAAAACAATACATTTTGTATTTCATTATATTCAAAGCCAGATCGCTGGGAAAAAATGGAAAGACGATTAAAACAAACGCAATTAGAAACAACCAGATGGCCAGCAGCAGTTGGTGGTACCGCCGATATCAAAGATGTTTTCCAACCCTATCTAAATGATGGCCAAAGAGGGTGTGCCCAATCACATGTCAATATTTGGCGACATATTCAAGCAAATCCAGAAATAGAATATGCGCTCGTTCTCGAGGACGATGCTTGTTTTGATAAAGAATGGAAAAAAAAATTAGAACAATTTCATGAAGATATTGAGAACCCAGAAAAACGCGCAACCTGGGAAATAATATTATTAAATGCGTCAGAACAAATACATATAAAGGACCATTGGGTCCAAGTAGCAGAACAATTCCTAACCGGGGGATATATAATATCACAAAGAGGAGTAAAACATATTCTAGAAATGTTTCATAATAATTACGCATCTAGTGATTGGATGACGAGTAGACTACAAATGCGATGGAATTCGTATAGTTATTTTCCATGGTTGATAATACAAGAAGGATTAGAATCAACGATAGGTAGTGGTGTAAAATCAGACCATGCGAAAGTGATAAGATGTTTAAACGAAATCAATTATAGTTTAGAAAACTACGATATATAATCAAGTACAACGACGCCCCACCAAGCCCAAGCCCAAGCCCAAGCCCAAGCCCACCCCCCACACACCCTTAATCAAAATCCAATAAATCATTCACCGCAGTAGAATTAGAAACAATTTGTTTTGTTAGATAATCAATAGTCATTGTTCTATTATTGATATCATTTTCCATTTTGGCAATAATAAGTTGTTGATTAGTAATCGTATTTTTAAGACTGATATTTTCAAGATAAAAATTCGTTTTATTTAGATTCAGGTCAACTAACCAAGATTGATGTTTTTTAGTTTTTATATGAGAAGCAAATATACTATGAGTATCATACGTTTTATCTTTCCTAGAACCACAAGCACATCGAAGACCATGTTTTATATTATTAAAAGATGGTATTTTATCAACATAATTGCCGGCATCATTGATACTAGGTGAATAAAGGTCAGGTTCAGTAATTAATTCCATTTTCGTTTCAATAGTTGTTTTTTGTATAACAAAAACATATTATCAATTTTTTAATATAAATTGAATATATAGGAAAATATGGAACGTGGTATAAATCCATATACTGGTGAATATATAGGTCCAAATCCAAATCCAAATCCAAATCCAAATCCAAATCCTAATGAAAACATTGTTGATGAAAATCAGGATGAAAACATTATGGATGAAGAAATCATTGACAACAGTCTAATCTATGTAAATAATCGTGATGAGTTAGTAGGTCCAATACGAGAAATAATGAGATTAATAAGAAAATATATATATGAGAAAGATAAAACAACGCCTTTGTATATAAAAAAAATGAATAAAATAAAATTACTTATATTAAACGGGTCTAAATTAAGATACCATAATTATATAAATGACGATGATGATGAATACTATAACGAAAATATATTCAATATTCCGTTAATAGGGGGGTGTAATATGTTAATGCTACTTTGTATTTACAAAATAGATGAAGATTTTTGTATTCATATAATAGAAAATTTTGGAAAATTATTTGAATTGGGTGAAATAAATGAACAAAAACAAACCGCATTGATAATAAGTATTAAGAATAATATGTTTGATGTAGCCGATGCATTGATAAGTTATAGAGATGATCCAGTAGTATATGATTATCCAAACATGGGGCAATTAGATAAATTTGAAAAAACAGCATTGGATTATATGTTGGCAAAAATAAATTTTGATGATGAAGGAAATATAAAAAATGAAAATAATGATATAATAATAGAAAACATAGATATAATATCAGAGTTATTACGATTTCATTTAAATGAGTTATATGACGAACCAGATAATAAGCTATCTCAATATTACATAAATCTATTTTGTGAATATCGTGATTTTTGGAGACCTTTATTAGAAGAAGATTTTGAAAATGATGATGATGATGATGATGATAAATTAATAGATTTTAAACAAACGGATAACGAACATACTAATAAAGTATGTGATGATATATTGAAAGCAATCCCAGAATACACAAAAACGGATGTTATTAGTACAATACCAAATGAATCAAGACCAATGGCACAGGGAAAAAGAACACATGACGAAATGGATATGCCAAGCGCAACAGAAATTCAACCAAACCAAGAAACCGAAATACGAAATGGAGTTGTTATCACAAAAGTGCCATTAACAATAGATACTCAAAGCACTGGTGGCAAAAAGAGTAAAACCAAAAAGTATGTTAGAAAAAACCCTCGAACTAACAAAAAATCGAAGACCAAATCGAAGACCAAATCGAAGACCAAATCGAAGACCAAATCGAAGACCAAATCGAAGACCAAATCGAAAAAAGTCTAACCTAAAAACCTCGCCATACAAATCATTTTACGGTCACCTGATAATCTGGATTCCGAAACACCACCAATTGTAATTCTAGATTTATATAACATTTTTGTAATATCCGTATCAATCGAATAACCATTGGAAACTAACCAAGAAAAAACAGACGGAATATCATCGGCACCCATAAAATAATCCGGGTGTTTCAAAGACCCTCGCCCACCAAAACCAGAACCCTGTTTCGGATATCGTAATAAAACATGGACACAATTATCAGAAAACATACCGGGAGAAGAAAACGCACCAGATTCTTGAAAAGGAGATAGTTTTGTAGTCGACATAGGCGTCACCATATTCGCCAATGGACCACTCGGCATGATACTAAGTGTAATGACATTTTGATATGTTTTATAATAAGAATTCAAAATGGGTTCTAAATACATCACAAAAGATTGATTTGATTTAGCAAAAGGAGATTCCATTGATTCTATTGATTCCATTGATTTCCTGGATATATACATATGTGGATACAAACAAATCCAAAACCCCAAACCTCAAAACCCCCAAAATTTTATTGATTGATATTCGAAACCAATCAATAAAAAAACGCTTCATACAGGGCTCGAACCTGTGACCTTGATGTTTACTTATTGAAAGTATTTCTTTGATAATTTTGAAAACCTTTGCAAATATGAAATTATTTTCGTCAAAATATTTAGAAAATATTTTTGCGTTAATTTACAAAAATTGAGAAAAAGTTTTTTCTTTCGATATATTATAAATCAGTTCAAACATAATGAATAGACAACAAAGAATCAATGCTATTTATGATTTTGCCAGAAAAGATTATAAAGGAGTGCGCGATTATGCAAATGGTGAAAACGTAAATCCTTTGAACACCCTAGCCCATGTTGCTAGCACAGCAAGTGCCATAGAGAGATTGAACCCTGGTAGCAAATTAAATCTACAAAATACTGGTAATCTGTACGATAGATATAACAAAGAATTAAACAGAGGAGGAAGAGGTTCATCAAGAAAAATGCGTTCATACAGAAATAAAAGTAGTAAAAGTAATAAACGTAACAAGCGTACTAGACGTGGTAAAAGGAGACTCCATTAATTTCCTGGATATACATATGTGGATACAAACAAATCCAAAACCCCAAAATTTTATTGATTGATATTCGAAACCAATCAATAAAACGCTTCATACAGGGCTCGAACCTGTGACCTTGAGGTTAACAGCCTCACGCTCTACCTACTGAGCTAACGAAGCATAAAATATTCATTTTGGTGGATAGAGAAACATATACAAAAATAATCATATAGACATAATAACCATATATTGATAGGTCTTACTGAGATTCGAACTCAGATTGTTTGATTCACAATGTTGAAGAATTCAACTAAGTTACCAGCGTCGATTTCAAATGATGCTCCTATGGAGAGTCATTTGAAATCTTCGCGGGTACAAAGTCAAAAATGCTAACCATTACATCATAAGACCAAATCATATAAAACCATATAATATGTTTCTCTATCCACATAATAACATATAACAGATTCTTTATGTATTTTTTTATAAAATTGATATATTTTAGATTTTATATACAAAACTATATACAATACCATTAAAAACAATGTCAAAAACAAGAACAAAGATAAATAATTCGATTATAGCATCAAAAATAGATATTGATTATAAAAACATCGATTCTACAAAAAAACAAATGGAAAAACAATTATCTCAAAAAGAATTACCGATATATCAAATCACGATATATGAAAAGCCGATATATCAAGAACCAACAATTTATCATATGGATTCGTTGTATAGGGATAATACATGCGACAAATATGAACTGATAAATAAATGAAAATCAAATAAATAAATGAAAATCAATAAAAATATATAACAAGAATATATATAAAAAATGAATATCTGCTCACCAGCAAAATTCTATTTTATAGTAACAGTAATATTTTGTTTATGGTCTTATAATTATTTCAGAAACGATTATAAAAAAAACAAAAATTTGTTTTTTATTGAGTTATCAACAGATATTTTAGCATTGTTTTTTTTCACATGGCTTTTGAATTATTTATGTATTAGTAATTACAAAAATACATCATGGTTTCTGTTTACAATTTATCTCGTATTAAGTATAACAGTAATTTATATAATAAAAAGAGAGAAATTGTCTTATTTTGAAGCAACCGGAATACGACCATAAAATATGTAAAAAAATTGATGTAATAATCATACCAATAACCAATAACCAATAACCAATAACC
>Ga0214921_10010867_pt1 | contig 11182 bp, 7 predicted proteins | sample LL1505_MetaG_FD_177992 | JGI IMG/M metagenome (GOLD analysis project Ga0214921, IMG submission 177992) | Freshwater microbial communities from Lake Lanier, Atlanta, Georgia, United States - LL-1505 | ecosystem: Environmental > Aquatic > Freshwater > Lake | place: USA: Georgia | collected 2015-05-28
ACATGGAAAAACAAGCAACCCAATCAGGCACAAGGGTGGGCAATCAAGTATTTCAAAGGTCTCGGCACTTCCACTTCCGCCGAATTCAAAGAGTATTTCGCCAACAAAAAAGTGGTGGATTTCGTTTTCTCGGAGCAGAGCGAAGAGACAATCGATAAGGTGTTTAACAAGAAACGCGCCGACGACCGCAAGACGTGGCTCGAGAATTACGACAAACATGCGTTCCTGGATACCAGTCGCCCATCGGTCCATTACGAAGAATTCATTGATCGCGAACTCATCCATTTCAGCACCTACGATTGCGCCCGTTCGATTCCCAACATGGTCGATGGACTCAAGACTTCTCTCCGCAAAATCCTGTTTTGCGCGTTCAAACGCAACCTGACAAGCGAAGTTAAAGTGGCACAATTCTCAGGATATGTGTCGGAACACAGTGCGTATCATCACGGCGAAGCATCGCTGAATGGGGCGATTGTGGGTATGGCACAAACCTTTGTGGGGTCGAACAATTTGAATTTATTAAAACCCAATGGACAATTTGGAACACGCATGCATGGAGGTTCCGATTCCGCGTCGGAGAGATATATTTTCACTGAATTGAATCCTTTAACAAGATACGTGTTTCCTGTCTTGGACGACCCGATTCTCACTTATTTGGACGATGACGGCACGCAAGTGGAACCGGAGTTTTACGTACCTATCCTCCCCTTTGCCTTGGTCAATGGCATTTCCGGCATCGGAACTGGATTCTCGTGTAACATTGAGCCTTATAACCCACTCGACTTGGTGGCGTATTTGAAATCCGTGTTGCTTCAAGATGAGACATCCACCGTGTCCTTTACACCTTACTATGAGGGATTCAAAGGCACAGTAGAATCGACGGCAGAACCCAACAAGTTCCTGATTAAGGGTCTCTACGAACGCATCGCGGAAGACAAGATTCGCATCACGGAATTACCTGTAGGAACCTGGACGATGCCCTACATTACGTTTTTGGAAGGATTGGTGGACGGAGCGGTAGACAAGACCGGGAAACGCTCGCCACCAGTGATTAAAGATTTCGTGTCGCTCTGTACCGAATTAGCCGTTGATATCACCGTCCAGTTCCCCAAAGGCGTGTTGGCAACAATGGACGACGGCGCGATTCACAAACTCCTCAAATTATCCACCACCGTATCCACTTCCAACATGCACATGTTTAATGCGGAGTGCAAGCTGCACAAATATCAATCGGTGCAAGAGGTGTGTGACGAGTTTTATGCGATTCGATTGGCGACGTATGCCAAGCGAAAACTGCATTTGGTCAAAGACATGGAGTATAAATGGACGAAACTGACCAACAAGGCGAAATATATCTTGGCGAATTTGGACGGCACGGTGGATTTACGCCGGAAAACCAAGGAACAAGTCGACCGGCTGTTGACGGAACAGGGATTCGATAAACTGGAAGGAGATTACCATTATTTGACCAAGATGGCGATGGATTCGGTATGCCAAGAGAACGTGGACCAAGCCTTGAAGGAGAAGGGCGATACGGAACATGCGCTAGAAGTATTGAAAAACACCACGTGTGAGCAGATGTGGTTAAGAGAACTGGATTTATTTGAACAGGAATACCGGAAATACAGGGAGACACGAACGAAATCAGGGCAAGGTGTAGTAGCGGACAAAAAGACATCCACTGCAACAAAGGCAAAAGGTAAGAAAATGCCAGTTCAGGTACGTAACTCTTAGAGTCTAGACTTATTCTCTGCTCTCCCTTCGGGAGGGTCTCCCTTCGGGAAGAAAAAAGTATATTCCATCCCGAAGGGAGCTGTCCATATTCGTTTTTAACGTCTAGACATTCTAAAATTGAATCCCTTTTTATCGATAGGAGTGTAGGGAACATACTCAATCAATCAACACATACACAAACAAACCAATCAAGAACAAAAAATGGGCGCAGGAATTAGTCTAGGCGAAGAACAAATCAGTGCTATTGTGAAACGCGATTTAATCGTTCAACACGAAACCAAAATGAAAACGTTACCCCCGTGTTTGCCTCAATACGAAGTCTGGCGTAAGTTCATCGAAGACGGGCATCATAAGGATTCATTGCGACAAGTGGACGAATCCGAAAAACGCGTGAAATCATACAAACGCGGGTAAATCAATATCCATATACGACCACAACACGATTCATCCTAAAATAAAAATAAAAAAACACCGAAAAATATACACCTAGAAGTTCAACTACGTGTATATTTTTTTACATGAATGGGTTGGGTTCTAATTGTTTGTAGGTACGATCATGATTTAAGGGCAACTCCAACGGAACCACCAGCGTGCTTTGGTCTTGGACATATTTCATGTAGGCAACTGCTTCATTATACACATTCGACACCGAATAGTCCAAGACAATCCGATTCAAGTATTCCACTTGTTTGGGAATATCTTTAGGATAATGTTCCGCATATTGTAAATACACACTGCGCATAATAATTTTCAACGTATCTGCATTTTGCGGCGGAACATTGATTTTGCCGTCGGATAGTTTATAGACTCCTGCACGGATGCCGTTTTGCACAATCTGCATGTTTTCTGCGGAAAAATAGACTTGAGCAAGAACGTTCCATTCCAAGTTACCATTTAGCGATTCGAAGTAGCAACTGGCTTTGTTTTTTGTCCGGAGTTTTTCGTGCATTTTGAATTTCACATCGGGGTCTTCGACCATTGTCGCCAAATCCACACGACCATTGTACCGTTCGCCTTCCAGCAATTGTCCAATCTTATTTATCGGTTCCGCAGATACATACGGAGTCCACGAACTACTACTAAAGCTCATTTCTTTATAATCCGCCGAGAGAATATTTGTGGTGATTATATATAAAATCGGCATTGATACAAATGGATCTAAATAGTGTTGGCGATAAAGTGAAGAATACCTTATCCGGAGTTGGGTCCACCATTAGTTCTACCGTATCGAGTGTGGGCGGTTCTGACCCATTTTACATGTATGTCACCATTGCTGCTATTGTCTTGTTGCTTGTGGCACTGATTTCCATTGGTGTGATGATGACTACCTTGAAATCCCTGGACAAGTTCCCCCCATTGCAAAACACATGCCCCGATTACTGGGATATTAGTTCGAACCCTGCGTATTGCACGTTTCCGTATAAACAGAATTCCGTCAACCAAGGTATACCCGAAATAAAGACAAATGTCACAAGTGCGGCTTCGCCATTAACCACCAGTGACCAAGTCATCGATGGTAACAGCCAGTATGTTCTTCCATGGGCGAAACAATTGGGATTAACTTCGTTAAATGGAAGTGCGTGGACAACCAGTGTTGCACCTTCCAATGAATCCAATAGTTTCATCTATCTCAAACTAAACCATAACGATGCGAGTTGGAACAGTTTGTATCCCGGAAAAACCACACGGTGTGCGCAAAAGACCTGGGCGATTCAAAATGGAATCGTGTGGGATGGTGTCACCAATTACAACGCATGTTAGTGCCAGTCATTACACGTCTCTCTGTGCCAAGGGTTCTTCGTTTGCCAAAGGCTCTGCCAAGGGCTCTTCGTTTGCCAAAGGCTCTGCCGGTTCCTCCGCAACACGTGTATCTACCGTTGCCGTGGTAAAGGTAATCACGCGCGGGATTTCTTTGGTGGATAAGTCGTACGTTTGTAATCCAGCAACATGTGGTATCAATCGAGATTCCTCTTCCCCGTTTTCCATCTCTACTATTTCATAATTTAGACGACGTAAATTATGTACTTCAGGCAAATATTCTTTCACATACACATTCATGACACTGTGTATGATATCGTGGTTCCCTGTTCTCTCGTATTCTGCCATATTCGCATTCATTGCGCCTTTGATTTCATGAATCGTCTGTAGTTTCCCCTTTATCAAATCCTTCTTGTGGTCACTGTAGTAAATCGAGTTCCATCTCTCTAAATGTTCTTTATACGCAGAACTATCTAGACGATAATTCTCAATCGCCACTTTGAATTCGCCAATCGATGCCTGTTCGTCCACATACCCAAACAGCGTATCCATTTTCTTCTGAATAATCGTCTCTTTCAAATCATGCACTTGTTCTCTCAACAAATACAACATGTATTGATTGTTCAAGTAATTTCCGCGATACAATTCCACCTTGAAAGGGCAAGGTTCCGAGGTATCTCCGCAATACGCAACCAAACGTCCCTTTTTGCGTTTGAAAATCGAGCCCACCGGTCGGCGACAATTCACACACAAGGGTTTTGCCATTTTCACCATTTTCGTCACTTCTTTTGCGCCCAATTTGCGACTGATGGCTTTTACACGAACACGTTCGCGCATCTCTTTCGCGTCCGTTTCATATTTCGATTTGAGCCGAAAATATTCGTCTAAACTCTCCATGTATTCCGGCTCTACACCTTTGTTGTCTGCATCCCCCGCAATCGGGATATATTCGTAATCCAGTTTGACTAAAGGGTTGCCATCTTCCACTTGCAAATCCACGATTGATGCCGGCACATTGTCAATACGCAACATACGATTACGCAAACAATGAAACACGTGTAGTTTCACCGCGTCTTCCAAATCCAGGCGTTTGATTGCGTTGTCGTTTACACGCAATTCTTGGATTGATTTCGGAATACGAATGAGTTTCTCGATTTGACAATTGGTTGCGTCAAATACCTTTAGGCGAGAGAAAGAACCCAGGTCGATTTCTTTGATTGCATTGTGACTTACACGTATGACTTCAATGGAAGGGGGGAAATTGGGCAACGCCGTCAATCGCTGTTTCTCGCATTCGAACACGACAAGCGACGGGGGTAATCCAGTGACACTCGTGATTCCGCCCTTCTCTTTAAACACGATTTTATTCACTCGCCCAGTCTTTAGTGCGGAAAAATCGACGGGACCATAGAGATTCAACGTGATGATGATTTCTGTCTGGGATGGTCCGGCTGGACGCCATCCGTACGCGGAGGATGGCACGGGCTGCCGGAGCGCTTTTTCAATCAATTGGTCGATATGTACTTGTGCAATGTTTTTCTCTCGGTTTATGCCGGTTTCCATTGTTTTCCGTTATATACTATTCGATGGAAATATAATCATATAGTTTATACACGACTCGATGAAATACAGTGTTTGGGTTCACGTACTCGCGCCAATTCTTGCGGCAACGTTGATGAACGGATTCATTTATGGATCGCGTATTCGCAAGTCGACTTCACCTATGAATGCCGGGATTCCTCCCGGTTACATCGTAGGCACCATCTGGACCCTGTTGTTTGGTCTGCTTGGCTACACGCATTATCTCTTGCCTGACGGCAGTAACGCCAGTTGGTCCATCGTTGGGTTCATCGTATTCAGTTTATTATACCCCTTATTCACTGGGCTGGAAGTTCGGCGGGGACTCTCGTGGAACCTTGCTGCCCTCGTGTTTGCGTTCGTAGTCGCCATACTCGTCGCCATGGAATCGCCCAAACTCTTATACTACGTGATGCCTCTCTTGGCATGGGTCATCTATGTGAATGCCGTGTTTGTCGTAGACTGTGCCAGACGGTATTAGTGTGTGGTTCATGTGTTCACGGGGTCTTGATGGAACGCCGGTAATCCAGTAATGGGGGACGATTGTTCGTTGATACGGGACTGCTGCTCTTGGAAAAAACGGATTTTCGAGAGAATGAATTCTTGGTCTTTCATGATTTTATAATTGGTGTCGACTGGCGTCGGTTTCGACACGTAACAGTAATAGAGAAAGGTGCCTGCAATCCCGACAAAGACCGTAAACACGATAATATTCAATGCGAGAGAATGGAATCTTACCCGGGTTTCATGGCATTTTTGTAGAGTGGCATCCAAAAATATCTTGGCTTGGTCGTCAATGAGGTTTGGTGTAGAGCTTGAGCTTGACATATAAAAATATATTTGAATAGAAATATATTTTTATTGCGTATTTGTACCGGTGGTTACATCATCAAGTAATACATTACTGCTAAATAACATAGCACGGCAATGAGTATAGCAGCAATCCAAATGGGGACAACGGTTTTTTGCTTGTATCCTACACCAAATTCTCGGAATCCGCCTTCTTCGGTATAGAAAAGGGAGGGTTTGACCCAATGAATGGTGGCAAAAAGAAAAAGAAACAGACAAATGGCAAAACTGGTTTTATGCACACGTACAAAACTTTTATCCATGTTAGGGGGGTTTCTACAATATCGAGAGAAGAATTGGGTGTAGAATACCGCCACGTCTAGACATATGTGTCAAAAATGCCCGTGGTGATGGAATAGACTGGTTTCTTCCCGAAGGGAGAACAGGAAATAAGTCTAGCCATTAAAAATCGGTCTCTCGGTCTTCGGCATAATCTTCCTCATACTGATGCCCGTTCTCGTATTCTTCGTCTAAGTGAGAGATGTCGTATCCCTCGTCTTCGTAGACGCGATTCTCTTCTTCTGCCATTCTCTCTAAATCTTCCGGGTCGAATCCTTCCAGCTCGAATTGGGTTTCAGCTTCGGTTTCACCTTCGGCTTCCGCTTGACCAAAGGTTCGCGTATCCGCTTGACCAAAGGTTCGCGTATCCGCTTGACCAAACACATTCGCCTCTCTGTCTTTCACATACACTTGTTTGTTGTACTTATACAAACTCTTCTGTTCCCCTACATTCCATTTGCCCAATTTGTGTTCTCTCAACATCTGTTCCACTTTCCGTTCATCTTTCGGCAAATTCGCTAAATAATCCGTGATACGCTTCTTATCTTTGTACTTCAATTTCATCGTGTTTTCCATGATGGTCGCATACGATTTATTCACGGCATGTTTTGTGTGGTCTTCCATCAACAACATCGACACCAACAATTGTCCTACGGTCTTCTTCAATTTCATATTACTCGATTCAAATATATGGATTTCTCTCAATTGAGTATCCAATGGATTGTCCGGTCGGGTCTCTTCTTGTCCAAACACATCGTCCATTGTCTTTTGGTCTTCCCGAATCTCTTCTCTCAACAACTGGATAAACTCGTCGTCGTCCAACAACACAATGTATTCGTGTAATACCGAGTACCAGCAGTACTTGAACAACAAGAGAATCGTGTTAGACGGAAACAGAGAGTAAAACGTCTTTACGTTTCCATCCACCGTCTTTTTCACTTCGGACAACCGGGGAATTTGCTCCAAAAACAACACCAAATCATTGGTCGATAGTTGGAGACGGTTCAAAAAGGAGTGTAAGATGGGCAGCGACGTTCCCATGGATTTTTCTTCGAAAAACGATTGTATCTGCGCATAATGTTTGTGTATCGCATTTTTCAGAACACTTTCATGCTCCGGCGCAAAATTCCAATGCGACGGAGTTCGCACATAATAATGCCGATTCAGGATTTGTGTAGGGTACACTTTCGTCAATAAATACACGGAATTCTGGATTTGTTGGTACGCTACATGGATATCGGTATCCCACTGGTCCGCGCCAAGGATTAACTCTTTGATTTTACCGAGTTGTCTTCCCGTGACATTCGCGTATTTCTTGTTTTCCAAAAACCGGCAAACGTCTTTGGAAATCCGGTCGTTCACCGCCATCAAATACCGATTCAAGTCTCTCACCGATGCTCGCTCTTCGTGCACCATGATGGTAGGTTGGTAATCCGCGAGGGTTTGCCCAATCAATTGACGCAACTTGTCTTCCACAATATGCGAGTGTTTCTCTTCAAAATAATCCAACATGTCTTTGAACCCTTCGATGCAAGGAATCTCTTTGTCCGCCAACACGTGTACTCTGTTCCGGCTGTTCACGATATGCATCAAGGCATGAAACTGGTCAATGCCGTATGTTTTCCCGTGTTTCTTCAAATACGCGATTTTTTCCGTCAAGGAACCATACCGGTCATATGCGGGTTTTTCCGTGCACACGGTGGACAAATGAGCGGGAATCGGGATGTCCGAATGGAAATGGCAATAGTACATGTAGGCTTCGTAAATGACTTGTTCCACAATTGTGTCAGGGAGACGTGTGTAGGTCAGTCGCGAAGAGTCGGGGTCAAACAAGATGCGCGCTTTCGAGAGATACTTCACGCGGTCCAATTCTTGCCCGATTTTCACCACCTTTTTCGCATAAATCTCTACATTCGCATTCTCCTGTATGAAATAGCGGAGCGGATAGACACTGCCGTCCGTGCAACACGCATTTTCCAAGAAGGGTTGACCCGACGAAGTCGCCAATAAGGTGCGTTTGCTCGAAACAATCTGTTGAATGAGTTCGCACATGCCATAAGCATGTTTCAGTGTTTTCCCCTTGAGCCCCTGTATGTACTGCAACTGGTCCGCAGTTCCTTTCCGAATGGAATCCCATAATTCTCTCTCGAATTCTCGTGTAATTCCAATCGGCGGTTTCTCCAATACAACGGGGAAGAGAGACGGCACGAAATGCGTCCATTTCGAAACTGCCACTGCGTTGGGAATTTCCACGTCGTCCGGATTCGCGACCAAATACGCACGTTTCAATTGGTATCGTTCTTGCACATCCGTTCTCGCCAATACTTGTTTTTGCAAAATGTTCTTCATGTAAGCAATCAAGGTGTCGACGGAGAGACGGTCAATCGCATTCCACGGCGGCGAAGCCGCCGTCCTCATCTTGTGCAAAATACACGAGATATATTTCATTCCTTGAATGGATTCCGTGTTGGGGTCTAACGGGTAGCCTTCAAACGATTTGACGCAGCCGGGGAAGGTCTTCTTCAATTTCATCGTAGGTACTTGTGTCTGAATCGTGGCTAACGTGAGACTTGCCACAATGATAATGAGAGAACGATTCCAGAAAATCTCGTAGGGAATCGCTTTCTGTTCCTTGTTCTTGTGTTTCTCCGTGTAGTCCGATTCGGTAGGGACGATTTCAGGGTCGACAATCAATTCGTGTGAAATACGCAACACTCTATCTTCGAGTCCTTCGTGTATTTCCGGATGGTCCAATCCAATGTTTGACGCGAGAGAACGATAGACGTTGTATATTTTACGCGAAACGGCGTCTTTGAACACACGTTCTTTGGTTTCCAGCAATACCGTGGCAATGTCTTTTTCCACCATAGCATTGGTTTTTACCACAAATCCAGACTCGTCAAACCCCTCTTCCGAACTATAGTCGATTTTACGTAACACATATCCACTGTATTTATCCACGATGGAATCGCCGTCGTCGCTCAATGTGCCATGACTTCGACACAAAGCATCCAATACTTGGGTGTAGTTCCCCGCAAGGTAGGCATCCGATAATAACTTGAGAGATTGAGGAATTAGTTTGAGATTGGACTGGATACAGTAATACCAGTGCGCGTCTTCGTTTAACTCTTTTTCCATCGGTGGGCGACAGTGTTTCAAGACAAACGTATGGAGGTTTCGCTGGCGACGCACAAAATCGGGGTCCGCGAGAATCTGTTCTCTCATCGGCGCATTCGGACTTTCTTCGATAGTCTCTGTCGCCGAAGAAACGAATTTTCCCAGTTGATATGCATAATCGTTGGCTTTGTAGATACGTAGTTCGTTCAAGACGAGAGACCGTTTCACCACAATGCGTTGTGCATTGACGGACGTTTCCAATTCGGCGCGAAGTTCGTCAAGACTTTTGGAAACGCGGCTATCGAACTCGTCAATCATTTTGGCGCGTTGATGAATGCGCATTTGCATGGCGGCAGATACGTTCGGAACACACGTGTTGGATTCGGGTAATTTATTGCATTGACTGGTAATGTTGCAAAACAGCGCGTTGGTATCCAAGAAATGGTCGGCATTCACTTCCGTGTCTCTTACCCATTCGTCTTTCACACGGCGATAATATTCGGTTTTCTTTCTCGTATCCGCTTCCGATTCGGCTTCGCGTTTCTCTGCCGCAGTCAAATCGTCCATTTGGAGCCCAGAACCGAGAGAAGGACGGATTTCCAACACGGCATATTCGCCTTCCACCACACGTTTTTTACCGAGGAGAATGGTTTCTGCCAAACTGGGCGCAAGGTAGGGCGGGCAATCGTGTGCGCCAATCAGTTTTTCTACGAAAAACTCGCGGAATTCTTCGGCATCGAATCGCTTTCTCTCGTCTTTGTATTTGGAAAGGAGGTGATAAGGTGTATCGTCGTAGACTTTGTCGTAGAAAATAGTGGATTCGCCATTGTCTTTTTGGAGTTGCACGAGAGAAGTGTATTTTTTCGCGAGGAAACGGCGTGTGCAATCCTGATCACTTATTTTCGGCTGTTCCGACGCATCCACCACCGACTCAATGAGATTGGTTGGAAGGGTCAAGTGTTTCAACACACTCATGTGAATCATGTCGAAATAGAGTTTCCCCGCATCGGAATGAGAGACCCAATGGATTAATTCTGCGGCGGATTTGGGCGCAGCACGTCCAAGACCATAAGTCTCCTTGAAAAACGTGAGAAAATCGGGCAAATCTTTAAATACGTCTTCGGTTCGGTTGACCGCGGGAGCCGTCGCAGGCGCCGGAATCGGCGCTTTGAGTTTTGCGAAATTCTTTCTCTCTTCTTCGAGCCTTAACACATACGCTTTGATTTGTTGCAAGATGAAATACCGGATTTCCTTGTATTGATTAAACGTGATGTTGTCTTGGTCGATTAAAAAGGGTTCGAGCATCGTGGTCATGTCAAACATGGAATACAAGTGTTTGGCGTCGTCGCGTACCCATCGAATCAGACGGCGTGTGCGTGGTAGAATGGTGTTTAAAAACGCATGGAAGGTATCTTCCCCGAGAGGGACGTCTTTGTTCAAAGAATAGTGTGTGATGTGGTCGAGGAACGGTTCGCCTGCCTCTTCGGGAGCGGTCCGATACACGATTTCTTCGGCAGAAGGTTGGATTTCTTTATGCGTGATATTGGTGAGTTCTCTCAACATCTTGTGTTTGTAGAGTGGAACGCTCGCTAATTTCGACCGCAAGAAGATATTGGTACTGGGACATTGGGACCGCGAATAGACGACGGTGGAACGGGGCAAAAAGAGGAGGGAATGTATATGCGCCGTGTCGTGTGTACCGGCAATATCGCGTCTCTCATACGTGTATTTTTGGCGTCCGTGGTCTTCGCGAAACAGTCTTGTATCCGCAGGCGTTAACCGGCGGTTGACGAAGGAAGCGGTGCCCACCGTGAATGTACGGCGGTCGATGGGTGCGACTATCGCAGAACGAAAGTGTCCGTCGTTG
>Ga0214921_10010874_pt1 | contig 11178 bp, 10 predicted proteins | sample LL1505_MetaG_FD_177992 | JGI IMG/M metagenome (GOLD analysis project Ga0214921, IMG submission 177992) | Freshwater microbial communities from Lake Lanier, Atlanta, Georgia, United States - LL-1505 | ecosystem: Environmental > Aquatic > Freshwater > Lake | place: USA: Georgia | collected...
CTGAAATCATGGCCACCCTGGAGCCCAAGCGGCTCGACGACACGGTCAGCCTGCTCGACCGCCAGCAGGCCTTCGGCTTCACCCAGGAAGACCTGAAGTTTCTGATTGCCCCGATGGCGACCGCCGGCGAGGAGGCCATTGGCTCCATGGGCAACGACAGCCCGCTGGCGGTGCTGTCCGACAAAAACAAGCCGCTCTACAACTACTTCAAGCAGTTGTTCGCCCAAGTGACCAACCCGCCGATCGATCCGATCCGTGAGGCCATCGTGATGAGCCTGGTGTCCTTCATTGGCCCCAAGCCCAACCTGCTGGACATCAACCAGGTGAACCCCCCGATGCGGCTGGAGGTGAGCCAGCCGGTGCTCAACTTTGACGACATGAGCAAGCTGCGCGACATCGAGCGCCACACCCAGGGTAAGTTCCGCAGCCAGACCATCGACATCACCTACCCGCTGGCCTGGGGCCACGAGGGCGTGGAGGCCAAGCTGGCCTCGCTCTGCGCCGAGGCGGTGGATGCGATCAAGGGCGGCAAAAACATCCTGATCATCAGCGACCGCGCCATCAGCGCCACGCAGGTCGCCATTCCCGCGCTGCTGGCGCTGTCCGCCATTCACCAGCACCTGGTGCAAGCCGGCCTGCGCACCTCGGCCGGCCTGGTGGTGGAGACCGGCACCGCGCGCGAGGTGCACCATTTCGGCGTGCTCGCCGGTTATGGCGCCGAGGCGGTCCACCCCTACCTGGCACTGGAAACCCTGGCCAGCATCCACAAGGACTTGCCCGGCGAGTTGAGCGCTGACAAAGCCATTTACAACTACATCAAGGCGGTGGGCAAAGGTCTGTCCAAGATCATGTCCAAAATGGGTGTGTCCACTTACATGAGCTATTGCGGCGCCCAGTTGTTCGAGGCGATTGGCCTGTCCAGCGCCACCGTGGCCAAGTACTTCAGCGGCACGCCCAGCCGGGTCGAGGGCATTGGCGTGTTCGAGATCGCCGAAGAGGCCATCCGCATGCACCGCGCCGCTTTCAGTGCCGACCCGGTGCTGGCCAGCATGCTCGACACCGGCGGCGAGTACGCCTGGCGCGCGCGCGGCGAAGAGCACATGTGGACGCCGGATGCCATCGCCAAGCTGCAGCACAGCACCCGCGCCAACAACTGGAGCACCTACAAGGAATACGCCCAGCTCATCAACGACCAGAGCCGGCGCCACATGACGCTGCGCGGCCTGTTTGAGTTCAAGCTCGACCCCAGCCGGGCCATCCCGGTCGACGAAGTCGAGCCGGCCAGCGAGATCGTCAAGCGCTTTGCCACGGGCGCCATGTCGCTGGGCTCCATCAGCACCGAGGCCCACGCCACCCTGGCGGTGGCCATGAACCGCATTGGCGGCAAAAGCAACACGGGCGAGGGCGGCGAAGACCCGGCGCGCTACCGTCAGGAGCTCAAAGGCATTCCGATCAAGCAGGGCGATACGCTCAAGAGCGTCATCGGTGAGGACGTCGTCGAGGTGGATTTGCCCCTGCGCGACGGCGACTCGCTGCGTTCACGCATCAAGCAGGTGGCTTCGGGCCGCTTCGGTGTCACCGCCGAATACCTCAGCAGCGCGGACCAGATCCAGATCAAGATGGCACAAGGCGCCAAGCCGGGTGAGGGCGGTCAGCTGCCCGGCGGCAAGGTCAGCGACTACATTGGCAAGCTGCGCTACTCGGTGCCTGGCGTCGGTTTGATTTCGCCGCCGCCGCACCACGACATCTATTCCATTGAAGACCTGGCGCAGCTGATCCATGACCTTAAAAACGTCGCGCCACACGCCAGCATCAGCGTCAAGCTGGTCAGCGAGATCGGCGTGGGCACCATCGCCGCCGGGGTGGCCAAGTGCAAGAGCGACCATGTGGTGATCGCCGGGCACGACGGTGGCACCGGCGCCTCACCCTGGTCCAGCATCAAGCACGCCGGCAGCCCCTGGGAGATCGGCCTGGCCGAAACGCAGCAGACCCTGGTGCTCAACCGCCTGCGCAGCCGCATCCGGGTGCAGGCCGATGGCCAGATGAAAACCGGCCGCGACGTGGTCGTTGGTGCCCTGCTCGGCGCCGACGAGTTCGGTTTCGCCACCGCACCGCTGGTGGTGGAGGGCTGCATCATGATGCGCAAATGCCACCTCAACACCTGCCCGGTGGGCGTGGCCACCCAAGACCCGGTGCTGCGCAAGAAGTTCTCCGGCAAGCCCGAGCATGTGGTCAATTACTTCTTCTTCATCGCCGAAGAGGCACGCCAGATCATGGCGCAGCTCGGCATCCGCAAGTTTGACGACATGATCGGCCGCGCCGACCTGCTCGACATGCGCCAGGGCATTGCGCACTGGAAAGCCAGCGGTCTCGATTTCAGTCGTCTGTTCGCCATGGCGCCGGTCGGCCCCGAGGTGCCACGGTACCAGGTCGAAACCCAGTCGCACGGCCTGGAGAAGGCCCTCGACCAGGTGCTGATCGCCAAAAGCCGACCCGCCATCGACCGGGGCGAACGCGTGCAGTTCATGGAGGTGGCGCGCAACGTCAACCGCTCGGTTGGCGCCCTGCTGTCCGGCGCGCTGACCCAGGTTCACCCCGAAGGCCTGCCCGACGACACCATCCGAATCCAGCTCGAAGGCACGGGCGGCCAGTCATTTGGCGCCTTCCTGGCGCGCGGCATCACGCTCTACCTGATTGGCGACGCCAACGACTACACCGGCAAGGGTTTGTCCGGCGGCCGGGTGGTGGTGCGCCCCAGCATCGATTTCCGCGGCGAGGCAGTGCGCAACACCATCGTCGGCAACACGGTGATGTATGGCGCCACCAGCGGCGAGGCCTTTTTCAGCGGCGTGGCTGGCGAGCGCTTTGCGGTGCGGTTGTCGGGTGCCACGGCGGTGGTGGAGGGCACCGGCGACCACGGCTGCGAGTACATGACCGGCGGCACTGTGGCGGTGCTGGGCAAGACCGGGCGTAACTTTGCCGCCGGCATGAGCGGCGGCATCGCCTATGTGTACGATGAAGACGGCCAGTTCGCTCGCCGCGCCAACACCGCGATGGTGGCGCTGGAGAAACTGTTGACACCGGCAGAGCAAGAGGCCACGGTGCCGCGCGCCATCTGGCATCAGGGCCAGAGCGACGAGGCCCAGCTTAAGAAACTGCTGGAAGACCACAACCGCTGGACCGGCAGCCGTCGCGCACGCGAACTGCTGGACACCTGGGACCAGGCGCGCTTGAAGTTCGTCAAAGTCTTTCCGCTGGAATACAAGCGGGCCCTGGGCGAAATTCATGCCAAGAAAACGGCGCCAGCCCTTGCCAGCGCTGGTGATAGTGCTATGAAAAAAGAAGCAACGACCGTCCGCTGATGCGGCACCACTCTCAGGACAAGGAACAGCATCATGGGAAAAATCACCGGTTTCATGGAGTTTGAGCGGCTCGAAGAGGGCTACAAGCCCGTGCCCGAGCGGCTCAAGAATTACAAGGAGTTCGTGATCGGACTGGATGACCAGCAGGCCAAACAGCAGTCGGCCCGCTGCATGGACTGCGGCACACCGTTCTGCAACAGCGGCTGCCCGGTCAACAACATCATCCCCGACTTCAACGAGCTGGTGTTCCGGGGCGACTGGCATAACGCCATCGAGGTGCTGCACAGCACCAACAACTTCCCGGAGTTCACCGGCCGCATTTGCCCCGCACCCTGCGAGGCCGCCTGCACGCTGAATGTGAACGACGACGCCGTGGGCATCAAGTCGATCGAGCACGCCATCATCGACCGGGCCTGGAGCGAGGGCTGGGTGCAGCCGCGCCCGGCGTCGCAAGCCAGCGGCAAAAAAGTGGCGGTGGTGGGCTCCGGCCCGGCCGGCATGGCGGCGGCGCAGCAGTTGGCCCGCGCCGGCCACGCGGTGACGCTGTTTGAGAAGAACGACCGTGTCGGCGGCCTGCTGCGCTACGGCATTCCCGACTTCAAGATGGAAAAAGACCACATCGACCGCCGTGTGGCGCAGATGGCTGCAGAAGGCGTGATCTTCCGCACCGGGGTGCTGGTGGGTGCCTTGCCGGAGAGCTCCAAGGTCACCAATTGGGCTCAAGAGACGGTGTCGCCAGACCAGCTGCAGCAGGATTTTGATGCCGTGTTGCTGACCGGCGGCGCCGAGCAGTCGCGCGACCTGCCGGTACCGGGCCGCGACTTGGCTGGCATCCATTTCGCCATGGAGTTCCTGCCGCAGCAGAACAAGGTCAACGCCGGCGACACGCTGGCCGACCAGCTGCGCGCCACCGGAAAGAACGTGATCGTGATCGGTGGCGGTGACACCGGTAGCGACTGCGTGGGCACCAGCAACCGCCATGGTGCCGCCAGTGTGACCCAGTTCGAGGTGATGCCGCAGCCGCCAGCCGAAGAAAACCGGCCCATGACCTGGCCCTACTGGCCGCTCAAACTGCGCACCAGTTCCAGCCACGAAGAGGGTTGCGAGCGCGAGTTCGCCATCTCCACCAAGGAATTCCTGGGGTCGGACGGCCGTGTCACTGGCTTGAAGACCGTGCGCGTTGAGTGGCGTGACGGGAAGATGGCCGAGGTGCCTGGCAGCGAGCAGGTGCTGCCGGCTGATCTGGTTTTACTGGCCATGGGCTTTGTCAGCCCCGTCGCCACGGTTCTGGACAGCTTTGGCATCGAGCGCGATGCCCGTGGCAACGCCCGTGCCGGTACCGACCTGGTGGGCGGCTATGCCACCAACGTGCCGAAGGTGTTTGTCGCTGGCGACATCCGCCGTGGTCAGAGCCTGGTGGTCTGGGCCATCCGGGAGGGCCGGCAGGCCGCGCGCTCGGTAGACGAATTTTTGATGGGTTTTAGCGAATTGCCAAGGTAATGGTGGGGTAAACCGGGGGCTTTGTCACTGAGACATCAGGGCAATCCCTTATCATCGGCCCGGCCGGGACAGTCCTGGCCCACCACGCCATGGCCGCATCCCCGCCTGAATCCCTCGTTGAACTGCGTCACCTCACCTTTGGGTATGGGGAACGGGTCATTTTGGATGACATTTCGCTGGTGGTGCCGCGCGGCAAAGTCACGGCTCTGATGGGCGCATCGGGCGGTGGCAAGACCACCATCTTGCGGCTGATCGGCGGCCAGAACCGGGCACAGTCTGGCCAGACCCTGTTTGACGGGCAGGACATTGGCCCTATGAATCAGACCGAGCTTTACGCCGCGCGCCGTCGGATGGGCATGCTGTTCCAGTTTGGCGCCTTGTTTGCGGACCTGTCGGTGTTTGACAACGTGGCCTTTCCGCTGCGCGAGCACTCTGACCTGCCCGAACCCCTGATCCGCGACATCGTGCTGATGAAGCTCAATGCCGTGGGCCTGCGCGGCGCCCGCGACCTCATGCCCAGTGATCTCTCAGGCGGCATGGCTCGGCGCATTGCTTTGGCGCGCGCCATCGCGCTCGACCCCGAACTGGTGATGTACGACGAACCCTTCTCCGGGCTGGACCCGATCTCGCTGGGTACGGCGGCGCACCTGATTCGCCAGCTCAACGACACGATGGGCCTGACCAGCATTTTTGTCTCACACGAGCTCGAGCAGACCTTTGCCATTGCCGACCACGTGATCATTCTGGGCAACGGCAAGATTGCCACCCAGGGCACGCCGGCCCACGTGCGCCAGAGCACGGACCCGCTGGTGTACCAGTACGTCAACGCCTTGTCCGACGGGCCGGTGCGCTTTCATTACCCCGGCCCGACCGTGGCGCAGGACTTCGGGGTGACCGCGCAATGAGCTGGTACAAGCCGGCCGAACTCGGCTTTGGCGTGCGTCGGCAGCTCGCCGGCCTGGGCTACGGCGCCCGCCTGTTCGCCCGCTTGCTGGCCACCCTGCTGCCGGCTCTGCGCCGCTTTGCTCTGGTGCGCGACCAGATTCATTTTTTGGGCAACTACTCGCTCGCCATCATCGCGGTGTCGGGCTTGTTTGTCGGCTTTGTGTTTGGCCTGCAGGGCTACTACACGCTGCAGCGCTATGGCTCGTCTGAGGCGCTGGGGCTGCTGGTCACCCTGAGCCTGGTGCGCGAACTGGGGCCGGTGGTCGCGGCGCTGCTGTTTGCCGGCCGTGCCGGCACCTCGCTGACCGCCGAAATCGGCCTGATGAAGGCGGGCGAGCAGATCAGCGTGATGGAGATGATGGCGGTCGACCCGGTGCAGCGCATTCTGGCGCCGCGTTTCTGGGCCGGCGTGATCACCATGCCCCTGCTGGCAGCGGTGTTCAGCGCCATGGGCATCATTGGTGGCTGGGTGGTGGGGGTGGTGATGATCGGCGTCGACGCCGGCTCGTTCTGGAGCCAGATCCAGGGCGGTGTCGATGTCTGGAAGGACGTGGGCAACGGCGTGATCAAGAGCGTTGTGTTTGGCTTCACCGTGACCTTTGTCGCGCTCCTGCAAGGCTATGAGGCGCAGCCCACGCCCGAAGGGGTGGCCAGTGCCACCACGCGCACGGTGGTGGTCGCCTCGCTGGCGGTGCTGGGGCTGGACTTCATCCTCACCGCCATGATGTTCACGATTTAAGGGGAAGCCGTATGCAACGCTCAAAAAATGATGTCTGGGTTGGCTTGTTTGTGCTCATCGGCGCGGCCTCTATTCTGTTCCTGGCCCTGCAGTCCGCCAACTTGCTGAGCCTGAGCTTCCAGAAAACCTACCGGGTCGTCGCCAAATTTGACAATGTGGGCGGCCTCAAACCCAAAGCGGCGGTGCGCAGCGCCGGCGTGGTGGTGGGGCGGGTCGACAACATTGTGTTTGACGACAAGTCCTTCCAGGCCCGCGTCACCCTGGCGCTGGAAAGCCGCTACGCATTCCCCAAGGACAGCTCGCTCAAAATCCTCACCAGCGGCCTGCTCGGTGAGCAGTACCTGGGGATTGAGGCCGGCGCCGATGCGAAAAACCTGGCGGCGGACGACACCATCGGCAACACCCAGTCGGCCGTGGTGCTGGAGAGCCTGATCAGCCAATTTCTGTACAACAAGGCGGCGGACGGCAGCGCGCCGCAAGGGCCCCAGCCCAAGCCATGACCGCTGGCGTGCATTCAACCGGCTGCGGTTGGGCTCGGCATTGGCGCCGGCTCCTGCCGCTGGCCCTGCTGTTCAGTCTCGGAGCCTGCGCCAGTGGGCCGCAAGCCAGCCCGCACGACCCGCTCGAGCCCTTCAACCGGGGTGTTTACCGCTTCAATGACGCGGTGGATGAGGCCATCGTCAAGCCTGTGGCCATGGCCTACCGTGACCATACCCCGACCCGTGTGCGCCAAGGGGTGGGCAATGTGTTTGGCAACCTTGAAGACGTGTGGTCGACCGTGAACAATGCCTTGCAGCTCAAGGGCCGTGCCACCGTGGACAGCCTGATGCGGGTGGCCGTCAACACTGTGGTTGGCCTGGGTGGTCTGATCGATGTGGCCTCCGAGATGGATATCGAGCGTCATACCAAGGATTTCGGCCACACCCTGGGCCGCTGGGGCGTGCCGCCCGGGCCCTACCTGGTCCTGCCGGTGCTGGGGCCGTCCAGCCTGCGCGATACCTTGGCGCTCCCGGTGGACTGGCAGGGCGACCTGGTCACCCAGATCGGGCATGTGCCCACCCGCAACACCAGCATCGTGGTGCGGGCGGTCGATACCCGCGCCGGACTGCTCAAGGCCACCGGCATGCTCGACGAGGTGGCGCTCGACCGCTACACCTTCACCCGTGACGCCTACCTGCAGCGCAGACGCAACGATATTTTTGACGGTAACCCGCCCGAAGACGCGCCGGACCCGGCGCAGTAACATGACCCGAGCAACAAGGACCTATTTCCCATGAACCGTCGTTCTTTTCATCATTGGTGTGCCGTGACGGCCCTGACCGCCGCTGCGCTATTGTCCGGGCCCGCGCGGGCCAACGACGAGGCGGCTGACGCCCTGATCAAGCGCATCTCCACCGAGGTGCTCGACACCATCCGCGCAGACAAGGCGATCCAGGGCGGCGACATCAGCCGCATCATCACCCTGGTCGACACCAAGATCATGCCGAATGTGAACTTCCAGCGCATGACCGCGTCGGCCGTGGGCCCGACCTGGCGCCAGGCTACCCCCGAGCAGCAAAAGCGACTGCAGGAGGAGTTCAAAACCCTTCTGGTGCGCACTTACGCCGGCGCCCTGTCCCAGGTGAGCGACCAGGCGATCACCGTCAAGCCCTTGCGGGCCTCACCCGACGACAAGGAGGTGGTGGTCCGCAGTGAGGTGCGGGGGCAGGGCGATGCCATCCAGCTCGACTACCGGATGGAGAAAACCCCTGGCGAGGGCGCCGGTTGGAAAATTTACAACCTGAATGTGCTCGGGGTCTGGCTGGTGGAAACCTATCGCAGCCAGTTTGCTCAGGAAATCAATGCCAAGGGCCTCAACGGCCTGATCACCACGCTGACAGAACGCAACAAGGCCAACGCCAAGAAAGGCTGATGTCCATGCTGGCCCTGCCCGTCGAGTTGACCCATGCCCAGGCCCGTGCTTGCCTGAATACCCTCTCGCTTGGCGTGCGGGCCGCCGCCGGTGCCGGCGTGGTGGTCGATGCCAGTGCGCTGGCGCGCTTTGACTCGGCGGCGTTGGCCGTGTTGTTGGCGCTGCGGCGCCAGTGCCTGGCGTTGAGCCAGTCCTTCGCCGTGGCCCACATGCCCGCTGGACTGGCCGACCTGGCCACGCTCTACGGGATTGGTGAACTGCTGGGGGTCGCACCGGCGCCGTCTGCGTGAGGGGCTAAAATGGCGGGTTCCCATGCCAGCCATCTCTTTCCAGTCGGTCTCCAAAAGCTACCCCTCCCCGCGTGGACCCAAGGGCAGCACCTTTCTAGCGCTGGACCGGGTCAGCCTGGACATCGAGGCCGGTGAGTTCTTTGGTCTGCTCGGGCCCAACGGTGCGGGCAAGACCACCATGATTTCCATCCTGGCCGGCCTGACCCGCGCCAGCGGCGGCAGCGTCAAGGTGCTGGGTAGCGATGTCCAGACCGACTATGCCGATGCCCGGCGCAAACTGGGTGTGGTGCCGCAGGAGCTGGTGTTTGACCCGTTTTTCAATGTGCGCGAGGCGCTGCGCTTTCAGTCAGGCTACTTTGGCATTCGTCACAACGACGCCTGGATTGATGAGCTGCTCGACAGCCTGGGCCTGGCCGACAAGGCCAACGCCAACATGCGCCAGCTCTCGGGCGGCATGAAGCGTCGCGTTCTGGTGGCACAGGCGCTGGTGCACAAACCCCCGGTGATCGTGCTCGACGAGCCCACCGCCGGCGTCGACGTCGAGCTGCGCCAGACCCTGTGGCAATTCATTGCCCGCCTCAACAAGGAGGGTCATACCGTGCTGCTCACCACCCATTATCTGGAAGAGGCCGAGGCCCTGTGCGGCCGCATCGCCATGCTCAAGGCCGGCCGGGTCGTCGCGCTGGACCGTACCAGCGAGTTGCTCAAGGCGGCCTCGGGCAATGTGCTGCGCTTCAAGATCGACGGCGAGTTGCCACCCGCCCTGGCACAGCGGGCCCGCATCACCGGTCGCATCGTGCAGTTCCCGGCGCGCGACGCGCTCGACATTGAGACCTACCTCGGCGCCGTGCGCGAGGCCGGCCTGCTGGCACAGGACATCGAGGTGCGCAAGGCCGACCTCGAAGACGTCTTTCTGGCGCTGATGGTCAAGCACCACGAGGGCGGGGCTGCGGCCGCGGTCGCTCCATGACGGGCTGGCGTGCCCTCCTTTACAAGGAAGTGCTGCGTTTCTGGAAGGTCAGCTTTCAGACCGTGGCCGCTCCGGTGCTCACCGCCGTGCTGTACCTGCTGATCTTCGGCCATGTGCTGGAGGACCACGTCAAGGTCTATGACCGCATCAGCTACACCGCTTTTCTGGTGCCCGGGCTGGTCATGATGAGCGTGCTGCAGAACTCATTTGCCAACAGCTCGTCCTCGCTGATCCAGAGCAAGATCATGGGCAACCTCGTGTTTCTGCTGCTCACCCCCTTGTCGCACTGGAGCTGGTTTGCGGCCTACGTCGGCTCGTCGGTGGCACGCGGCCTGGTGGTCGGTTCGGGCGTGTTTGTCGTCACGGCCTGGTTTGCAGCGCCGGGTGTGGTGGCGCCGCTCTGGATCGTGGTGTTTGCGGTGATGGGCGCGGCGCTGCTGGGCACGCTGGGGCTGATTGCGGGCCTCTGGGCCGAAAAATTCGATCAGCTGGCGGCCTTCCAGAACTTCGTCATCATGCCCATGACCTTCCTCAGTGGCGTGTTTTACTCCATCCATTCGCTTCCCCCCTTCTGGCAGGGCGTGAGCCATCTGAACCCTTTCTTTTACATGATCGACGGCTTTCGCTTTGGGTTCTTCGGCCAGAGCGATGTCTCGCCCTGGCTCAGCCTGGCCATTGTGGGTGTGGCGCTAGCAGGGGCCAGCACCCTGGCTGTGCACCTGCTGCGCATCGGCTACAAAATCCGCAGCTGAAGCCCCTCCACTCGGATACCTTCCCATGACCGCAGACCAACTCAAGACCCTGATCGCCGCCGGCCTGCGCTGCGAGCACCTCGAGCTCGAAGGTGATGGCCGGCACTGGTACGCCACCATCGTCTCGCCCGAATTCGAGGGCCAGCGTGCTATCCGCCGCCACCAGCAGGTGTATGCCACTCTGGGCGCCAAAATGCAAACCGACGAGGTGCATGCCCTGTCGATGAAGACCTTCACTCCGGCCGAATGGGCGGCCCAGCAGGTCTGAGCTCACGTCCATGGACAAACTGCTTATCCGAGGCGGTCGCCGCCTGACCGGCGAAGTGGCCATTGCCGGTGCCAAGAATGCCGCGCTGCCCGAGCTGTGTGCCTGTTTGCTGACCGCCGAGCCGGTCACCCTGCGCAACGTGCCGCGCCTGCAGGACGTGGCCACCATGCTCAAGCTGATCCGCAACATGGGGGTGCAGGCCGAGCGCACTGAGGACGGCCTGCTGCGCGTCAATGCCGGCGCACTGCACACGCCTGAAGCCCCATACGAGCTGGTCAAGACCATGCGGGCCTCGGTGCTGGCGCTGGGGCCGCTGCTGGCCCGCTTCGGCCATGCCAAAGTCTCTCTGCCGGGCGGTTGCGCCATTGGATCCCGACCGGTGGACCAGCACATCAAGGGCCTGACCGCCATGGGTGCCGACATCACGGTGGAACATGGCT
>Ga0214921_10010877_pt1 | contig 11175 bp, 9 predicted proteins | sample LL1505_MetaG_FD_177992 | JGI IMG/M metagenome (GOLD analysis project Ga0214921, IMG submission 177992) | Freshwater microbial communities from Lake Lanier, Atlanta, Georgia, United States - LL-1505 | ecosystem: Environmental > Aquatic > Freshwater > Lake | place: USA: Georgia | collected 2015-05-28
CCTTAATATGTAAAAAAGTCACGGGTACGTGACTTTGATGTTACAGTAATTGTAACATATTGATTTAGCTTGTCAAGAGGCTAGTTAGCACCAGCCATAGCAAAATAGTGTACCTTAACGGTACCAATGGATGCGCTTGCAGTACTTGATTGACCCTGCACGGCATTAAAAACAATTTCAAATCCATTTTTATCTGGATTCTTAATATGATAAACAAAATCTCCATCTGAAGAATTCTTTTCAATTGTTACTTGAACTGAAGATGGATTACTTGTTAAAGAAGGGCTAAATGTAATTTGCTTGATGCTTGGAGTTTTTAATGTTACAGTTCCAGGTGTTACTGACTGTGTGCCAGATGTCATCTTAGCAGACAATGCTGTATTAACTAATCCAGCCGTATCTGGGATCTGCAAAGCTTTTGTATTAACTTCATTTAAATAAGATACAAGTTGTCTCAATTTACTTGCGTCAATTGGCGCATTGTCATCAAATGTTAAATTAAAATCAGCCATTTATTTCTCCTTTATAGCGGTAGAGATTCTTCAAATTCTCTTACTGCTTCTGCCTTGTCTTCTTTTTCTTGAATATGCTGCGTAAGCTCTGCACGTAATATGGCAATTTGTGTCTCATAATTTGAGACAATCTCACCAATGCGTTGCTGTAATGCAGTTATAACTAATTCGGCTTTATCTGCCATTATATATCCTTAATCTAATATTAAACTAGCTTCTCTAGTTCTGCTTCCAATGCTTCAATACGTGAATCTAGATCTGTTAGCTGTGTATTAAGACTTGTAAGGACTGCCGTTTCTGGCGTAGCCTTAGCATTCTCTTCAACAACAGACATTTCAAGATTAAACTTGTTGTAATGCAAGTTCTTTAGGTGCTGGTTAATAATACCAGTTTTTTCTTCGTTTGACAATAGTGTGGTCATAGTTGCCTCCTTCCTATATTATAGCATTTCAAGCATATTAGTCAATGCCTGAATTTGATTATCTATATCTGACTCTATAGAAGAATCCATTGGGGTTCCCTCTAAAATTAATTGTTTTTTGCCATTTAAAGACTTAATTTTTTGTTGAATTAAATATGATTTATATTCTTTTTCTATACTCATATTATAACCATCCTGACCATGTTCCGTAATATGTGTTATTATCTGACCCTAACATAACAACTCTTGCCCTTCCATACCTTGCTGAAGCAGAATAAGTTATATCGCCATTTGCAGTACCCATTCTAAATGCCCAGATGGTTCCTGCAGCTGAATAAGGGTATGTTCCAGCTCCTGGGTAGGCTCTTGTTCCACTTGCTAATAAAGTTCCGCCGCCAGCAGTTGTTCTAATTTCAAACTGCATACCAGTTATTGATCCGTTACCCGATATTGAAGGGTAATCGCAATACCAGTCCAATCTTGATGAACCAGATGTTCTTAAAAATTGAAGTGCTGGTGCTCCAGATGAGGGAGGCGTAAATGAAGTTGCTGTTGTAAAACTATAGCTTGCAGAAGCACTGTTTCCAGTTACAGAATAAACAGTTACAGTTCCTGAATAAGTTGTGCTTGAAGATTTTCCTGTAAAAGTATAAGAGTTTACATTGCCAACATAAGTTCCGTCTACATAAGCATATGATTGATTTGTTGAAGACCAGTTAATTGTTGCTCCAGATGCTGTTATGTTAGTATTTGATTGCATTGTAATTGTTGGTATTACAGGATTTTGAGTCCACTGTGCGTATAATGTTAATGTTGAACTTACATAATAAGAATTTCCGCCCCCGCCAACATAGGTTCCGCCAGACGATGCTGTGTACCATCCATTAAATGTGTATCCTGTTCTTGTATTCGGGCTTGGTAATGTAGTATATGAACCATCAGTTACTACTTGCAATGATGTTGTTCCAGATCCACCATTGTAGTCATACGAAACAAGTCTCATTGTATATGGACCTACATAATCAGTATATGTTCCAGCACTTGCATTACCTGAACTGGTAGTACTTGCTATATACTGTGTTGAAGATCTGACCCAAAAATAATAACTATATCCTGCAGTTGGAGTTAAAGATTCTGTAATAGATGTTGTTGTTCCTGCAGCATCATAATATGTTCCCGTAGGGGTTGTAGAAATTGTATTCCAGTATATCTGATAATAAGGACCTCCGCCTGATACGTTTACAGTAAATGTACCTGCTCCATTATACGAAACGCTTGATATACTTACTGAAGATGTTGTTGAAAAATTTGTTTCATTTTCTGGGCTATAAATTTCGTCATAGTTTTTTGTTCTTATTTTAATATAATATAATGAACTTGGAGATAAGCCAGATAATAATATGGTTCCAGTTCCGCTGGTAATTGTTGCTGTTGACCAAGTTCCTGGATATGATCCAAATTGAGATTTATACTGATATTCAATTGTAGAATATAAATAGTTGCTTCCTTGAGAACCTACTGTAAATTGAATTGAAGCGGCTGTTGAGGTTGTTGTAATAGTTCCAAATGTTGGTTGTCCTGGGCTTGTTCCAACTGCATTTATATATGATCCAGTATCTGAATAAACATAACTTGCTATTCCAGTATCTTCTAAGGCCCTTACATTTGCTCGCATAAACGTATAATAGCCAAAATTTCCACCACTTGTTGCCCAAGTTTTAGACTCGCTTGTTCCTGTATTATATGGTGATTGTGAATATGTTTGAACTGTTGTCCAGTTTATATTATCGTTACTACCCTGATATTGAACTTGATATTTTGTTGCTCCAGAAGCCGCTCCCCAAGATAGGTCTGTAGTTCTTGCTGCACCCTGTGAAGAAGAATATACTGCATTTTTTACAAAAGAAGATATATTGAATGAACCAATTGTTGGTGTTACATTTTGATTAGTTGATGTTGTAATTGCTGTATATCCAACATCTTGACTTCCAGATGTGAGTCCAGATACCTGTTTCATTACAGATTTAGATTTTGGTGCATATGGACCATATATTGTTGAAGGAGTTGTTGATCCATCAAAATAAACATATCTCCATGCTCCTGTGGTTAATGCTGAAGTGTAACTAGTCTGAGCAATACCATCTTTAACATATGCTTCTGTTCCTTCTGTAGTATTAGCAACATTTATTGCATAAACACTTGCATAATTTTGCCCCGTATCAAATACAATTTCATATTGTCTTAAATTAGATGGCTGATTATAATGATATCCTTCCCACCTTATTATAAATCTAGTACTATCTGACCAATACCATACAGAGGTTGTTGTATCCTGCCAAAGATCACCAGGGAAAATACCTATTACTCTTCCATTAGTTGAACTTATTTGGTCGCTTGAATTACCAGAATCTAGGCCAATATATCCATTTGTTCCAACATAAAGCGTATTGCCAAATGAGAAGGTGTAGTCTGCTTGTGATTGAGTCGTAGCATTAGCTGTTTCTCCTTTATATCCTGTTGCATTTGCTTCTGTGCTACCAGAGCTTCCTGTAAATGGAGTAACATAAATATAATATAGTCTGCCTGCAGTTAAACCAGTTAGTGTTACATATGTGGGATCTGATGTAGCTCCATACCCTCCTCTACCGCCACCTGATTCTATTGTTCCTGCAACCTGATCATATGTTGATACAATATATCTATATGTAGCATTAAAATCATCAGTACTTGCTGCAGTTATTGTAAGTTTGACAGATGTACTACTTAATTTTTCTACAGTTATATTTGGAGCTTTTGGTGTTCTCATGGAATATTCTGCGGCTTGAACAGAAGTTTGTCCACCAGTACTTGTTCCTGTAACAATAAATTTATATGTTGATAATCCTCCTACTGTATATTCATTATCTGCAACATTTTTTGAAATAGTTCTATAGGTTGTACTGCTTGGAACTATTGTATATGACCCAGATGATGGATTACTAGTGGAAGTAGAAGATGTTAATGTATATTGTAAATTTGTGTTATTATCTACATAAACAAAACTATAATAAAGGGTTGATGGGGTAGGAGTCCAATGGTAGTTTTTGCCTTGTAGTCTTAAAAGCTCTGATGTTGTTGTATAGCTAGTAAGTATTTCAATTGGTGTATCTGGATTAGTTGCAGATGCCCAAAATCTTTGCCACGCATCGGTTCCAGTTTGTTTTACTTTTACCCACGCATCATTTACGCTTTGCCATGTGGATGGAGAAATTTTAACAAAAAAACCACTTATACCACGCCAACTATTAGGATCAAATCTATCCTCTTTAACCCAAAAACCTTTTGCCATTATTTACCAGCTAACCCAAAGATCTCCAACAAAGCCAGTACTTGCGCCTGGCGCAGAAGATCTAGTTCCATAATAAATACCTAATCCTCTTTTTAACATATTATTATCATATGGGTCTGCAACAATCATTCTATATCTTGCTGCTGCCCCATAATTATAGCTTGGAAGGTTCCCAGAGGTATAGTACCCTGCTGATCTATATTGTGTGGTTGCAGAAGATACTGCTCCAGTTCCAGTAGAAGAATTTATAAGAGTATTTGTAGCAGTAAGTCCATTACCTACACCTGGTAATCCGTAAATTTCAACTTGATATGGAGTAACTTTCATTTGAGACGGAATATTTAAACTTATATAAGATGAAGAAGATCCCGTATCTGGATCTGATTCTGATGAAGATGTATCTGCTGCATACAATGTAGCAGAGCCAGATGCTAATGCTTGAACATATGTATTTGTGCCACCAGCCCTAAACTCTCCAGATGTCCATTTATTTGTGCTTTCATAGCCGCTCAAAGTAAATGATCCTTTAATTGTTAAATTGCCTGCTGGTGTTAATTTAAAGTTTCCTGCAGAATCTTTAATTCCTTCTACAGGATCAATTGTTAATGTTCCAGCTCCACCAAATTCATCTGCTACTGTTTTTACCAAAGATATTCTAGGTGTTATTGGATTTAATGTAATGTAATTTGAACCAGTACTTCTTAGTTGAGTTAAATTGATATCCCATCCGCCAATTGTTCCTGATTGAGCAGTCAATATTCCATTATTAACACTAAACAATCCATTGCTAGCAGACAAATTTCCAGAAAAAGTTCCACTTGCTCCGCTAATATCTCCTGTAAATGACCCGCCTCCTGTTATTGAAAGTCCACCTGATAATGGAGCACTTAATACAGCAACTCCAGCTGAATTGTAAATATAGAATCCTGCGGATGGGCCTCCAGAAATTGTTGAACTAGATAATTCAACCCTCGCTCCAGTAGACCCCCCTGCACGAATATAAGAAGTAGAAGAAAGAGTACCAGCCTCTAGATTATTTACTGAGATTGTTCCTGCTGCTAACTTAGTTACATCAATTTGTCCTGCAAGAATTTTTCCTGCTGTAATTGCATTAGCTGCAATTTTATCTGAAGTAATTGCAGATGAAGTTATTTTATCTGCAGTAATAGCATTTGCAACAAGTTTTGATGTTGTTATAGCATCATCAGCTATTTTTGATGTTGTTACGGCATTAGTTGCAATTTTAGCAGCCGTTACTGCATCATCAACAAGCTTTGCATTACTAATAATTTGATCTGTTAAATCACTTGCAATTGCAGATCTTGCGCCCAATGAATTATTTGCAACATTTGCTTGTATCGTTCCTACTGTTCCATTTTTATTAACAGCAGCGGCATGTACATATACAGGCTGATCGTATCTTAAATATGTTCCATCAACTGGAATAGTAATTGTATTTTTAACATTATTACCAGTCATTACTCCAGCTTCTTTATAAGTACCAGATGTAGCCGTTGCTGAAGTTCCAACATAAATTTTAATTGCCTCAAACCCTGTAAACGTACCATTGGCATATGTTCCAGCCCAATTTACTTGAATACCAGAAAGAACTCTATCTATTGAAAATCCATTTGGATTAGTTGGTTCCTGTACTGTTTCCCCAGCTGTTGAGACATTAATTGTAAAAGTATTTGTTGGATCTCCGTTGATTCCGCTTTGATTAACTGTTATAAGTGAGACTTGATATGTTCCGCCTACAACTGATATTGTTTTAGTTCCAGCTGTAAGAAAATAATCTGCAACTTTTCCAGTTCCAAATTCTCCACCGATTATATATACGTTTACACGTAAAGCATTTGTTGGATAAACAGATAGCGTTACTGGTATATTACCTACAGAAGTTGATGGCACAGTAGCAGACGGAGCACCTGGAACAGTTTCTGTAGTAGTTACAATATGAAAAGCATTAGACCATATAGCTTTAACTCTATCATTTAATGCTTGATCTTGAAATGACCATTGAAATTTTGCATCATAGTTACTATCTAATTTTAATCCTGGTATTTTTACAAGATAATAATCTTTATTTGAAGGATCTGCTTGGCCAGTTAAACTTAAGTCTACTTTGTCTGCCATTTTAGAATCCTAAATTAATTCTATACTCTACATCTACTGGCTTGCCAGCCTTTTTTGTAATAGGCGATGACAATACAGATCTACTTATAAGTCCAAAATTCGCATCAAAAGTATCTTCATCATCTATTCTTAATCCATCTAAATATACTACTGCTGTTCCACTTGATTTTGAAGTAACCACAACTCCAATTTTTGTAATAGACGTAAGATCTGCAAAAGAATTATTTGGCGTTAATGTTGAAAATAAAACTTTTGATATTTTATTTGTTTCAGACACTGAACTATACCCAGTAAATGTTGTTGAGTGATATGATGTATCTGAGCTATAAAATTTAAAAGTTATTGACTCTAAATTAGTATCTTCTTGATTGTATGAAAGAGATAACGAGTCGCTTGCTGTATACCCTGATAGATCTAAGTTTGAAAAAGAACATGTATATTCTTTTGATTGGCTAGCGTTAACAGATATTTTAGAAAAATACGCACCCACTCTTGGAACAATAGATGAGGTAGTTGTTTCTACTAACTCTGGATTTGTTCCATCCGCTTTAAACCACATAAGATTATTTTCAAAATCTGAAATAAATTTGCTATCGTAGTTGTTGACTGAAGATTTAGTTCCTGGATAAAGACCAATTTCTTTAATTACTCCAGCTACATCCTGTGGGATAGTTGCCTGATAAACTACAGCATATGTACTATTTCCAGACTCGTCTGTTTGGATATCAATGCTTCCAAAAGTGACTGGTACTCTATAAAATTCAAAACCTAAACGAGTATCATTTCCATTTGATTGAACGGCTGTTGAATCAATTCCAAATGCTAAATCCTTTGCTGATGATGTTACCATACCAGCAAGGTATGAAGATAGAAATCTTTTTCCAAATTTTGTAATCAATTTGTGACCCTCGCATTAATTCCTTTTACAATGTTATTTGTAGAATTTTTAATTTTTACTACTACATCTACCGTTGGAGGCTTTGTAGAATAATTAATTGTTTGAGACACAATACTAATATCTCCTATTTGTGGGGTTAATAAGCTTAATGCCTGAAAGTCTGTACCAGTTATTGTTGTTGTTTCTGTTGTTTGTTTACCTGTGACAGTTCCTGAAGTATTTCCACTAGTATAGTTTGTATAACCTCCCAATGAGGTGAGCAGTGTTTTTTTGGTATCCGCCGCAACAACTCTAACGTCTCTATCGTCAACCTCAGCAAGCACATCAGCGCCTTGCTTTACAAATATAGGATTAGGTCTTTTTGTTGTCATTTTATTATTATACCATTTGTCAGCTATAGATAGATCTAGCCGTTATGGTAGTCTCCAATCCGTCTGCCCATGATTGACGCACATTGGTAATAACAAATTTATCTGTAGGCAATAACTCTTGATATGGGTATGATATTGTTATAATGTCTCCAACTGAAATTACTGGATTTGCCAATACCACCATCTCTACAATTCTTTGTCTCTTACTCCATTGGGTTTTAATCCAGTCACTGAGCTTCTTGGCATCTGCTGGATTTTGAATCCATGTAGCATCCATAGACATTTGTTCTTTTACTTCATATTTATTTGTAGCCTCATCAAAATAAACTAGGTCTTCACTCTTCATTAATGAGTTTCCTAATACACTTATTTTTGAACCATCAGATGAGGATATATCACTTGTTACGCCTGATGAATTTAATAAGTATGCAGTTGCTCCAAAAGAAGTTAGATCTGATCCAAGTACGCTAACCGAAGTATTTAAATTATTATACATATACTTAGGGAACTTAGGTTCTGACTCTGCATATTTTGAAGAAAACAATCTGACTTCTCTAGCCACCGATCCAAATTCTTCTACATATTTTTGAGCGGTATGGGAATCAATTGCTGCTAATCCAGATATAAACATATCCCCATAGGCTAGATTGAATGAGGTCTGTGCGAATTGACGAGCATATATATTCTCAAGCTCTGAATTTACATATTCCTTTTCAGTAATTGGAATTGCGTATACATAATCAAAATTAACTGTTCCCATATTTACAGCTAGAGATATGTTAGATGTTTTTGGAAGAATGGTGTCCTTTGCGGATACATGTGTATCTGTTGCTGTTATTTTAAATCCATTAATATATGCAGATATATATACCTTGGTGCTTGTAACCTTTACTCTAACATCTACCTTATATGGTACCGCCGCCGTAATTGCACCTACGTTATTTTTAGCATTAGTTACAGACTGGCTATCCGTAATAACTTTTTGAACGTTTTTTACAACCTTGCCTATAGAAAATTCGTCACCATTGGATTTAGCATTGGCAGTTGTTTTAATTTTAATAAAATAACCATTAGCCGATGTTCCAGAAACAAAGAATCCAAATGCACCTGATTGAACTGAATTGTCTAATGTAGGCCTGAAGTATAATGTTGTACCAAAAGCATAGTAAGATGAAGCAGTATCAATACCAGTGTTTTTTACTGCTGCACAATAAGAATTTGGATTTGTATTGTCAGCATGAATAGTAAATAAAGACTTGCTAATTTTTATAGATGTTGATTCTCCTGGCAATAACACTGCTGCTGGAACTTCTTCTCCATCATATGTATCTTCAGGAGTATCTGTTCTATTAAATAAATCTGCAGAATAAGCTGGAACTGTAAATGTAAAATAAACATAATACCCAGATCCGCCTGTTCTATTGGCTGATGCATATCCTACTGCTCTTCCATAATATGTTTTTCCTGGGGTTAATCCACTAAGTGTAAAAATACCACCTTCACTACCTATTGTATTAATAACAATAGTATCTTTAAGAGTTGTGTATGTGTAATCTGTATATACTTGTCCACCTATGCTTGCAGCAGAACTTGTAAGTGTAAATGTAAGAGAACCTCCAACACTTGTAGATGCGGCAGTAAAGTTTGTAGTATCAACTTCAAAAGCTGGTGTACTAATTTCTAATTCTTTAGGATCAATAGGCATTATTTCCAAGTCACCGCCTTATACGCAGTCCAGCCTGACGTTTCGCTTGCTGGGCTTGCAGTGTGTCCAGTTTTCTTTGTACCAAATGCGCTTCTAGTTTTAATTCTGTATCTACTTGTTGGGGCCATCGATGTTTTATATGTTGTAGCATTGCTATCAACTGAAACAGCGGCAAATCCTAGATATCTTGACAAATCAGACTTAGATGACACATCCACATACTTTATATCTCCAGTTACTGAATCTCTATACATATATTCTATTGCATCGTATTCAATAATTTCAGAATCAATCAAAACATATCCATTAAATGGAATAAATGTAGAGGTACTTGGATCAAGAACATCTTGTTCTCCGACCTGAATAATTTGTAGACCCATGTAGTGATTAACATGTGCAACATTAGGTGTTACAGCGGGATCGGCACTTTCTGGAATATCAGATAATATAGCGGCAGCCATAATAGCATCATCAGTAAACTCTAAAATTTCATGAGAACTTTTATCATAGGTTGCCATAGAAATACTCTTATATCTAATGTTAATCTGATTAATAGATGGCATTTCTTTTTTAGAAGCAGACATAATGTTAGGAAGTAATGTTCCTGAAGCTGCATCTCTAAATGCCCACGCAGCAGATTTTGTTGAATCAAATAAATAGTCTCTTGTGTAGAACTGCAAAATATTATATTCATCTACCAGAGCTGTAATTTGAGAATCCCTACAAATATCCTGTAGGTTATCCCAGACTGTAACAGATCCATTTACCGAACTATTTGAAGAAGAGCTCCACCAGTAGGTTGGAACAATGACAGATGAATCAGTGCTTGTATAGTTAAAATTATAATTTGTAAATCCTACAGCATCAAGCATTCTTCTGATAATTGCAATTGCTGAATAATTATTGCATACCATATCTGGGCATACTGATTCCTGTAATATTTTTGCAGCATCCAGCGCAAATATATTTACATCGCCAACATCAGAGATACTCCATTTGTCTACATAGAATACTCCTTGGGGAACTTTAAAGTATGCACCCTTTGAATCTGTTGATGTTCCATCTGTATGATAAACTTTAACATAGGCATTAATTGCAGCATTTTTAACAATATATATTTTTGATGTATCAAATACTTCAGTAGAACTATACTTATTGAAAGTTTTAAATTGCATAGCATCTTGATTATATCTAATAATATTTAAATCTAGGGAATTTGCTGTGCAATATCCAACAGGTAAAAGTTCTTCTGTGCTTGAATTTTGCTCTTTAACAATATCAAAAGACACAATATCATTTGATAGGTCTCTCACCATATGAGGCGCTATCTCAATAACACCTATCCAGCCGCCAGGGTTTACTGCTGTTAAATTTAATGAAGTAACACTTACAAAAGCATTATAGTTTAAATCTGACTCAAGTAAACTCCAGGTAGTTCCAGTATAATAAATTGTTACTGATCCTGCATCATAATTTGTTTTTGTTGTGGAACCAGTTGTGGTTGTAAATGGGACAACGGCAGTTCCAGTCTTTAAAACAGTTCCTGAGTTTGCAGATATTGTCCAAGAAGATGGGGTAGCATGTGATGTTTCAAATTTAACTACTACCTTATTTACTGGAATTGTTTTAGGGTATGAAACAGTTAAATTGGCATTTGTATCTTTAGGTGAAACCCAATACTTATAATATGTATCTTTAGATGGATAGTATGTTCTATAATTTACCTGATAGGGGGTAGTCTTCGGATCTTTAAAGCTATTAGCAGTAACATCTCCACTAATTGCATACTTGACTCCCGCCGATA
>Ga0214921_10010878_pt1 | contig 11175 bp, 11 predicted proteins | sample LL1505_MetaG_FD_177992 | JGI IMG/M metagenome (GOLD analysis project Ga0214921, IMG submission 177992) | Freshwater microbial communities from Lake Lanier, Atlanta, Georgia, United States - LL-1505 | ecosystem: Environmental > Aquatic > Freshwater > Lake | place: USA: Georgia | collected...
CCCCTAACTCCACCCTTCCAAAAATCCTCGCAAAGGGAAAAATCCCCGGGGCCACAGCCTCCACAAGCTGAGCTACCGGCCAAGCCAACCCCGAGGTCAGCAACACCCAGAGCCCAAAAAAACCTAAAATCCCAATCCAGCCTCGGTTCATTCCCGTATCTTGCGCTCCCTCCACTGCATACCGCCAACTTTTTTCCACTCCCCCAGCGTTGCCCCCCCTCCCCGCATCGTTTATTATCTTCTCTTCGTCCCATGGCCGAAGCCAAACCCATCGCCCCCCTCGAATTCGAAAAACCGCTTGCCGAACTGGAGAAGCGGATCGAAGAACTTCGAAAACTTTCGGGCAAACAGAAACTCGGCGCCGAATCGGAAATCGCCGCCCTCCAGAAAAAATGGGCGGACGCCCGTCTCGAGGTTTATGGAAATCTCACCCCTTGGCAAAGAATCCAGATCGTCCGCCATCCCCAACGCCCCTACCTCCTCGACTACCTCAAACACGGGGCCACCGATGTCTTCGAGCTCGGCGGAGACCGGGCCTTTGGCGAAGATCGGGCCCTGATCGGAGGTTTGGCCACCCTCCACCAACAGCGCGTCGTCTTTCTTGGTCACCAAAAAGGCCGCGACACGAAAGAAAACCTTCGCCGCAATTTCGGCTGCGCCCACCCCGAAGGTTATCGGAAAGCCCTGCGCCTGATGCGTCTGGCCGACCGTTTTCGCCTCCCCATCATCACCTTTATCGACACACCGGGAGCCTTCCCCGGCGTCGCCAGCGAAGAGCGTCACGTCGCCGAGGCTATCGCCGTCAATATTCGTGAAATGTTTAATTTCCGCGTCCCCATCATCGCCGTCGTCATCGGCGAAGGCGGGAGTGGCGGCGCCCTTGGGATCGGCGTGGCGAACCGCGTTCTCATTCTCGAAAACGCCTACTACTCCGTCATCTCTCCCGAAGGGTGCGCCAGTATCCTTTGGAAAGACCGGGCCTTCGCCCCCCAAGCGACCGAGGCTCTCCGCATCTCCTCAAAAGATCTTCTCCAACTCGGTCTCGTCGATGAAGTCATACCCGAACCCACCGGAGGAGCCCATCGGGACTGGAACACCACGATCCGCACAACCATGGAACGAATTAGCCACCACTTGGCCGAACTGATCCAGTTGCCCGCGGCCCGCCTTCTCGAAACCCGGCACGACCGATACCGCGCAATCGGCTCAACCCAAGAAACGTAATCTCTCGTCTGCGAATCCCGCTTTATTAAAAAAGCGGCTACCCTTCCTCCCCAATCTTTCCCAACTCATCCCGAATTCGAGCCGCTTCCTCAAACTGTTCTTTTCCGACCGCCTTCGTCAGATCCTCCTGCAACCGTTTCTTGCTCGGCTTCCGCAAGCTCTTCGGCACTTTCCCCGCATGGCGAGTTCCCTTCTGACAATCATTCAACACATCCTGCAACAAGGTGGCAAAAACCACGTAGCAATCCCCACAACCCAGCCTTCCCGTTTTACGCACGTCCTCCGACGTAAACCCGCACGTCGGACACTTGTTGGAAACCGCTGGAGTGGGAGTGGGAATCAAAAGGGATTTTGCCGAAATCTCCTTAATCTCGTTCTCCACTGCCGCCGCCGGATCTTCCTTCCCCTTGCTCGCCGCCAACTTGGAAACGGCGCCCCAGATATCGAAATCCACCAAATCTTTTTGGGCCAGCTGGGGAATACACTTTTCGCAAACGTGCACATCGATCGACTTCGCGTTCACAAGCTTGCTTAAATGGCAGGTCGCTTGGTTGCCTGGACAGAAGGTGCACTCCATAACTGAAAATTAACCATGCCCACCCCGCTAGGCAAATCCCCCGCCCAAGACCCCCACTGGCTTACCGCGAAAGTTTGGGAACAGATTCTCGGATCAGGCACCGATGCGTTCCTCGCCGCCTATAGTCCGGAACTTCGCGCAGAACGCTGGGGCAATACCCTCCGCTGGATCAGTTCGACCTCCCTGTCCACCCCTCCTCCAGCCCCTCCATCCTCCTTCCTTTGGCAACCAGACCGGATCCTCTTTCAGGAGGAATCAAAGCCCACCGCCTCTTTTCTCCAAGGCAACGGCTTCCAAGGGGAAGTGACAGAACTTGGACTCCGCTATGAAATCGACCTCACCCCTGGAATCGCTCCGGGCCTCTTTCCCGACCAGCGGGAAAACCGCCTCCACCTCAAATCGATCCGCCCCACCCGCCTACTCAACCTCTTTGCACACACTTGTGCCTTCGGCGTCCTCGCCGGGTCCGTCGGTGCCGAAACCCTGAATATCGACTCCTCCTCCCGCTCTCTCGCCCGTGGCAAAAAAAATTACCAGCTCAACCATCTCAGTGGATCCACTCACCGCTTCTGGACGGAAGATGTCCGTCGCGTCCTCCCCCGCTTGGCTCGGCGAGGCGAAACTTTCGACGTGATTATCCTCGATCCCCCCACGTTTGCCCACGGCGGTCGCGGACGAGCCTTTCGCATCCAACGCGAACTTGAACCCCTCCTTCTCGCTTGTCTCCCCTTGCTTTCCCCGAGCGGTTCCCTTCTTCTCTCCATCAATCAGTCTGAAACCACTCCCGCCGACCTCCACTCCTTGGCTCAAGATCTGCTCCGCCGAGAGGCCATTTCCGCCCGCCTTCTTCCCGGAGTTCGACCTGCGGATATTCCCATGGAACGAATGCCCTCGACCCTCTGGATCGTCCGGCAGGATTGACACCCCGCCCATCCGATCGAATTGTAAGCACTGTGCACGGCCTCCTTTCCCTCGCCTCCGTCGCCCTCAACCTTTTTCGGGAATTTGTACCTGGCCATCCCGATGCCGCCCACTTTTGGCTCGAAATCGGTGCCGGCTCGCTCTCTCTTCTCGTCGTCCTAGGAATCCTCCTCCGCTTTTTTGGATCTGAAAATGCCCGCCCCGCACTTCTTGTCTTCGGCACCACACTCGGTCTTCTCCTGCTCGCAGCTGGACCTGCCGCCGTCGAACTCTATCTCCTCCCTTCAATCTCCGCTCCAACCCTCGCAGGGGTCGACACTTTATCGCAATGGATTGCCCAACGGTCTCATCACTCCCCTTGGCCCGCTCGAACAACCCTCCTCTCCATCGGCCTCCTTCTCAGCCTTCTTTTTGTGGTCGTTCCGCTCACAAAGTGGACGTTTCGTGTCCCAACATTTCTTGCCCTTCTCGCCTGGCTGGTCGCTCTGACGACCGCTGGAACGGTATCCTCCGTTCTTCGTCTAAAGCTTCCCGCCTCACCCCCCGCAATCGTCCAAGAAAAAAAACTTCCGCCCCCTTAATCGCCCAGAACTTGTTCCAGCTTGGCCCGAGTCGGACCAAACTTTTCCGGATCCATCGAGGGAGGCGGAGGAACGTTCGGGCCCACCACCAAACAACACTCCGCCCCGGGAATGGGAATCTGAAAACGGTCCCAAGAGGGAAGCTGCCACTTCCAACTCACCCTTGTCGTCACAGGAGTGATCGGAAGGCCACTCGCCGCCGCCACCACCAAAACCCCATCTTGCACTTTTCCCCGCGGTCCCCGCGGGCCGTCCGGAGTGATTCCGATATCCCGTGCCCCCTCCTTCTCCAGCTCCCGAATCATCTCCCTTAACGCATCCGCCCCCCCTTTTGAAGTCGATCCCCGCGCTCCGTCGATACCAAAACGATTCATAATCTGCGTGATCAGCTCCCCGTCTCGGCTCCGACTGACCAGCATCAACATCCGCCTCCCCGGACAATATTTCTCATAAAGAAAGGGCATCATCAGAATCCGGTTGTGCCAAAAGGCAAAAATTCGGGGCTGATGGGGATCCCGGCCAAATATATTCTCCGGATCCTCAAGACGAAAACGCAAGACCCATGCCAAAGCACGAATCAGTCCCGCAACCAGAGGGGGACTTTTCTCAGCGAGAAATTTCTTCATGCGAAGGGCCTCCGGTTCCACCAGCGGGTGATCGAGCGCCACGGACTCTCCAAAACAAGTTCCCTCAAAAGCTCCTCCGTGGTGCTTGCCCTTTCCTCCTGAATTCTACGCAAGGCCATCATCGCAGGAATCAGAATGAGGGTGATCGTTCCATAGAGAATAACAAATCGGTTCACTTGAAAAACGGTTCCAAATTTCACTGCCTGCAGGGCATCCGTCAATAATCCCCAGCCCAACGGAGCTAACCCCGCCACCAAACTGGCGGCCACGCTGAAGAGGGCAAAAAAATGACTTCGCCCCATTGCAGGCACGGTAGCCATCAAAAGTCTCATATGAGCGCTATTGTAAAGCGCCAGACCAATCCCTGCTGTGGCCTGTTGAAATAAAATCGGCCCCCACTGAAAAGGAAGAAGATGAGCCGCCACCGCCCCCCATCCCAACCAGTGAATTCCAAAAATAAAAGCTGACAGACCCAGCACGGGACGGCTTCCGACCCGATCCAACATTTTGCCCGTCGCTAAGGAGGTGAGCACAAACACAGAGCCCCAGATCAGATGCAAAATCATGAACTTCGAGTCGGAACATCCCAACTGGTCCCGTGCAAAGGGGATAAAAATCAGCCCTCCCCCGGAAAGAGCCAACATCATGATGGAATGAAAAATAACCAGTTTGAGAAAAGGTCGGTGCTGCATCATCGCTTTCCAAGGAACCTCCTCTCCCCCCTCCCGTGCTGCGGGTGAAACCGGGGCATCTGGAATCTTTTTTAGGTAGACCAAAGACAAGCCGGCCAAAACCAAGCTTGCTGCAAACAAGGCACCAAATGCGGTCGGACTATCGACCATCTGCAGATACCCCGCGCTCAACGCCACTGTCAAAAGAAGAGCCGACTGGGAGGCAGCCTGATCGATCGTCAAAAACCGCCCACGGACCGATTCGGGCACAATCGCACTGATCCACGGCAGATACCCGCTCAGGGAGATTCCCCGTGCAATGTTGAAAAGAAAAAGAAGAAACAAAACGAGAATTTGGCGCGTTGTGCCGTCCACAGGCAGGGGGAGGCCTACGACCAAAGCCACTCCCCCGATCATCAAGCTCCGGCTTGCCCAACCCCGCAATACAAAGGTCCGATACCCGATCCGTTCAACAAACCTCGCCGCAGGAATCTGAAAGATATTCATCAATGCCCCCAAGGCCGCCACCACCCCCAAAACCGTGGCTGAAGCTCCCAGCTTTTTAAAGTAGAGCATCATGGGCAGTCCCATGATCAGATAAAAAGAGCTGGTATTAAAAACCTGAAAAAGAAACGCGTTGAGCAACGGCCCTCGAGCCAGCCCGAACCCGCTCCCCATCACGCCGAGGTCTCTCGCGGACGCAGTAGCGGAAAGAAAATCACTTCACGAATCGAATCCGACCCAGACAGAAGCATCGCCAACCGATCGACTCCAAGACCCATCCCTCCAGCAGGCGGCATTCCGCTTTGCAAAGCCTCCAAAAAGTCCTCATCCACCTTTTGGGTGTGCTCCCCAACCTGGTGCCGAAACCGCTCCGCCTGAAGAAGGGGATCGTTCAGCTCGGAGTAACCAGGGGAAACCTCCTGCCTTCCCAGAATCAGCTCAAAGACATCCACCACCGTCGGATCCTCCTGGTTCAACTTGGCCAAGGGAACCAACTCCGCAGGAAGGTGGGTGATGAAGACAGGATTCACCGCTTGCCCCTCCACTTTCTTTTCGAACACTTTCTGCGTGATTTCCGCTGCTGCCAGTTTCGGCTCCAGCTCCAGCCCTAGACCCTTCGCCTTTTTTTCCATCTCTTCAAGGGAAAGCTGAAACCAATCCGCCCCCGCCACCTCCATCACGGCATCCCGATACTTCTTCCGGGGCCAAGGGCCGGTGAAATCGATCACCGATTCGTCACTTTGACGGATCTGTAATCCTCCCGTTAACTCCCGTGCCGCTCCGATGATCATCTCCTCAACCAGGCTGGCCATTCCCTCAAAATCCGAATACGCCCAATACGCTTCCAGCATGGTGAACTCAGGGTTGTGCTTTCTGGAAATTCCCTCATTCCTGAAGTTTCGGTTGATCTCAAACACCTTCTCCATTCCTCCAACCAGCAGTCGCTTCAGATAAAGCTCAGGCGCAATCCGGAGATACAAATCCATCCCCATCGCATGATGTTTCGTTTGGAAAGGCTCTGCAGCAGCTCCCCCTGCCACCGTTTGCATCATCGGCGTCTCCACCTCTGTAAATCCCTTTCCGTGGAGAAAATCCCTTAGGTAACGAACGAGTCGGATCCGTAGATCTAGAGCCTTGCGAGAAGCCTCATTCGAAATTAGATCAAGATGCCTTTGCCGATGACGCGTTTCCACATCCACCAATCCATGCCACTTGTCTGGCAAAGGAAGCAGAGATTTAGTTAGAAGAGTCAGACTTTCCACCCGTACTGACGGTTCCCCCGCCTTCGTGGTGAAAAGGCTTCCTTCGACTCCCACAATATCCCCCAAGTCCAGCAGCTGAAACACCGCCAACTCCTTTTCCGGCAAAGCCGGTTTTTGGACATAAATCTGCAATCTTCCGACTCGATCCTGCAGATGCAGAAACTGGCTCTTGCCCATGTCGCGATGGGAAACAATCCGACCCGCCATCCGCACTTTTCGCCCCTCCTCCCACCGCCCCCGAATCTCCTCCGTCGACTCCGTCCCAGGAAAAGCCGCTCCAAAAGGATCCACCCCTAGACGACGCACTTCCTCCATCTTCTGTCGTCGAGCCGCAAGCAAGGGGGCGAGATCTTCACTCATCAATCCGAACCCTAGCCGAATCCGGCTCTCCTTGAAAGTGTTAGCCTCGGGATCGAGTTCCCAGAGCGAAAAGCAACTTTTCTAACTTACCAATTCCGGATAAGCGCGCTGGGCCAATTCGACAAGAATCTTTCGGCTCTCCTCCCCCGAGTCCATCTCTAGCAGACGCACAGCCACAGCCTGGCACTCCGCATAATCCAGGCTTTGCACCGCTTTCTTCACACGGGGAACCGCCACCGAGCCCATGCTCATTTCATCCACGCCCAACCCCAACAAAACCGGAGTCATCATAACGTCTCCCGCCATCTCGCCGCAAACCCCCACCCAAATCCCATGCTTGTGAGCCGCCTGCACAACCCGCTGAATAAACATCAACACCGCCGGATGCGTCGGCTGATAGAGGGATGCGACCCGTTCATTCGTCCGATCCGCCGCCAAGGTGTACTGGGTCAAATCATTCGTCCCAATGCTGAAAAACTGCACCAGCGGAGCTAGCCGATCCACGATCATGGCAGCCGAGGGGACTTCAATCATCGCCCCCGCCTCCACCTCCGTCGCTGCAGGAATATCCGCGGCTTTCAACTCCTCCCTCGCCTCTCCCAATAAAGCCAACGCCGCGACTAACTCCTCCCTCGTCGCAATCATCGGAAACATCACTCGGACTTTCCCTCCGGGATTCGAACGGCAGATCGCCCGGAGCTGGGTCTTGAAGAGATCCGGCTTTTCCAGGCAGTACCGGATCGCCCTCCATCCCAAAAACGGGTTCGCCTCAGGATCCAACCCTTGATGCGAAGGCAGTTTGTCACCGCCCAGATCCAAGGTTCGAATAATCGCAAGATGGGGCCGAGATGCCTGCACAACCTGCTGGTAAATGTTCGTCTGCTCCTCCTCACTTGGAAACTGCACGCGATTTAGAAACAGAAACTCCGTCCGATAAAGGCCGATCCCCTCCGCCCCACTTTCCGCAATCAAGGGAAGATCTTCCGGCAACTCCACATTGGCCGAAAGCACCAACCGCCTCCCGTCCTTGGTCGTCGCCGGGGTATCCCGCAAAACCTCCAAGCTCTGTTCCACCGCCAAACGGCGTTTTTCAATCTGCCCATATTCATACCGGGTTTGCTCGGTTGGATAAACAATTAGCAATCCGGCATATCCGTCGAGGATGACCGGGGCCCCTAGATCGCACTTTGACAAAACGCTGTGCAGACCGACCACGGCGGGAATGTTCAGCGAACGTGCCATGATCGCCGTGTGGGACGTTGTGCTCCCTACTTCCGTGGCAAATCCCAAAGCCAACTGACGGTTGAGAAGGGCTGTATCCGAAGGGGTCAGATCGTGAGCCAAAATGATACTTGGCGAATCCAACGAGTAGAGATCTGCAAGTTTTCGCCCGAGCAGGTTGTAAACCACTCTCCGCCCCACATCCATAATGTCGGCCGCCCGCTCCCGAAGATATGGATCCTCCATCTCCTTCATACTTTGGGCGTAGGCGTGGATGACATGCTGGTAGACGTGCTCCACACACACCTTCCGCAACTCCAACTGCCGACGAACCGCTGTCGCGATCGTACTGTCGGCCGCTACCAAAAGATGCGCCTCAAAGATCTCGGTTTGCCCGTCCCCCAAAGATCGTGCCAGATGATCCTTAATTCCTTGGATTTGTTCTCGAGTTTTTAGAAGAGCGGCCTCCAGTCGCCGAAGCTCGTCCGGAATCTGGCTTTCTTGAATCGGCGTGGGACGAACCCGCAACTCTTCATGCGAAAAAATAGCCAGACGGCCACTCACTACGCCTGGGGAAGCAGGAATGCCGGCGAGACGGAGCTCCGTCCCGGGAACGGAGGAGGGTTTGTCGGAAGCAATCACGGGAGAAACTATCTCCCTTTCACCTACTCCTCGTCGAACTTTCTTTCTATCAAATCAAGTAACGATTGGATGGCAGTCTCTGCCCCGGGTCCGTTCGCCCGCAGGCTGATTTTCGAGCCCATCCCTGCCGCCAGCATCATCAATCCCATTATACTCTTCCCGTTGATTGTCTCCCCGTCCTTCTCGACAAAAATCTCGCACTGGTGCCGATTCGCCTCCCGCACAAACATGGCGGCCGGACGGGCATGAAGCCCGAGTCGATTTTTGATGGAAACCTCTTTTGAAACTGGTGCTCCTCCTGCTGAACTCATCTCACCCCTCCTTTAATTTAAGCCGGCTCATCAACTTCTCGTTGAATTCCAATGCCGAAAATTGCCCCATCGTCTTCATCTTCTGATCCAACGCTGCAACCTGCACTAATCCCGCCAAATCCCGTCCTGGACGGATCGGAATCCTTACATGGGGAATCTTCAGCCCCAAAATTTCATAAAACTGCTGATCCAACCCTGTTCGCTCAATCTCCCCCACTTTTTCCCACTCCACCAAACTGACCACCAAGTCCAACCGCTTTTCCGTCCGAATCGCCCGCCCCCCAAAGATCGCCGCCACATTGATAATCCCGATTCCCCGCACTTCCATAAAAGTCCGTGTCACCTCGGCCGAAGTCGCCATCAACTCCCGTCCCTCCAATAGCCGCAGCCGAGTGACATCATCCGCCACCAGGGAATATCCCCTCTCCACCAACCCCAATGCACACTCGCTCTTCCCCACCCCGCTCTCCCCCCGAATCAAAACCCCCACCCCCATGATATCCACCATGCTCCCGTGCTCGCTAGTCGTGGGGGCAAAATCCTCCTCTAGACACAGAGTGATCAGGTTCACCAATCGCGGTGTTGGAATCGGAGAAATGAAAATCGGAACCTTCGCCTTCTGCGCCTCTTTTAAAATGATCGCGGGAGGCCGATTATCCCGACTGAAAACAATACATGGGATTTTCCGATCCAAAATGGCGCGGATCCGGGCCTGTCGCGTGGCCAAATCCAGCGTATGGAAATAGCTGATCTCACTCTTTCCAATCAACTGCACCCGGCGAAACGCGAAATATTTGATAAATCCCGTCAGTGCCATCCCCAACCGATTCACCGCACCTTCCCGGATCAATCGCCCCATCCCCTCCTGTCCTGCGACCAACTTCAACTGTAGCCGTGCCGCATGTTGCGTGTAAAAATGCTCCACGGAAACTGTTAAAGGCTTTTTCATTCGGAAGATCTCCTACTCAGCATACCCATGAGGGTGCGCCTGATGCCAATTCCAGGCACTCGTTAAAATTTCCTCCAACCCCGAATGCTTCGCTTTCCAGCCTAGCTCCCTCTGCAACTTATGGGATCCCGCCACCAAGGCCGGAGGATCCCCCGCCCGAGCAGCCTGTCCGCGGGTCGGAATCGGTCGCTGCGTCACTTTTTTTGCTGTTTCAATCACCTGTTTCACAGAATAGCCATTCCCCGTGCCCACATTGAAAAATCCGGCCTTCTCCCGCTCCAACGCCAGAATGTGAGCGGAGGCCAAATCCTTCACATGGATATAGTCCCGAATGCATGTTCCATCTGGCGTTGCATGGCTCTCACCAAATACATCCACCACCTCCCTTTGACCTAACGCGGTCAGTAGCACGTTCGGGATCAGATGGGTTTCCACCCGGTGATGCTCCCCTCGCTCGTCCGAAGCGCCCGAGGCGTTAAAATAGCGCAACGCCGTCGGAATGATCCCGTGCACTTGAGCGTACCAAGACAAAATCTGCTCAAACACCAACTTGGAGTGGCCGTAAGGATTGATCGGCTTTTGCGGAGTCTGTTCATCCATCGGCACCTTTTCAGGCAACCCATACGTTGCACAAGTGGAGGAAAAAATGATCTTCCGACATCCTGACGCCACCATCGCGTCCAAAAGATTCACTCCTCCGGACACATTCACACGATAATAAATGGAGGGATCCCTCATGCTTTCGGGCACCAAGGCCTTTCCTGCAAAGTGAATCACTGCCTCGGGTCGATGCTCTGCCAACGAGCGATGGAGAAGATCCCTGTCCGCCAAATCTCCCTGAAGAAAATGAGCCTTCGGGTGAACTGCAGCGCGGTGCCCTTCACTTAAATTATCCCAAACCACCACACCATGGCCCGCGCCGATCAGTTCCTCGACGCAAACCGAACCGATATAGCCGGCTCCGCCCGTGACCAGGACTTTCATGTTCCGGAAAAAGGAGACCTACTCCTTTAGGTTCATCGCCAACAGGAATTCCACATTGTTTTTCGTCTTCTTGAGTCGACCCAAGAGCAACTCCATCGCCTCCACTGGAGGCAAAGAAGACAAAGCCCTTCTCAAAATATGAATCCGGGGCATCTCGTCCGCGTGATAAAGAAGCTCTTCTTTGCGGGTGCCCGACTTGGGAATGTTGATCGCAGGATAGATCCGCTTGTCCACCAGAGCGCGATCCAGGTGGATCTCCATGTTTCCCGTGCCTTTGAACTCTTCAAAGATCACCTCGTCCATCTTGCTTCCCGTATCCACTAGCGCCGTCGCGATGATGGT
>Ga0214921_10010881_pt1 | contig 11172 bp, 9 predicted proteins | sample LL1505_MetaG_FD_177992 | JGI IMG/M metagenome (GOLD analysis project Ga0214921, IMG submission 177992) | Freshwater microbial communities from Lake Lanier, Atlanta, Georgia, United States - LL-1505 | ecosystem: Environmental > Aquatic > Freshwater > Lake | place: USA: Georgia | collected 2015-05-28
CTTCTGCTTCTTCGTAAATGGACATGAACTCTTTGCCGCGATGGCTCATTTCCATCACGCCCATGCCGCTGCCATGCCAGTCCAGCATTTCGCTGGCAGCTTGAATCAGGACTGCATCGGGAATGGCGGCAGGGCCGGCAGAAAAGTTGTACGGTCTGGTCATTCAGTCGAGCCGCTTTCCGCTGAGCCACTTTCATCATCGGCAGGGTTCTCGTCGGTTTCATCTTGCGCGATGGCATCGTTTTCGACAATGCGTTGCAAGCCAGACAATTTGGCGCCATCGTCCAAGCCAATCAAGATGACGCCTTGCGTGGCGCGGCCCAGTTCACGGATTTCAGAAACACGCGTGCGAACCAATACGCCGGTGTCGGTGATCAACATGATTTCATCTTCGGCGCGCACCAAGGTGGCGGCCACCACTTTGCCATTGCGCTCAGATTGCTGGATGGCAATCATGCCTTTGGTGCCGCGGCCGTGGCGCGTGTATTCCGTGATGGAAGTGCGCTTGCCGTAGCCGTTGGCGGTGGCTGTCAACACACTTTGTTGCTCATCTTCGGCCACCAGCATGGCAATCACGCTTTGTGTGTCGTCCAGCATCATGCCGCGCACACCGCGTGCATTTCGGCCCATGGGACGCACATCGTTTTCGTCAAAACGAACAGCTTTGCCACCGTCACTGAACAACATCACATCGTGCTGGCCGTCTGTGAGGGCGGCACCAATCAGGAAGTCGCCTTCGTCGAGGTCAACCGCAATGATGCCGGCTTTGCGAGGGTTGCTGAATTCATCCAGCGATGTTTTCTTCACGGTGCCCATGGAGGTGCCCATGAACACGTAATGGTCGGCAGGGAAGCTGCGCATGTCGCCCGTCAAAGGCAAGACCACATTGATCTTTTCGCCTTCTTGCAAGGGGAACATGTTGACAATAGGGCGGCCGCGCGAACCGCGTGAACCCGCAGGCACTTCCCACACTTTGAGCCAGTACAAACGGCCGCGGTTGGAGAAGCACAAGATGTAATCGTGTGTGTTGGCAATGAAGAGCTGATCGATCCAATCGTCTTCTTTGGTGGCTGTGGCTTGTTTGCCGCGACCGCCGCGTTTTTGAGCGCGGTATTCAGACAAAGGTTGGCTTTTGATGTAACCGCTGTGCGACAGCGTGACCACCATGTCGGTGGGGGTGATCAAGTCTTCGGTGGCCAAGTCTTGCGCATTGTGTTCAATGAAACTGCGGCGGGCACCCAATTTGGTTTGGCCAAATTCTTGGCGCAATTCGCCCAGTTCGGTGCCAATGATGGTGGACACGCGCTCAGGCTTGGCCAAGATGTCGAGCAAGTCTTCAATTTCAGACATGACTTCTTTGTACTCAACCACAATCTTGTCTTGCTCCAGACCGGTCAAGCGTTGCAAACGCATCTGCAAAATTTCTTGCGCTTGGGTGTCGCTCAAGCGGTACAAGCCGTCGTTGCCCATGCCAAATTCTTTTTCCAAGCCATCGGGGCGATAGTCGTCAGCATTGACAGCGCCGCCATCGGCGCGCGTGCGGGTGAGCATTTCGCGAACCAACTTGGAATCCCAGCTGCGGGTCATCAATTCGGCCTTGGCCACTGGCGGGGTGGGCGCATTGCGGATGATGGCAATGAACTCGTCGATGTTGGCCATGGCCACAGCCAAGCCTTCCAACACATGGCCACGCTCCCGCGCTTTGCGCAAGGTGAAAACGGTACGGCGTGTGACCACTTCTCGGCGGTGTTGCAAGAACACGCTGATCAGGTCTTTCAGGTTGCACAACTTGGGTTGGCCGTCAATCAGGGCCACCATGTTGATGCCGAAGGTGTCTTGCAACTGGGTCTGTTTGTACAGGTTGTTGAGCACCACTTCAGGAACTTCACCGCGCTTGAGTTCAATGACCAAACGCATGCCAGATTTGTCAGACTCGTCTTGAATGTGGCTGATGCCTTCAATTTTTTTCTCGTGAACCAATTCGGCCATGCGCTCTTGCAAGGTCTTCTTGTTCACTTGGTAGGGCAACTCGTCCACCACGATGCATTGGCGCTGGCCCTTGTCGATGTCTTCAAAGTGGCACTTGGCGCGCATGATCACGCGGCCGCGGCCCGTGCGGTAGCCATCTTTCACGCCGTTGATGCCATAAATGATGCCGGCGGTAGGGAAGTCGGGGGCTGGAATGATTTCCATCAATTCGTCGATGGTGGCGCCTGGGTTGCGCAGCATGTGCAAGCAAGCGTCAACCACTTCGTTCAAATTATGAGGTGGAATGTTGGTCGCCATGCCGACCGCAATACCGCCAGAACCGTTCACCAACAGATTCGGAATGCGGCTTGGCAACACCAAAGGTTCTTTTTCAGAGCCGTCGTAGTTGGGGCCAAAGTCGACGGTTTCTTTGTCGATGTCGGCCAACATTTCGTGGGCAATTTTGGCCAAACGAATTTCGGTGTATCGCATGGCCGCGGCGTTGTCGCCGTCCACCGATCCAAAGTTGCCCTGACCGTCCACCAGCATGTGACGCATCGAAAAATCTTGAGCCATGCGAACGATGGTGTCATAGACAGATTGGTCGCCGTGGGGGTGGTACTTGCCAATCACGTCACCCACAATACGGGCAGACTTCTTATAAGCGCGGTTCCAATCGTTGTTCAACTCGTGCATGGCGAACAAGACGCGGCGATGGACTGGTTTGAGGCCGTCTCGGGCATCGGGCAGGGCGCGTCCCACAATCACGCTCATGGCGTAGTCGAGGTAGCTGCGGCGCATTTCCTCTTCTAGACTGATGGGGAGGGTTTCTTTGGCAAACTGGGTCATGAGGGGTCAGGCGCACTGGGTGAAAGACTGTCATTTTAGGTCGAAAGAGTGTCGTTGATTTGCAACACCTGATCGGCTTAGAATTGAGCTTGATCACCCTGATTTCACCAAATTGGGGAATTCACCATTGTCTATGGCACAATGATTTCAACGTTTTGGGTGATGGTCATTCAAATCGTCTCTTTTTTCGCAGGATGTCTGCGGTATTTATCCCCATGAGGAGAACCATGAAAAAATTCAACAAAGTGGCAATGGTGTTGGCTTCAGCTGCCTTGGCAACTGCTGCAGGCGCGCAATCCGTAGACAACTGGCGCAATGGCACAGGCGAGCACGCCTGGAAAAATGGCTCCAATGAACTCTGCTGGCGCGGCGCTACCTGGACACCCGCTACAGCTGCTGCTGCTTGCGATGGCGCCATTGCTGCACCAAGAGCTGCTGCTCCTGCACCAGCTGCTGCACCAGCACCAGCACCAGCACCAGCACCAGCTGCTGCACCAGCACCCATAGCAGCTGCACCTGCTGCGCCAGCACCCGCTCCCGCTGCAGCCACCAAAGTGACTTACGCTGCCGACACCTTCTTTGACTTTGACAAATCAGTCTTGAAAGCTGACGGCAAAGCCAAATTGGACGACCTGGCTGGCAAAGTCAAAGCGATCAACCTGGAAGTCATCATTGCTGTGGGTCACACTGACTCTGCTGGTTCTGACGCCTACAACCAAAAGTTGTCTGTCAAGCGTGCCGACGCTGTCAAAGCCTACTTGACCACCAAGGGCATTGAGAAAAACCGCGTTTACACTGAAGGCAAGGGCGAGAAACAACCCGTTGCTGACAACAAAACAGACGCTGGCCGTTCTAAAAACCGCCGCGTGGAAATCGAAGTTGTGGGTACACGCCCCAACTGATCAACTGCAAGCTTGAATTAAATCAAGCTTCCATTGATTCTAAAAAGCCTCCTTCGGGAGGCTTTTTTACTTTCAGAGACAATGGCGCATATGACTTCACAAACTACCTCTTCCCAATTTTCTTCCGCCAATGTGGATCCCGCCGAATTGGCCAAATTTTCTGACTTGGCGCACCGTTGGTGGGACACCGAGAGTGAATTTCGGCCTTTGCACCAAATCAATCCTTTGCGATTGAATTGGATTCAAACCTTGGTGACACTGTCGGGCAAGAAAGTGGTTGACATCGGTTGCGGGGGCGGCATTTTGTCCGATGCCATGGCCAGACAAGGCGCACAAGTCTTAGGCATTGACCTGGCTGTGAAGTCACTGAAGGTGGCGCAGTTGCATGCCATTGAAGCGGGTACGCAAGGTGTGCAGTACCAAGAAATCAGCGCAGAAAACTTGGCAGCACAACAAGCAGGGCAGTTTGATGTGGTCACTTGCATGGAAATGTTGGAGCACGTGCCCGACCCCGCTGCTGTGGTGAAGGCTTGCTCGCAATTGGTCAAACCAGGTGGTTGGGTGTTCTTTTCAACCTTGAATCGCAGTCCAAAATCATTTGTATTTGCAATTGTGGGTGCTGAATACGTGCTTAATTTGTTGCCCAAAGGCACTCACGAATATGCGCGCTTGATCAAACCCAGTGAATTGGCCGATTGGGTGCGAGCTGGCGGTCTGGATTTAAATCAAATGAAAGGCATGACTTACAACCCTTTCACCCGCGTTTATGCCATGAACTCCGACACCGATGTGAATTATTTGATGGCCACCCAAAAGCCATTGGCAAACTGAAACTGCAAGGGTCCCCTGTATGAAGTTTGAAAATATTCAGGCGGTCTTATTTGACCTTGACGGTACCCTCATTGACAGTGCGCCAGACTTAGGTGCAGCCGTCGACAAGATGCGGGTGGACCGTGGCATGCCTTCCTTGCCGCTGGTGCATTACCGGCCCATGGCCGGCGCAGGTGCCCGCGGCATGATTGGCTTGGCGTTTGGCTTCACACCCGAGCATCCCGAGTACGACGCCATGAAAGAAGAATTTTTTCGCAATTACGAAGCCTGCATGACGCAGCGAACTTTTGCATTTGAGGGTGTTGTGCAAATGATCGACGCACTGGTGGCTGCTCATTTGCCTTGGGGTGTTGTGACCAACAAATCCAAACGCTTTGCAGAGCCACTGACTCAGGCCATGCCTCTTTTTAAAACGGCGGCCGTGGTCATCAGTGGCGACACCACGCCTTTTGCCAAACCGCACCCCGAACCCTTGTTTGAGGCGGCTAGGCGTTTGGGCATTGCGCCAAGCGCTTGCGTGTATGTGGGCGATGATGAACGTGACATCGTGGCTGGACATGCTGCTGGCATGAAAACTGTAGCCGCCACTTATGGTTACTTAGGCGTACAGAGCGATGTTGAAAAGTGGCGGGCCCATGCCAACATTCAATCGCCTCTCGAGCTTTCAAGATGGCTTCCTAGCTGAAACACATCGATAGCAAAGTGATTAAAGAAGCTTGGATCACGTTGCTATAAGCCCTGTTTTTCATGTCCAATAGCAACATGGAATTTCAGCAAATTGGCGAGATCAGGAACAGATTGCGTTGCTTAGGGGCCCTTCCTGCCCATGAGCAGCGCATTTTGCGTTTGTGGTCACAAGCCAAGCCGCAAAACAGTGGCAGCAGGCCCCTAGAAAGCTTCATGCCGGCGGCTTTGCGGCAAGCATTGCCGCAATTGACCGATAGCCTTTCCAATTTGCTGCGCTTGCAATCAACGCATCCCGCAGAAGATGGATCGGTTCGTTGGCTTCTATCCCTGCGGGATGGGCAAACTGTTGAGACAGTAGGCTTGCCTCGAGGTGGTGTCTGCGTGTCCTCGCAAGTGGGTTGCGCCGTGGGTTGTGTCTTTTGCATGACGGGCAAAGACGGCTTGATCAGGCAAGTGGGCAGCGCAGAAATTGTGGCTCAGCTTGCATTTGCCAGGTTGCACCGAGCCGTTAAAAAGGTGGTGTTCATGGGCATGGGCGAGCCGGCCCACAACTTAGACAATGTCATGGAAGCCATCGATGTTTTGGGAACAGTGGGCAACATTGGCCATAAGTCTTTGGTGTTTTCAACGGTTGGCGACCCACGGGTGTTTGAGCAGTTGCCTTTGGGCTTGGTGAAGCCTGCTTTGGCGGTGTCTTTGCATACAACGCGCGCAGAACTGCGTGCTGAATTGTTGCCACGCGCGCCCAAAATGAGCCCTGAAGCCTTGGTGGAAGCAGCAGAAACCTATGCCCAACAAACAGGCTACCCCATTCAATACCAGTGGACACTCATGGAAGGTGTCAATGACACCGAAGAGGAAATTGAAGGCATTGTTCGTTTGCTGAAAGGCAAATATGCCCTGATGAACATGATCCCCTACAACTCGGTCGATGGCTTGCCTTTCAAGCGCCCCTCATGGGAGCGTGCCGCAGAAATCGCGCGTTCGCTTCACAGGCAGGGAGTATTGACCAAGCTCAGAAATTCAGCGGGTCAAGACGTGGAAGGCGGATGCGGGCAATTGCGAGCACGCCAATTAAAGGCCGCAGTCTGTGAAACTCAACAGTTGATGCAAGAGGTGCCAATTCACTTCGTCAACGCAAAACCAGCCACCGTTTTGTAGTGGTCTGAAATTTGGCGCAACTCATCCTGACTGATGAGGTCGTCAATGTGCCTGAAGGGCTTGCCACCGCTGAGTTCTTCGGCCTTCATGATGATGAAATCAGGCGGCACATTGCGGTTGGTTTCAACCACCTTGGCTGTTGGTGCCAGTCGCAATGCTTCATAAGCCTTTAAGGCCTCTTTGGGGTCTGCTTGCTGACTCAACTGGTCGGCTAAGGTTCTGGCATCAATCAGTGCTTGCGCCGAACCATTGGAGCCGCGAGGGTACATGGGGTGTGCTGCGTCTCCCATGAGTGTCACGCGTCCTTGCGTCCAGAAAGGCAGGGCATCTTTATCGACCATGGGATATTCGAAAACTTTTTCGGCCTTCAAAATAAGCTCAGGCACATTCAAGAAATCAAATGACCAGTCTTTGAAGATTTCAGCGCAGACTGCAGGATCGCCTTGGCGATTCCAGTCGTTCATGGCGGCATTGGGCTTTTGCAACTCAGCCACCCAATTAATGAGTTGGTTGCCTTTGCCGTCTACGTTGTCAATGATGGGGTAGATGACCATTTTTCCCACTTCAACCGTACCAATTCGCAAGTAACTTTTGCCAGTCAGAATGGGTTTGTGAACAGTGACGCCGCGCCAAGTGTTGATACCAGCAAAGCAAAGTGCATCTTGAGGGTGCATTTGCTTGCGAATGACAGAATTGACCCCATCGCATGCAACTGCAATTTGAGCGCTGACCGACATGCTGGTGTTGGTATGAGCGTTTGAAAATTGGAGTTCAACACTGTCTTCATTTTGTGAAAAGGAAGTACAGCGCATGCCAGTATGAACTTTGTCAACACCCAGCCTACTGACCGCGGCTTCAAACAAAATTCGATGCAGCTTGCCTCTGTGAATGCCAATTTCAGGCAGGGCGTAGCCCGCATGTCTGCCACGCGCCTCTTTGTAAACGTACTGGCCGTGTTGAGTGTAAAAAACACTTTCAAGATTTTCAATGCCAGCGGCCTCTAGCGCATCTTGCAGGCCTAACTCGGCCAGTTCGCGCATGCCATGCGGCAGCAAAGTGATGCCAACGCCAATTTCTTTGACGTCAGTTACACCTTCAAAGACATCGCAATCAATGCCTCGCCGATGAAGACCCAAAGCAAAACTCAAACCGGCTATGCCGCCGCCCACAATGGCAATGTTCATGGCCATGTTCATTCTGCCTTGATATTTTGGACTTTGATCAGCTCGGCCCAGCGGTTAGCGTCGCGCTCAACCAACTTACCAAACTCCTCTGGGGTGCTGTTTGCGGGGTCCATGCCTTGTGGTTGGAATGCCTTTTGGATGTCCTCACTGCTCAAGATGGTTTTGAGTTCTTTGTTGAAGGCTTGAACCAGTTCGCTCGGCGTGTTTTTGGGTGCAAAAATTCCGTACCACATGTCGACATTCACTTTGCCTGCTTTGGCTTCAGCCAGAGTAGGCACATTGGGCAGCAGTGGGTGGCGTTGGTCGCTGCCAATGCCCAAGGCAATCAGTTTGCCGGCCTTGATTTGCGGCAAGGCGACGTGGATTGGCAAGAACATGACGTCAACTTGACCGCCCAACAAGTCGGAAACAGCCGGTGCAGTGCCCCGATAAGGAATGTGCGTTAAGAACACACTGGCCGTGCTCTTGAAGAGTTCCATGGACAAATGATGGGGTGTGCCAACACCGGGTGAAGCATAGTTGAACCGGCCTGGGTTGGCTTTGGCCGTGGCCACCAACTCGGCGGCTGTTTTGAAGTTGGATTTGGGATGGGTGACCAGCAACAGCTGCCCCCAGCTGGTCAGAATAACCGGCGCAAGATCTTTCACGGGATCGAAACTCAAGCCAGCATAAAGGCTCTTGTTCATGACCAGCGTATTGACGCTGACCAGCAAAGTTTGACCATCGGGTGCAGCGCGCACCACAGCTTCTGTGCCAATGTTGCCAGAGGCGCCCACTCTGTTTTCAACCACCACGGGTCGACCCAGGCGTTGTGATAGTTTGGGGCCGACGGTGCGGGCAATCAGGTCAATGCCCGTGCCGGGTGTGAATGGCACGATGAGTTTAATGGGCGCTTGGTTGCTTGTGAGCACAGTGGCTGGTGAGCCTTGCGCAATGGCATTGGATGCAGCCAAAATGAGGGCAAGCAAGGTGAGTGAGCTTTGGAGTGTGAAGTTGCGTCGTTTCATGATTCAATTATTTCAATTTGGGAAAAATACCACTGGACATGGCCGTGCCAAAAACGACCACCATGCCCAACAAGACCATGCTCAGTGTGACTGTTTCATTTAAGAATGCCACAGCATAGATTAAAGCAAATACAGGAATTAAAAAAGTGACAGTGAGCGCCTTGGCAGGCCCTGCACGGTTGACCAATCTGAAATAGAGAATGTAGGCAATGCCCGTGCAGGCTACACCCAACATGATAATGGACAGCCAGGCTTGGGAGCTGGGCATGTCTTCTGGCAAAGCCAAAAGCGCTGGCAAAGCAAGCGCCAAACTGGCCCCCAATTGGCTGCCTGTCGATGAAACGAGTGGCGGTAAATTGGGCATGAATTTTTTTGTAAAACTGCCTGAGATGGCATAGCACAGAGTGGCTACCAGACATGCTGCAATGGCGGTGTATTGGCCCCAAGGACTGTCATCTGGGTTGGCGGCACTGTGAAAACTGGTTTGATTGTTGGCCAATAGCGTGACAGCCATGAAGCCAATGAACAAGCCTGCAATTCGCCATCGGTTTAAGCGATCGTCTAACCAGAGCCAAGCGACAATGGCGGCAAACAATGGCACTGTCGCATTCAAAATGGCTGACAAGCTTGTAGAAATGTGCATGACAGCGTAGGCAAACAAGGCGAAAGGCAGGGCGGAATTGAAAACGCCAAAGCCCAAAATAATCTTCCACTTTGATTTAAACAAAGCCCAGTGGCCTTGCCAAAGCATGAAAGGAAATAAAAACAGTGTGGCCACACAAACCCGTGTCCAGGCCGTAGCCAAGGGGCCAAATTCTGCCGCGCCCATGCGCATGAACAAAAATGATGAGCCCCATAAAGCGGCCAACATCAGGTAGTCGACTCGCCAATCTTGCGAATCGCTACGGTTGTTTTCACTCATTGACGTTGACCTGCCGAGAAGGGGCTGATGCTTGCGTTTTCAAGCTTCAACAAAGCTTGTTTGCGCCAAATGCCGCCTGCATAACCTGTGATTTGACCCTGACTGCCCATCACGCGGTGGCAAGGAATAAGGATGCTGACGGGGTTGCGCCCGACAGCACTGCCGACGGCCCTGACCGCCATGGGGCGACCGATGGCTGCAGCAAGTTGACCATAACTGCATGTTTGTCCCATGGGAATGCTCATCAGGGCATGCCAAACGGCTTTTTGGAATTCTGTGCCAGCGCTTAAATCCAGCGCCATGTTTTGCAGTGCTTTTCTAGCTGAGATGGCAGGCGGCCATTTTTGGTCAAAGTAATTGTTGAGGCTTTGCTCTGCTTGAAGCAAAGTGGGGTGCTGCTTTGAAAGTGTCCAAGCGTGTGTGTCTGGAAAATGTTTTTGGTTTTCAAACCAAACACCACTGAGTCCCTTCGGATTGGCCGCAAGGGTCAATGCCCCCCAGGGACTTTGAATGGTTTTGTGACAGGTTTCAGGGTGAAATTGCATGCGTCAATCGTATCCGATTTGAGCCTGTCGCACCTACAATGGGGGCCAAAGAAGTTCACCCGGGGTCGCGCAGAAAAACGGTGCGTCACAACTACCAAGGCTATTTTTTTATGCAAGTCACGGCATCCATTTTCAAGGCTTACGACATTCGCGGTACCTACCTGCGAAACATGGACGAAAACTTGGCTGAAGCCTTAGGCCGAGCCTTTGGCAGTTTGGCCATGAAGGAGGGGCGGCATACCGTGGCGGTTGGGCGCGATGGCCGCCTCAGTGGGCCCGCGTTGTCGGCAGCGTTGATGCGTGGCCTGATGGCTGTGGGCATAGAAGTCATTGATGTGGGATTGACCACCACACCTCAACTTTATTTTGCGGCGCACACCTTGTGCGACAGCGGTATTCAAGTGACCGGCAGCCACAACCCCAAAGATGACAACGGTTTCAAAATGGTGCTGGGCGGCCGAGCTGTTTATGGCGATGAAATCAAGGCCTTGCAACACGTCATTGAAAATGACTCTTGGCAACTCAAAGACGGTGGCTCTTTGCGCAGTGTGAATATTTTGCCTGCCTACATTGAGCGCATTGTGTCGGACATTCACTTGTCTCGTCCGCTGAAAATTGTGGTCGATTCTGGCAACGGCATTGCAGGTGCCAGTGCGCCGGGTATTTTTCGTGCTTTGGGATGCGAAGTCATTGAATTGTTCAGCGAAGTAGATGGCAATTTTCCGAATCACCATCCCGATCCCAGTAAACCAGAAAACTTGAAAGATCTCATTGCTGCGCTGCAAAGTTCGGGTGCCGAATTAGGGCTGGCGTTTGATGGCGATGGCGATCGACTGGGCATCGTCACGCAAGATGGTGAAACCATTTATCCAGACAGGCAAATGCAACTGTTTGCGCAAGACGTATTGAGTCGAGTACCCAATGGCACCATTTTGTTTGATGTGAAGTGCTCGCAACGTTTGGCGCCTGCCATTCGCGCTGCAGGCGGAAAAGCCCTGATGTACAAAACGGGCCACTCTCTGATCAAAGCCAAGATGAAACAGATAGAAGCAGAGGGCGGTGAAGCGCCACTGGGCGGCGAGATGAGTGGCCATATCTTTTTCAAGGAGCGTTGGT
>Ga0214921_10010883_pt1 | contig 11169 bp, 10 predicted proteins | sample LL1505_MetaG_FD_177992 | JGI IMG/M metagenome (GOLD analysis project Ga0214921, IMG submission 177992) | Freshwater microbial communities from Lake Lanier, Atlanta, Georgia, United States - LL-1505 | ecosystem: Environmental > Aquatic > Freshwater > Lake | place: USA: Georgia | collected...
TAAATCGCTTGCAAATCATTTCTGCAGCATCAGTTGAAATTGGTGATGGTGTAACAAAAAGCATTCCTGTTGCTAAGGAAGTTTGGATCTCTTCAACAACAGTAGGGTTTAAGTGCCCGGCAAACATAGCGCCAAAGCCCATAGATAGGTCTAGGAGCTGGCGACCATCAACATCGGTCATGTATGCGCCCTTGGCAGAGACGATTGAGATTGGGTATGGATCCCAGTGCTGGAAGCTAGATGTAACCCCTAAAGGCAAGGATTTAAAGGAACGGCAACTCTCTTCGCCGCTCTTGCTCGTATTTTTTGTAAATAGTTCCCATTCTTGCTTGAGAATAGCTTCAACCCGCTTCGGGTCTACTGGAACTGATGTTGACGGGACAAATCGAAATGTTTGCTTGTGGTTACTCTGTGTCAGCATTTGTAAAACTTGTACGGCAAAGGTTTCAGCTTTTGAAACTCGTTTGAGAAGTACTCTCCCGGTTCGTTTTTGTTAATTTCTTAACGGGTGTAATTCTCCCACGCTTTAATAAAAAAGCAACCCCGTTAGACTCACGGCATGCGTAAAGTCCAGGTGTTTTTGGCCTTTTTATTGGCTTTTTTGACAATAAATGGGGTTTCTTATGCATCCGACACGATTCCCTTAAGCTGTGCAAAAAAGACAAATTATGCAATTCGTATATCTAATGTAATAAAAGGGTGTGAAAAAACAGAGGTTTCTTTGGGGGCAGGCGCAATTCCCCGTTCATTGATTCGTCCCAACCAAATAGACAAACAACTTATGAACCGTTTCAAGGCCGCGCAAGCCGCTGCAAAAAAAGATGGACAAGCTCTCTATATTGCTTCGGGCTATAGATCACTTGATCGTCAAAAAGTTTTATTCGCCCAAACTGTTAGAAAATATGGAAGTGCGAAAGAAGCCAGCAAATGGGTTTCACCTCCACTTGTCTCACATCATCCGTGGGGTGTTGCAATAGATGTCAACTATCCAGATGAACCAGTAGGTGCAGGATGGTTAGAAGTTAATGGATCAAAGTTTGGTTTATGTCGCGTCTTTGAAAATGAATGGTGGCATTTTGAACCGGTAATCGCACCTGGTTGGAAATGTCCTGCATTAGTTCCTGATGCAACCTTTAGTGTTGATTAACGAAGAAAGAGTGCGCGCAATCTGCGTGATGTAACAAAGAGTCCAACAGCGATCATCACTACGAAGTATCCAATATGAACAAAGACTCCTGAAGTAACGTTTCCAAACCAGAACGCCCGGACCAATTCAATGCCATGCCATAGAGGCAATGCCACGATGATCTTTTCAACCCAATCTGGGTAGACAGAGATTGGATAGAGCGAGCCAGAGAACAACGTCATCGGTAGCAAGATGAAGTTGATGAAGCCCATCTGTTGGTAAGTCTTGAAGTATGAGGTCACAGCCATACCGAAGGATGCAAAGCCAAATGCCACTAATGATGCGGCAGGGATTGCCAGCAGCGCCCAGACGCTAGGGGTCAGACCTAGGGCGGTAACAACGGTTAGGAAGCCAAGTGAGTAGACCAAGCCACGAATCAGAGCCCAGCTGATCTCACCCAGTGCGATATCTAGTGGCCCAAGGGGCGTGGAGAGCATCGTCTTGTATAACTTTGATTCATTGAGCTTCCAGAAGACATTCCAGGTTGAATCATAGATCGCACCATTCATTGCACTGTTAGCGAGCAAACCTGGTGCAATAAACAATGTGTAATCAATAGTTGTGCCACCGGAGCTCACATCTCCAACGAGATTTCCCATGCCATAACCAAAAGCTAGTAAGAAAAGTACTGGCTCAACGAAACCTGTAACAACAGGGATCCACGTTGAAGATCTAAATGCCAACCAACCCCTTTCAAGCAACACATAAGGACGGCCGGCATACATCGCAGTCGATTTACTTTTTTCTGCGATTTCAACAGCAGCACTCACTTTGCCAACCTCCGTTCAAATTGGCGCATTGAAAGGATAATTCCGACTACTACTAGGGTAGATAGAAAAATTAAGTGGACTCCAACCATGAGGTTGCTAATCCCGTAATCAAATGCAGCTTCACGGCCAAGTTCTGTGGCATGCCATAACGGTGAAATCCAACCAATTGGTTGTAAGTAGATTGGCATTGAGGAGAGCGGAAAGAATGTGCCCGAGAATAGAAACATTGGCATGATGACTAGACGACCAAGGATATTAAAGAACTGATCATCTTTTTCGATCTTAGCTGCAAAATACAAAATGATTGCACCAAATGCACCGCCACCTAAAACTGCAATTGGTAACAACAGCACACTTATACCAAAATCAACTACGTTAAATGCAAGCAGCAGTATGTAATACATTGCCACACTAAAAATAGCCCGGCAAAGAGCTGCTAAATAAACACCCACTGCAATTTGACGACCGGTAATTGGTGTTGAATTTTGGGCAAAGAAAAGCTTGCGCCATTTGAAACCTTCGATTGTTGGGAAAACAGTTTCATCCATAACGCCGGTGATAGCAGTATTTGCCAATAAAGCCGGTGCAATGAAGGCAATGTACTTGATGCCGTTCGTGCCACTTGTTCCAGAACCTTGTTCCACAAGGACACCAATACCGATACCCACTGCAATCAAGTAAAACAAGGGGTTTCCGATGTCTACGGCAGCGATAATCGCCCTCCACTTAGACATAGATTTCAATCGAGCTGAAGCTATATACAAAGCTCCAAAGCGTTGAATCTGCGGAACATCAATACCTGTGTTCATTCAATCAAAGTTCTTCCAGTTAAGCGCAAGAAGACATCTTCTAGAGAAGAGCGTCGAACTAGTGAAGTAGTTGGATGCATTTTTGCCGCAGCTATTTGTTCTAATAGTTTTTCGCCATCTTCTGTATACATCAAGATGCGATCAGGCAAGGTTTCCATACGCTCACACATTTCTGACAACTGCGGAGCAACCTCTTTATTACGGTCACTACCAAAGCGAACCTCAAGAACTTCCTTGCTTGAATACTCTTTGATCAAACCTTGAGGAGTACCCTCGGCCATGATCGCGCCTTTGTCCATTACAACAAGTCGATCACATAACTGTTCAGCTTCATCCATGAAGTGAGTTGTTAGAACCAGTGTCACACCTTGTTCCTTTAAGCGGAACAAGCGATCCCATAGAATATGTCGTGCTTGTGGATCAAGACCAGTTGTTGGTTCATCTAGTAGCAAAATATCTGGTTCACTCACAAGACCACGTGCAATTGTTAAACGACGCTTCATACCGCCACTGAGGGCTTCAACCTTCACATCACGCTTTTCTTCAAGCTGTGCGAACTCAAGTAGCTCTTCAATCTTTGCCTTAATAAACTTTTTAGAAAGACCAAAGTAGCGACCATAGATATACAGGTTTTCGCTAACGGTTAGTTCACCATCTAGGTTGTCCTGTTGTGGCACAACTCCTAAGTGTGCGCGAACAAGCGGACCAAACTTTTCAGGGTCTTTATCCAAGATTTCAACAGTTCCCGATGTGCGGGTCGATGTTGCTGCCAAGATGCGCATTGTGGTTGATTTTCCGGCACCGTTGGGACCTAGTAATCCGAAGGACTCACCCTTAGCGACATCAAAGTCAATGCCGTCTACAGCGGTGAAATCCCCGAAAACCTTGGTCAACCCACGTACAGATATGAGTGGTTTAGACATTCTTCTATTCTACCTGAGTATTGTTTGCCTACGTGCGATTCATAAATGAACCAACCCACGACCTCACCTATGACGATGTTTTCATGGTGCCAAGCAGATCCGAACTTTCATCCAGAATGGATGTGGATCTTTCATCAATAGATGGAACCGGAACAACAATTCCTTTAGTTGTTGCAAACATGACAGCTATTGCAGGACGTCGTATGGCAGAGACAATGGCACGTCGAGGCGGCCTCACTGTAATCCCACAAGATATTCCACACGCTGTTGTTGATTCAGTAATCAAATGGGTGAAAGAACGTCACCCCTTCTTTGATACTCCTATTACTTTGTCACCCCAATCAACAGTTGCAGATGCTGTCAGCTTGTTACACAAGAGAGCACATGGGGCGGTAGTTGTTGTTGAGGGAGGTAAGCCTGTAGGAATCATTACTGAGGATGATTGCAAGAGCGTTGATCGCTTCACACAACTACATCAAGTGATGAGTAAAGATTTAACGACCATGTCAGACACGCTTGGCGCTCGTGAAGCTTTTGAATTCTTAAATCAACATCGCCTCAAGTTGGCACCAGTGATTGCAAAAAATGGTGACTTAGTAGGAATCATGACAAGACTTGGCGCACTACGTGGAACTTTGTATTCACCAGCACTTGATGCACAGGGCAAGTTGCGCGTCGCAGCAGCGGTTGGCATTAATGGCGACGTTGCAGCTAAGGCATCAGCTCTGATTGCATCTGGTGCGGATGTATTGGTAGTTGATACCGCACACGGTCACCAAAAGAAGATGCTTGAAGCATTGGCTGCGATTCGCTCAGTAAATCCAAGTATTCCAATCGTTGCTGGCAACGTTGTTACAGCCCAAGGTGCTCATGATTTAGTTGAAGCCGGTGCAAACATCGTCAAGGTTGGAGTTGGACCTGGTGCGATGTGTACGACGCGCATGCAAACAGGTGTGGGACGTCCACAATTTTCAGCTGTTTTAGAGTGTGCAACAGAGACTAAAAAGCTTGGCGCACACGTGTGGGCAGATGGTGGAGTTCGCCATCCTCGAGATGTTGCACTGGCGTTGGCTGCAGGCGCGTCACAAGTAATGATCGGATCGTGGTTTGCAGGAACATATGAGTCTCCCGGGGATCTACAAAGTGATGCAAATGGTCGCTTGTACAAAGAATCCTTCGGAATGGCATCTGCGCGCGCAGTTGCAGCTAGAACATCACAGGAAGATGCCTTTGATCGCGCTCGCAAAGCGTTGTTTGAAGAGGGAATCTCAACTTCTCGGATGTATCTAAACCCAGCTCGTCCTGGTGTTGAAGATCTACTCGATGAAATTATTGCTGGAGTTCGTTCTTCATTTACTTATGCAGGTGCAAAGAACATCGAAGAGTTTGCTGAGAAAGCAACTGTTGGCGTTCAATCATCAGCAGGTTACGCTGAGGGACGACCACTACATTCATCTTGGAGCAATTAACTACATGAGCCAAAAGCCAACCATCATCCTTGCTACAAGCAATGGAGTTGGAATGGGTCACCTCGCACGAGCAAGTGCTGTTGCTATTGCTTTAAAGGAAGTTGCTAACCCAATTATTGTTTCAATGGCTGGTGGTATTGCAGAAGTTCCTTCGTTTATGGGGATTCGTTGCGAGTACATACCTGGCAAAGACCGCATGTGGATGAGTCGTGAAAAATGGGACATTTATCTGCGTGATCGATTACTGGCATTAGCTGAAGAAACGAATGCAAAAGTTTTGTCATTTGATGGTGTAATTCCTTACCCAGGTGTAATTGCGGTGAAGAACGCTAACCCTGATTTAAAACTTGTTTGGGTACGTCGTGGCTTATGGCAAAAGAAGCCACAACGCTTTGTTTTAGGTTTGCAATCAGCGATGATGGACAAAGTTATTGAACCGGGGGACATTGCCCGTTCTTATGATTTTGGACCAACTTCAACACGTAAAGAAGCGGTTTTAACCGCGCCTGTTTCTCTTTTCCGCAAAGAGGATTCGATGACACGGGAAGAGGCCCGCAAGGCCTTGGGATTAGATTTAAATCGTCCAACTGTCCTAGTTCAATTAGGAACTGGTGAAGGTGACGCCAATGAAAAGATGACTGCAGCACTTTCAGGGTTACTAGGCTGGAAAGATTTGCAAGTAATTTTAACGAAAGCACCAGTTGATAAAGATGGAAAATCCCTTGCACCTGTTGGTCTGGATCTAAAGGTTGCGCGTTATTTCCCGCTTGCGAAAGTTTTGCATGCTTTTGATGCAGGAATATGTGCAACTGGATATAACGGAGTTCATGAACTGCTACCAGCGCAAGTTCCAACGGTCTTTGTTTCAAATATTCGAGGCACTGATGATCAAGAAGCACGAGCCAAGTGGTGTAATGATTTTGGTTTTGCCTTGCGTGCCGACCAAGCAGATTTAGCTGACATCACCGCGAAGGTGAAGATGTTGCAGGATCCTGCGGTTCGCCAAAGATTGTCAGAAAAGTGTGCTGAACTTCCAGATACAACTGGTGGGCAAGAAATTGCAAACATGCTTTATCAATTAGCAACAACTCCAAAAGGTAAAAAGTCCTCAGGGCTTACTTATAAGCGGTTGCTTGTCCAGGATCGCATTAGTCGTGGTTCACGCCATGTGATCATGCTTGGTTTGCGCCGCTTGGCACTTGTTTATCGCTTTTTAAATCCACACATAAAGGTGCAAGAGATAGATCAAGAGCCGCCGGTATTTGGAGAACAAGCTACCGCAGCCGAACTTCACCCGTTGATTAAATCGAGTACTCGATTTGAGCACTTGATTTCAGGTGCCTCGGCTAGTTATCGAAAGCGCCGAGAAGAGATAGCATTTGCTGCATACGGGAAAGAAACGGTAATCACGAAAACAAAATGAACTTTCGCTCTTGGATTAGAAAGACTCCTGCAGGCCGTTTATTCTGGCGTGTTTTCATTGGCGTAGTAGGTGGTGGCGTAACAGTTTTCGGAGCAGTGCTACTAGTTGCCCCGGGCCCAGGTGTTTTGGTTCTCTTAGCAGGCCTTGGAATTTTGGCAACTGAGTTTGCTTGGGCTGGTCGCATGATGATGCGAACAAAGGAAATGGCAAGTAAAGCTGCAGAACGCACAGGAATGAAACCTTGGGTTAAATACTTTTTGGTTGCAGGGGGTGCAGCATTTTCTATTGTTGCAATTCTTATTTATCACTACAGATAGTTTCAAGATAGGCTTGCATAATGACTAGAGCCGATACTTCAGTAGAAATTCACGACCTCATTGCAGAGCGTCGTAGTCCACGTTCACTCGATGAATCAGCTGTGATCAGCAATGATGATTTAGTTGCGATGCTTGAAGCTGCACGTTGGGCACCATCTGCCAACAACCTTCAACCGTGGCAATTGATTGCGGGCAAGCGCGGAGACGAGAACTTCGCAGCGCTTCTGGACTGTCTTGTAGCATTTAATAAAAGTTGGTCTAAGCGTGCATCTGCATATATTGCAATCGCAGGCGTTCCAACTCAAGAGGATGGCAAGGCAATTCCTACATTTATGTATGACTGCGGCTTGGCAGCATCACAATTGACAATCGAGGCACATCATCGTGGCTACGTAGTACATCAAATGGCTGGATTTGATCATGAAAAAGCATCGCTCTTGTTTAAGGGTGCGGTTCCAATCGTGATTATGGCAATCGGGAAGCAAGCAGCTGCTGAACTTCTTACAGGTGCTGCTTATGATCGCGAGCTCGCACCTCGATCACGCAAAGATCTTTCAGAGATCGTTATTGCGGGACTGCCTAACTAAAAACTAGAACGGATCTCCCAGAGATCTGGAAATGTTGGATTAAATAAGGTGCTGCTTAAGTAGGCAACACCGCTTGATCCACCAGTACCAATTTTGTGACCAATAGTTCTTTCTACCATTTTCACATGGCGGTAGCGCCATTCCTGCATTCCTTCATCGATATCTACCAATCGCTCACACACCATTGCAGATTCAGGATCATTGCGGTGTACCGCTAGCAATACTTCTTGCACAGCAGTGTTTGCACCATAGGCAGTTGATTTATCGCGATTTAAAACTTCTTGTGGAATTGCATGACCACGCTTTGAAATATAGACAAGAGCTGAATCCCACACACTGTTGCGTGCTGTGATTTCCTTAATCTGTTCTTGAATATCTAGCGGTAAGTGTCCAGCCATCTTGCTATCTCGGCGACCTAACAAAGCTTCGACCATTCTGAACTGCGCGGATTGGAAGCCGCTAGATGATGAAAGATATGAACGGAAGGCGTTGAACTGCAGTGGTGTCATTGTTTCTAAGATGTCGATCTGTGTGACACAGACTTTAAGAATTGTTCGAATACGCCCCAAGATAGTTAGTGAATAATGTGAATCGCCAGATTCCATCGCAACTTGTGCTTGCTTGAATTCATGAATTAATTGTTTGAACCAGAGTTCATATGTTTGGTGGATGATGATGAAAAGCATCTCATCATGTTCCGGGCCAGTAGAAAGTGGGCGTTGGAGTTTAAGCAGTTCATCAACTGCTAGATAGGAGGTGTAGGTAAGTGCTGAATCAAAGTTTTCGCTCATGTGACGCGAGACCCGCCTTCTACTGCTTCTTTATAGCGGCCAGATGCCACTAAATCTCGCATACGTTCAAACCCATCCCAGATTTCAACATATGACGTTGGAAGGGGAGATATTGCTAATCGAATTGAATTAGGTGTTCTGTAATCAGGAATCACATTTGAAATTGTGCGCATAGCTACACATATTTGCGCTGCATCTGGATGAACAAGAGAGATATGCCCACCACGCTCTTTAGCATCACGCGAAGTGTTTAATTCAAAACCAAGTGTTGCTAACCAAGCGTCATATAGCTCGATCATCATCTGAGTACCAACGGCAGCCTTATGGGCAATTGCATCAATGCCCGCTTCTTTAATCATTGAAAAGGCTGTCTGCACACAACGAATGCCCATCAACGATGGGCTAGCAATCTGGAATCCACGAATAGTTTGCGAACGCTCAAAGACTGGTCCCATTTCAAACTGTGCATCTTGGGCAAACCAACCTTGGATAGGAACTTGTAATTCACTTTGCACACGCTTTGAAACATAGAGCCAAGCAGGTGAACCAGGTCCAGAGTTACCGTACTTGTATGTGCAACCAACGCAAAGATCCACACCATTGGCATCTAGGTTTAATTCAATTGCACCAACTGCGTGGCTGGCATCCCAGACAACCAAAGCACCAACTGCGCGCACCTGATCTGTGATGGACTTTAAATCTGTTCGAGCACCTGATCGGTACTGAATCACTTCAAGGGTCACCATTGCAACATCATCATTTAGATAAGGTGCAAGAACTTCAGTTGTGATTCGTTCATGTTTAGCAATAGCTGGATCTTCATTGTCAATAATGACAAGTTTTAAACCAAACTGCTTTGCTATTCCATCAAGGATGTAGCGATCAGTTGGAAAGTTAGCTGCATCAGTAATAATTGTTTTACGTCCCGGACGTGCGTGGATGGCAGCAAGGCAGAGTTGATAGAAATTAACTGATGTTGTGTCACAGACCAACACCTGTCCTGGCCCAGCACCTAATGCTGCTGCGCCTAATAGATCACCCGTTGGCTGTGCTTCATCAACCCAGTGGCTCCAGCCGGTAACAACTTCAGGACCCCACTCTTTGGTCATGAAATCATTAATTGCTGTGATCGTTGCTTTTGGTAACCGTCCTAATGAATTACCGTCGAGGTAACACATTTCTGGGTCTGAAATCACAAATTGAGATTTGAAATGGGTTAAAGGATCGTTTTTATCTAGCTCTAGCGCGTATTCGCGGTCAGTTACCTTCATGAGGGAAAGGTACGCTCTCCTACCGTGGCGCGCAATGTTGTAAACATCGAAGATGTCTCTAAAGCCTTTGATATCAAAGAGCTCTTAGTAGGCGTCTCTCTTGGTGTTTCCGAAGGCGATCGCATAGGAATTGTTGGACGAAATGGTTCAGGCAAAAGCACATTAATGAAGGTTATGGCAGGGATCGAACCACCTGATTCTGGGCGAGTAACAAAATCAAATAGTGCAAAGATCGGTTTGCTTTCACAAGTTGATTTAGCAAACCCTGAAAGCACCGTGGGCGAAGTTGTGTTGGGCGATACTGAAAAACATGAATGGGCCAGTGATCCAAACATCCGCGAAGTATTTACTGGATTATTTGGAAGCTTTGATGATCACATCTTTGACCGCAAGTTTGGACAACTATCTGGTGGAGAGCGCAGACGCGTTGGCTTAGCAAAACTACTAATCAATGAGCTTGATCTAATTCTTTTGGATGAACCAACAAATCACCTAGATGTTGAAGGTGTTGCCTGGCTTGCTAGCTATATCAACAACCGACGAGGCTTAGCAGTCGTTGTTGTTACTCACGATCGTTGGTTTCTAGATGCAGTCACCGATCGCACCTGGGAAGTTGTTGAAGGCAAAGTTGAAGAGTATGACGGTGGATATAGCGCATTTGTATTATCTAAAGCAGAGCGCTCCCGCCAAGCATCTGTGATGGATCAGCGCCGAAATATGTTGATTAAGAAAGAACTTGCCTGGCTTCGCCGAGGAGCACCCGCACGAACATCTAAACCAAAGTTTCGTATTGATGCTGCAAATGTATTGATTGCCGATGAACCGGCACCACGTGATCCAGGGGAGTTACTAAAGTTTGCACTGAACCGTTTAGGTAAGACGGTTTATGAAGCACATCATGTGCAGGTAAAACTTGGTGATAACGAGCTTATTGATGACTTGTATTGGAACATTGGACCCGGCGATCGCATCGGAATCGTTGGCGTTAACGGGGCAGGTAAAACAACATTAATGCGCACCCTTACCGGTGAGATTCAACCAACAGCCGGCAAGTTAGTAACAGGTGTGACTGTTAAGGCAGCGATTTTGACCCAGCATTTAGATGAGTTAGATCCAACCTGGCGAGTATTAGAGGCAGTTGAAAAAGTTGCTAACAGAGTTGAGATTGGTGGCGGACGAGAACTTTCTGCCTCACAACTATGTGAGCGCCTAGGTTTTGATCGAGAATCTCAGTGGACTCCTGTTGGCGATTTATCAGGCGGTGAAAAGCGACGTCTGCAACTAACTCGTCTCTTGATGGATAGCCCCAATGTTTTACTCCTTGATGAGCCAACAAATGACTTTGATATTGAAACGCTAACCGAACTGGAAGACTTGCTAGATAGCTACGGCGGCACATTGATTGTTATTTCTCACGATAGGTATTTCCTAGAGCGTGTGTGTGATCGATTTGTTGGCTTACTGGGAGATAAAAAAGTTCGTGATTTACCTCGTGCTGTTGATGAATATCTAGAACAGCGCAGCGAGGCAATGAACTCTATTGAAGTAGTTGTTAAGGAAAAGAAAACATCTAACGCTGCAGAGCAGCGTCAGCTAAAGAAAGATTTAACACGTCTTGAACGC
>Ga0214921_10010884_pt1 | contig 11169 bp, 9 predicted proteins | sample LL1505_MetaG_FD_177992 | JGI IMG/M metagenome (GOLD analysis project Ga0214921, IMG submission 177992) | Freshwater microbial communities from Lake Lanier, Atlanta, Georgia, United States - LL-1505 | ecosystem: Environmental > Aquatic > Freshwater > Lake | place: USA: Georgia | collected 2015-05-28
TAGGATCAATCAAATTGTTATCGATCATAAATCGTAACTCTTTGACCATGACAGGGTCTTCGGCGTTTTTAGCTAAATAACTCTGAACAGATTTTAATGCACCTTGACGATCAGTTTGTGCTTGCACTGCAATGGACTGACGCAGACCAGGATCTCTGACAAGGTTTAACAACCCACCAGTTTGTGCGGGTGCCACAACACCAGGTTGTGCCGCGCCAGGTTGTGCTGCACCGCCGGGGGTTACACCAGCAGCACCGGGTTGAGTTTGTGTTGGTGCAGGAACACCAAACAATTGTTTGTCTAAGTTACGGGCCTGCTCTTGACCTACTCTGTACTGTGCCAGATCGCGGCGCATGCCAAACGTGGTAGCATCAAATTCTTCGCGCTCTTTGGCACGACGAGATAGTGCCTCGCTGGGGCCAGCGACGCCGCCGGTCCACCACGCCTGCGCGTCACGCAAAGACTCCATAAAGCCACCTTTTTGTGACTCGCGCTCGTCAATTAGTTTTTGCATGCGCTCTAAGATGCCCTCGTCAACACCGGTCGCGCCGGTTGGTGTGGGCAGCGAATATTTGCCCTTTGACTGTACGGCCTTGCCAACAGAAGTAATTGGTGTCTCGGCAACAGGCTCTACGCTCTTGCCCTCGTCGTAACCTTTAATATAATCTAAGCCTGGCATAGTTTACTCGTTTACGTTATATGAAGGATATGGATTACCTGCATTGGAATCAATGATGTTTTGTATTTGATCATCGGTCATATTGGCAAAAGGATTAGATGGAGCTTGCCCGCCGTAAAATCCACCCTCTTGTGCTTCTGCGTCACCTCCGGTACCGCCGCCGCCAAATAAACCAGAACCAAATTTACCAATTCCAGAGAGCAGACCTTGCAGTCCATCTTTAACACCAAGTTGGCTTAAGACACCGCCGGTTCCGGTCTGGCCACCTAGTAACGAAATCAATCCACCGATTTGATTAAGCGGCGATAGTTGGGTTTGGTTGTACACCGTGGCGGGTGCCTGAATGCCACCTAATATTTTGCCCAGGTTAGACACGTTCATAAATGGGGAGGCTTGCTGATATTGACCAACCTCTAGCAGGTTCTTAATATTTTGCTGCGCTAAGTTACCCGCAGTCGATGCGGCGTTTACACCAGTTGCCTGGTTCTGTAGCGCGGCCTGCATTTGTTGGGCGGCTAGTTGGGCCTGTGCGTCAGCCATTGCCTTATTAACTGCGGTTTGGCCACGCAAACTACCAAATTGACCTGAGCCAATTGTCCCACCGGTTACGGGTGCGGTGACGTTTGGCATTAATTGTTGGAGCTGTTGATTTTGTGCTTGGAATAAACCACCAAGTGCGGTGCTTGTGTCAGGTGTAACGGCACCAGTTTGTTGGTTTACAATCCACGGATTTGCCGCACCGGTTGCAATATTTTGTGCTGTTCCGGCAGCTTGTTGAAAGGCGTTAGTAGGTTGTGAGAGTTGGGTGACCGCGTTTTGTGCGACGGTATTTGCTGGCGTAGGCGCAGCACCCGCCGCAGTCGTTGCCTGGCTAACTACGTTTTGTTGCGCTGTATCAAACCAAGATGGCAGCGTGGTTGTCTGCATCGCCTTGTTTGTTATGATATCATTTAACCCTGCCATATTATGCCTCTGCTCGTTGTTGTGCTTCTTCTAAGTACGCCAACGCGCCCTTAGAGTCCGGTGGTAATTCTTTTGGGTTGTGTCTTTGTGCGTGCTCTCTAATTACCTGTAAAAATTCATCTAGTACATTTGCGCCCGCGTCGTTACTTCCATTGCCTAGCTTAGATACAACATCGGCCGGTATAACAAACTCACCGTTGGCTAACATGGCCGGCACGTCATCGCTGGTGCCGTCACCTGCGCCTTTTACATAACGGTTCTCTAATGAGTTTAATCCACCCTCAGAATAAAACTCTGGGTTGTGTCCCTCGATGTGGCCGCCCGCGGCTCTCCCTTGCAGGTAGTCTGGCAAACCTGTTAGTATATAATTAATTTGTGCTTTGGTTAGACTGGGCGTTAGTGCGCCGCTAATTGCACTCTTACCGGCGGTGTCCGTTGTTGAGAATGGATCATAGGTAGACCCACCAGTAGCCATCTGTGGAATAATTTGTGGTGCGTTATACATTGGGTTTACCATATCTTGATCAGATGGTAAACCAGATAAGTTATAGTCCATTCTTTCTGTCAATCCCGCCGTTAAGTTTTTAATACCACCCGTTGCATCTTGTGACAATAGGCCCATACCACCTGGTATAGCAAATCCACCGCCGCCGATACCGCCGATACCAAATCCAATGTTACCTATTCCACCTGTACCAGTTCCGCCGGTGCCACCGCCAGCTCCGGTGCCGGGTTGTGTGCCACCACCGCCGCCAGCCCCTGGCTCTGTACCACCGCCGACACCAGTGCCGGGTTGTGTGCCGCCACCGCCGCCGCCAGTTCCGGGTTGTGTTCCACCACCACCAGTACCAGTGCCAGGTGTTGTCTTAGCTAAAGTTTTTGCTTTAGTTTCGGGTGATGTAAATATTCTGTCAATTAGGCTCTGATAGTAATCTGGCTGATCTGGTGGTGTGTACTGAGGTTGTTCAGGCGGTTGTACTAACTGTTTATATTGTTTATCGTACTCTTCTTCAGTTATTTGACCAGACTCAAGTTTTGCGTCTAGCTCTTTTATTTTTTCAGTAGGAATTACAAAACTTGGATTGGCCGGAGAACTTTCTTGACTTACTGTCACCGTACCATTTGGAACGCCATTTGGAACGCCTATTGGAAGCCCTAATATAACCTCTCCTTTTGGCGAAGAAACATATTGTGTGTCAGGATTTTTACCTAACAAAGAAGAACCATCATCATAAACTAATGGAGACTGGTCTTCAATTTTTGCTAATTTTAAGGCTTGGTTAACATCGTAACCTGCGTTTAAATATAGACCATACGCGTTTTTGGCTTCTTCTGTCTTTAGCTTTGCCAGGTTAACGTCGTTAATATCTTGTAGTTGTGTGCCTGAACCAGTTAACCCCTGTGCTGCCGAGAAGATTGACGCTAAGTCAGAACCAAGCCCCGATTTAATAGTATCAATATAAATGTCTTGTTGTTCTTTAGACCGGCCGGCAAAGTTACTTGCTACGTCAAGTGCCTGCGTTGTGTCTAGGCCTTTTAATTTTGCGTTGTAAAACGAGTCTTGCTCTGCGTCTGATAAGCTATTAATTTTGTTTGCGGTGTTAAACGCGCTTGTTGCGTCTGGGTTTTGTGCTAAAGAATCATAAAACGTTTGCGCCGCCACCAACGACATCTTAGATACATCTGGGGCAAATTCTAAAGCGTCTTCTGGACGCAAACCAAAGTTTGTAGAAAACTCATACATCCTCTGGCTATCTGGCTGTAGTAAGTTAACCTGCTCAGATAAATTTTCGGCACGCGTTAAATCACCAGACTCACCATATAACTTTTCAAATGTGCTCTTTGCAATTGGCGAATAGTCAGATGCTTTTGTGTACGCGTCTTCCACATTTTTTGCCGTGGTGTTCAACGTATTTTGCATCTCTTCGACAGACGCATTAAACCCGTTGGCGTTTTCTTTTACAATTGCAAGTTGGTCATCAACAGCTTTATACGCGGAGACATACTCATCATTTAGGTCGGTTAATTTTTTAACGTAGCCTAGGTATGTTTCGTTCTTAGCTTCAAAATCAGTTTTAGCAACATCGTACACATTGTAGTCTGCGTTATATTTTTCAGTTGCGGCGTTAACGGCAGGAATTAAAGCATTTGCCTCATCGGCGTACTGATTTGCTAGCTCAACGTTATTGGCGGCCTTTGCTTCTTCATATTTTTTAACAACAGCGTTAAACTTATCTGACTCAGTTTTGTATTCATTAAAAGACGATACAGCCGTATCGTATGCCTTGGTTGCGTTTATCTCGGCAGATTTTAAAGTATCACCGGCGTATGTTTGCGCTTCGGCTTTAATCGTATCGCTTTGCTCAATTAATGACTTGGCTTTACTATCCGTCTCAACTTGCAGATCGGTTAATTTTTTAGCCTGGTCTAAAAAAGATTGCTTGGTGTTGTTTACAGAGTCTTTAAATGGCTGGATTGCCTCATTTAAATTTTTTGTTAATCCTTTAGCAACCTCAGTATTTTTTAGTGACCTTCCAGCCTCAGACAAACTGGTGCGCACAATGTTATCAACAAGCGCCGTGTTAAATATTTCCCCAGCGTCTTTTCCTTGAACTGCACCAGAGGTTGCTGCCCCTGTTGTTCTACCCAATACTTGGGCAACTTTAGAATTTAATCCAAGATCTTTTAATTGTGAGGTGGTCTGTGTTCCAGCAAAACTACCAGCGCCCGAACTTACGCCGGACATTAGTATTTCACTTAAATCACCACCCTGGAGCGCTGTCATCGCCGCGGATCCGCCAGCATTTGCCATCGCGGTATTAATTGACTGCAACACACCCGCAGGTAGCTGTGACGCAATACTTGGCGCTACTGTGGCCGCTGTCGTTGTGATTGCGCCGTCAAGCCCCTGCAATATTGTACTGCCGTCGCTAAATACGTGCTGTATTGTTCCGTCAGCTAATGTATTAGAGGCCGTTAATGAGGCGTCGCCAACCGAGCTGGTTAACTCATTGGCAAATGCGGTATCTAAACCTTCTGCAATGCCGGCAGATATTGCCATCGTTGCGGCGGATATACCGGCCGATATTGCGGCCTGTTCAATGCTGCCACCATTTGCAATAACAGTTCCGGCAGAGATTAACGGCAACGCCCAATACTGCTGCGTTGCTATAGCCGCAACTTTAAGGGTGGTGCCAATTGGGTCATTGATTGCAGCCTGCCCGACCTTACCTACCTCTCTGCCAAGACTCTCCGCGCCCTTACCAATCTCTTGAACGACGGACCCGATTGTATCACCAACACTTTTTATTGCTGGGCCTGGGTCAATTGCGGCAAAAAACGAACCGGCGCCACTCATTATTTTTTACCTTTTTTGGCTACAAATTTCTTTTGTTCTCCAACCATTTTAACCCTTGGTGTGTCACCAAGACTTACTGTAACCTGGTAGCCACCATCTACTGTTTTGTTAACGGAGTACTCCATGTTCTTAAATGGTTCGCGCTTGTACACCTGCTCGGTTATTCTTATTAAGGCGGGGTCCTTAAACTGAGTTACCAGGTACTTAAAGCCCATCATACCAACGGCTGTTATAAATTGAACACAGTTGTCTATATAGTTTTTAACCGTGTCTGCGTTAAGCGCCCTAAAAAGACCAACCGTTGGGTTAGATTTATCTTGGTGCACCACAAATATCGTGTTACCTTGGCGCATCATCAACGCGCCCATCTCGTATGCCTCTGCGCCTAAGCTGGCCTTAACCTGCTCGGCAGTATATTCGCCGCCAGTTTCCCGTGCAGCGATCTCAATAATTTCGTCTTGTGATAACTCCTTTTGCTTGGAGTCTACAAAAGATGTCACAGCAAAAATTACTTAGAAGCTGCTGCTTTTGCTTTTGCGGCTAATGCCTCTTCTACAGCCTTTTGAAAAGCTGGGCTAACAGCGTCTGTGTCAACCTTACGATTAGCCATAATTGCGTCAGCAGCCGCTTTGTCGTTTAGATATTTCATGGTTTGTTGGCCGTGCATACTATCTCCTTTGGTTAAATGCTTCTACTTATACTAATGCAAATATATGGTATTTATCGCCCTAAATCAAGTGCTTGGACCATTTAAAATAAAACTAAGGGCCGAGGCCCACTCCTGCCAGGTCTCAAACGCTTCTGGGTCTGGCACGGGGTAGCTTTCAAACGTGGTAAGCTGGCTAATGTTTTTAGCAACCTGTTTCCAGTTTTCTTCAATGTCGTACATAATTGGCTCTTCACCAAAGTAATGTAAGAAGTTACCGTTCCAATCTTCCCAGGACATATACTCTGGGTTGATCGGGAAGAATGTTTGGATACTCACGGACGCTCGTCGCCGTACTCTGCCGTAATTAGCAGGCGGCCCATCTCAAAGTTACCGTTTAGCACGTTGGACTCAAACTTAAGGCGTACCTCGCGGTGCTCCACGCGCAGGTCAATCTTGCCGGTATCTGGGTCAAAGTAAAATGGCCCAGAGGTCTCTGTATCTCCACGGGCAAACTTACGACCTAAAATAGTCATACCCATCGTGCCGGACTGCACAAAGTCTGGCTCGATGCGTCGTAGGTGCATCCTGCGGTTTACACCGGTGGGGCTGTCTTGTGATGGTATCCCACCAACCCAGCTAATGTCGCAGGTTGTAATGCTAGATGTAATTGCAAACTCTTGGTTGAACGTAATTGCGTTTGTTCCAAACTCATGCTGCCAGAGCGGGTATCCACCCTCGATGTAATACACTAAATTACCAGCAACAAGCGCCGGATTAAAACTTTCGTCTACCGTGATTAACGTCACACCCTCTGGGTTAGTCGCCGTTATGGCGGACGTAAACAGGAATTGGCTAGTTACTACCTTATATACGGTGGGGTTACTGCCGTTAGATGTTGCAAGGTAGTCACCAGCACCAAATGTGATTGACGCGTCACCGTTTAAATAGAGCTGGTTGGAGTTTAAAGCTGGTTGACTAGCGGGTTTGGCAATTACAGTAAATGGTGTGCTAAAAGTGTTAATGTCTTCCCAGCTAGCCCAGATTGGTGTTGGGAATACCTCGGTGGTATATCCACAGGACCTGCGTGATCCTGGTGCGCTGCCAGCGTCGTACCAGATCTTATCTTTTACATTAAATATAATAGCGTCGGTACACTCGGTAGCGTCACCGCGGGGATAAAAAAACCAGATCTCATTATACCGAGGTACTTTAGTGGTCCATACCTTTTGGCGCTGTACAAAGTTGAGGTTATCAAATAGCCAGTTTACGTTCTTATCATTTGGCAGTACAGAGACCGCACCATTGTATTGGTAGAAACGGTCAACACCCATCCAGTAAAATATACCATCCATCTCAACAAAACACGAGGATGATATGGTAGAGATCTGGCTAGAAATAATATCATAGCGCCAGTACAACGGAGCCGTGCCGGTAAACGAGACACGAATTAAACTATCGGTTGCCCAGAACAATCCAGACGGTGAGTTAGTACCACCACGCACCGGTATGCCCTTAACAATCTTAGACGAGGCCATGTTGACCTGGTTGGCTGTTGCCCCGTTCCAGTCAGTAATTGTCTGCTGGTTGTATGTTGTTAACGTTGTGTTGGTGTCGACGTTGTTGTTGGCAATAAAGCCATCTGACCCATACACAAACGTGTAGGGATACAACACGCACACCCCACCGTCTACCATGATTGGGCGATAGGTTGGGTTTTGTCCACCAGTATCTGCTAGCCCTTGGAAGTTCCACTGGTTCGAAGAATTTGGTAGCAACCCACCCGTTAATACTTGGGTTTGAATAGCGTTGTCAATATTAACTAGGTTTTGACCTGGGTGTGCCAATACTTGCAGTGATCCACCCGCAGGCGAATACTGTAAATCAAACTGCCACAACAGATTTGGATCGGGTGTAAATGTTTCATCATACAACGACACTGTTGTTGGTGTTCCTGCAATACTAGCGGCCGTTACAGTTACCGTTGTGTTTGGTGCCAAATAACCGCACTGACCACTGTAGTTGAAGTAGTAATGTCGTCGTCAAATATAACCGTCATTGCGGCAGGAAACGCCGCAGTCACGTCACCAGCAATTACAAAGGTGCTGGTTGTATTTGATACCAACGTAAATGGTGAATATCCCGGTAAAATATTTACAGTAAGCGGACCACTGCCAACGCCAAACGTAGTGCCTGTTGTAAATACTTCTAAACCGTACTCGTTACCAACGAATACATAGTTAACGCCGTTAAATGAGTTAGCGATCATACCACGTGGTATACCAGTAAACGTCGAAAACAGCTCACGGTAGCCACCCATTTTCTTGGGCACACCACGTTGAAAACGGCACCATTCTCCGTCACTAAACTCGCGTGACTCAAATACTGTGCCGTCTCGTTTTATGCCTGGCTGTACGCCAAGCGTGTAGACCAGATTATACTGATCTGGTAGCTTGTTTTCTCCAGCCATTAGAACGTCCCGCCACCAATTAATCCCGCGTTAAATGTTGCCGGTGTTGACACTTGTGGACTTAGCGTGTTGGTATTATCTAGCCTTAACATATTAGTTGAGTTAGCTGATAAACCAAGCACGTTAGTTCCAACTAAGTACATGCCCGTGTTGGTGTTGCTAATAAATGAATGTGATGGTGCCGCGGCGGTTCCATCAATTGCGAGGAACACATTGGTCGTTGTTTGGCTAATAACATACAGGAAGTTACCGTCGCTTAGTACCAAGGCAATTGCACCGTCTACTAAATTAATCGGCGTCTGAAGGCTGCCAGATACTTGGAACGTGACGTTGTATGTTGGTTGTCCTGTGTCGTTAACTAATACGTACAGTTGTGTCGTGGCTGGTAGAGTAACAGCTAAAGTAGTCGAACGTGTGCCAGATAGCGCGACATATGTCTGAATAATTGGTGCGTATGACACAAGACTGAACGTACCGCCAATAATTGAATCCACATCATACGTTGCGGATGTAAATGTTACATTGGACGGCACTCCCAAACCAACGGTGAAGAAGTTGTTGGTTGACTGCTGAAACATAATAAAACCAGACTCTGCTGGGTTTACATCTAATGTTGCGCCGCCGTTAATTAATGACGCGCCCTGCGGTGCAAATGTTAGCGTACCAGTTCCGGTATTTCTAAATGCAATAAACCAACCGGCAGTTAAACTGGTTGCCGTTGGTAAGTTAATTGTGTCGTTACCAGAGGTCCAGACAAACGTACTTGCACGGCTGGCGTCGGTAATTGTGGGTGGGGAGGATACCTCAATAATATTTTGTGTGGCGTTTAATTTGCCAGCAAGCGCTACTAAACCAGCGCCGGCTAATGAGGCGGCATCGGCGGAAGATGTGCCGGCACCAAAGGTTACGTTTTGCCAGACACCCGCAGAGGTTGAATTATCAGATAGATAAAAGTATTTAGATACGCCCGCTGGAATTGAAACCGATCCAGTGCCAGTAAAATCTTGAACAGTAAACGCAACGGCGCCAAAGTTACGGATTAAAATATCCGCACCAGTAGTGCCTTGGTTTGCCTCTGGCAGTTTAACAATTAAACTAGCAACAGACGGCGTAGCGTCGATAATACGCGCGGCGGGGACTTGTTGTGGGTTTACAATGGCTGGCCAATAGAGCTGTACGTTGGCGCTGAAGTTAAGCTCGTAGTACGATACGTCGGTTGGCTGTACGACTGTTCCGGTAAACGGTGATGTAAATATTGGCATATATTATGGTTCCTGGACCGTAGTATTTCTATCAATACGACGCGAGTTGTCTTCTTTCTTCAACGCAGCTAATGACTCAGTGTAATATCCCTTCCAGACCGGCAACTTATCCAGCGCCTTCAGGTAACCCTGGGCCTGGAGTAATGTGCCAAACAACATCGCCTGTGGGCACTCGCGCGTGAACAAGTTAGTCTGGTTAGAGGTGTCTAGTGGCTGAATTAGACTGTAGTAAATAATTTCTACAGGATAATCTTGGTCTGGTTTTGGTGCAAAGTTCCAGTTGTTGTAGTCATACTCGCCGTAATACTTTGGCTGTCCGTTGCTAGACTGTGACTGATACTGTGCAATGTAATCCTGTGAGCGCAACAACATAGGCGCTCCGTTAACTTTCATTGACACTGTTTTACGCCAGCGTGCCGGTTTAGCTAACACGTCTTCATTGGTGGGTAATGTGGTCTCCACAACGGTTAATTGTAATAGCGACTTTAACTCGGCAGCAATTGCAGCCTCGGCTAAACCAATTAAGCTGGGGATCTGTGCAACAAACCCGGCGTCATCACGTTCCATGTAACGCTGGACGTCTAGCACCAGGTTGTCGTAGGTCATTACGTATGCGCCGCTCATCGTGTATAGTAGCTGTAGTTAGGTTGGAAGTAAATTGGCGACTTGTCGCGCTCTTCTTGTGCCGCGTCGTATTCTAATTTAGTTGCAATTGTCTCAAGATATTGGACACGGGCCAGGTCAATCTGTGGTAACTGTAAAGCCAGTTTGTGTGATAGCGTGGCCTGAATAGAGCCAATCCAACGGTTGGGTAGATATAATTCATTTGTTAACGATCCAACGTCTGGCATCTGCGTCTCAACAATTAACTGAAACACTTGGTAGTTATTGTTTGGCACGGGCCACAGGTACATGCGCGGCTCAACTAAACGGTCAAACCAATACTGCAGCGTGCGCTGGCTGGGGAATTGTTTATTAGGGAGGCTCCAGTAATCGTTACGGTTTAATCTGGCCATAGGAATAACCTGCTGGCTCTGTGCGAACTGGATGGCACGCAACGAGAATGTTGCTAATGTGTTTCGGTTCTTTAATCTAAAGTAATAGAACTCTTGTGTGGCGTTTATGCTAAAGTATGCCCACTCACGGTCAGCCAGTGTGGTGGATGGGAACGACTCCCACACCGTCCAGTTTGTTCCGTCGTTACTGACCTCAAAGTCTAAAGTATAAGTTGCCGTTGTTCCGGGGCAGTACGCGTTAAATCCAACGTAAAACAATCGTGTCTGCGGGCTGTATGCGGCGCCGAAGTAATTATCTACTAGCGTCGTAGTTGCAAAAAGATCTAGTGTGTCGTTTGCGTCTTGGTCAAACAAATTAACCACGTTTGGGTTTGATGCCGGCAATAATCCACTGTACGATGGATTTGTAATATAAACCCAGTTTGCCTCGCGCACGTCAATCGTGCTCTCGGGTAACGAAACCCATTGTGCATTTGTTGGCGCGCCGATGACCTTGTTCTCTAAGAGCCACAGGTTAACGCCACGGTTAGACAAGTTTTGAAGTAAATAGTAAAGCGCCTGTTTACCGGCGTCAATATACTCGGGCGTGATTTCTTCTGCCGTCTTACCAGCATCACGATATGCGTACGAGATCAACTGATCTACGTTGATCTTGGTCTGGTTAATGGTACCAGAGTATGACATAAATTAACGTCCTCTGCCGGATGCGCGTTTAGTTACTTTTTGTGGGAGGTTTGGCTTTGCTTTGCCAGCCTTAATAAACTCTTTGCCAACC
>Ga0214921_10010885_pt1 | contig 11169 bp, 9 predicted proteins | sample LL1505_MetaG_FD_177992 | JGI IMG/M metagenome (GOLD analysis project Ga0214921, IMG submission 177992) | Freshwater microbial communities from Lake Lanier, Atlanta, Georgia, United States - LL-1505 | ecosystem: Environmental > Aquatic > Freshwater > Lake | place: USA: Georgia | collected 2015-05-28
TCTTCTCCTTGATTAACAGCATTCATGTCCTGAACACGCTTCTTTGCAACATCAGGATGTCTTGCCATCCAAGCCGTCATGTTGGCTCTGTTCTTCTCACCAATGCGTCGCTTCTCGTCTTCTGATTTAATCCTGCCTTTGGCAGAATGTCCTTTAATAAATGTCGTGTAATTTCTCATACCAACATTCCAAGCAGTATTCTTGCCACATCCGCAGGCACACAGCGGTTCTCTTCCATTGTGTTGCCATTTAAGGACATATTCTCTCGAAGTCATCTTGTGGCTTCTCATGTGACGAAAGACTGATTCCAAAGAGTCGAAACCCTGATTGCACTCTCTACAAGTTTCCATATGTATATTATATGTATGTCAACTGATAAATGTAAACAAAGAAGGCCACCTTTCGGCGGCCTCCTCAGCGTTAACTATTCAGTTAACATTCATGCTCAGATCACGTTCATGTCCAAGACAGTCACGGTCCCGTAAAAATCACTGCGAACCGTCTTTTTCCCGTATCTTGTCATTACGCCCTTACGTGGTGTAAAGTCCTCAGGAGCGAAGATCGTCGGTGTCACGATGAGTGGCACGTATGGAGCGTAGACGTAGCCTGTCTCGAGGTAGCTGCCGCCCTTGTAGCCGATGAGGATCTTGTTACGTGAGAAGTAAGGATCCTTGTAGACCGTGAAGCGGTTCGAGAGTGTGCCGATGGCCTCTGCACCGATGGTGAAGGGCGATCCGACCTGGCCCTCGCCGTCGAGCGAGAACTTTGGCTTGTAGAGGACCGAGCTCTCGAGGATCGTGCAGACGTCTGGTCCTGTGACCATGAAGTTGGCCGAGCCGCGGAGGGTCTTGCGGTGGATCGTGTTCGCCGCGTCGATGATCGTCTCGATGAGGGTCTCGTACCACTCACGGACTGTGCCTGTGAACTGTGGTCCGATCTGGAAGGCGTCGGCGAGGTTCTGGCGGGCGCCTGTCACCTTGTTGACGAAGCGGCCTGGGCTGCGCGACCAGTAGTAGTTGGCGCCGTTGGCCTGCGACACGAGGTCGTTGAGGATCTCGCGGTCGATCTCGAGGGCGATCTGCTCCGAGAGGATCGATGTGAGCTCGACTTCAGCGTCCATCGAGTGATAGGCGTTGAGGTCCTGTGCGAGCTCGGGGCTCCACTTCGCGCGGAGCTTGCGGGTCTCAGCTGTGATGCTGATCGCCTCGATCTTGATGTCGATCTCTGGGATGACGGGCGAAGGTGTCGAGCCGAAGTCCGATTCGAACGATGGAACGGTGACCGTTGCGCCTGTGCCGCTGTCGACCGAGAGGGACGTGTTGATCGAGAACGAGGCGTCGACTGCACTGGACGAACCCGAGAGAAGTGCACCGTTCGCGCCCTTGACGAGCATGAGGACGTGTGTGCCGTTGAGTGCGTCTGGTGTGAAGACGTTTCCGACCCAGTTGCCGCGCTTGTTGAGGCGGCGGAGGTTGAGGACGCCTGTTCCTCCCTGGTATGCCTCTCCCCAGGCTGTTCCTGGGCCGGCGACGCCCTGGAAGACGGCGAGCTGGTTGGCAGCGAGCTTGTCCATGTTGGCGAAGGGTGCCGAGTTGATGGCGAGGACTGCGAAGGATGCGTCGAGCGAGTTGCTGGCGAGTGCATTCTCAACGTCTCCGTCGAAGTCGGCGAAGCGAGCATTCGAACCGCTGAAGTCAGTGGCCGAAGCGAGCATACCGCCTGAGGTCCATGTGTCGGCGTTTGCGCCCTTCCAGGCGCCGACTGCTGCGAACGAGAGGTCGAGGACCGAACCTGTCACGCGGCTGTAGCCGGTGTTGACGAGGTCGTACATACCACCGGTGGCGAGCGATCCGCTCTGGACGCCTTTGCCGGTTGGGTTGTTGTAGAGCGACTGACCGCGGGTATAGGTCGATCCCGACTCACCGGCTGGCTGACCGACGTTTGATCCGTAGGTGTAGTCCAGATAGAAGATGAGACCCGATGGAAGGCTCATTGGCTGGATCGAGACGAGCTCATTGGCCACGAGGCCGCCGAAGACTCTGCGAACGATCGGGAAAGCGATGTTCGAGAAGCCCTGGATCTGACCCGAGCCAGCGAGGTTGCCGCCGCCGCTCGAGAGAGCGTTGCTCTCCTTGAGGACCTGAGCTGCCTGGTTCTCCAGGAGCTGTGCCATGACCTCGCGCTTTGTGCCGTCGAGACCACGGAGGAGACCTGTGCGGCTCCACTTCTCTGTGAGGCGGGCTCTCTCTGCACCGACGTGCTTCTCGCGAATGCCCTGTGCGAGCTGTTCAAGACTAAAATGCTTTGACATAATTTTCTCCTAATATAAAGTTGGTTATTGAATCACTTAACGATTCCGGCCAGGCGTGCCCAGCGGTCGGACTCGAAACCTTCATTGAGGGTGTTCGTTGCCGAAGCGGGACGGGATGGACGGGATGATGAGCCAATGACACCGCGATCAGCCGACTCGGTGATCTTGGAGGGTGCACTTGAAAGTGTCTTCACCAGGCTCTCGTACACGAGCTTCACTTCTCTCTCATTCTTTGCCTCGTCGAGTCGCTCGATGACCTCGGCCTTCTGGCGCTTGGTGAGTGACTCATTCTGGAGGAGCTTGTTCGTGAAGAGGAGCTTCGCGTTGAACAGATTCGTTTCTGCCAACTTGTTGCGGAGATCAGTCTCTGCCGCGGACTTCGTGGTGCCACCATTAAGGGTAGCTCCCTTGCGGGCTGCCTCTGCGAGCATACCCTTGAGCTTGTTGCTGCGAGCAACCGACTCATTGAACTTTCTTGCGTAGAAGTTGTAGGCTTCCTTGAGTTTTTCAGCCTTCTTGCCCTTGACCGTCTTCTTCATTTTAGCGACCTTCTGCGCCTTATTCTTCGCCTCTGTCTGGAGGGCGAACTCGGCGGCGAGCTTGCGCTTGATCGACTCAGGCATGCGATTCTGCTTGTTTGTCTGAGGATCGTCGTTACTGTGGTCAGTGGCCTGATCCATTCCGTACTGGTTGAGATCGTCGAGCTCGTACATGGCCTGATCAAGTTCGTTCGTTCGGTGGCGACGCCGGTCGTCGTCGTCGCCGTCGTCGTCGTCCATCTCTGTAAGCTTGATGTCTGTGAAGGGATCACCGAGGTCATCGTCCTCAAATCCATCTGCAACTTCACCAGCGCCGCTGCCCTTGGGGGCGTTCTTGGGCATGTCGGCTGCCTCGCGGAGGGCCTTCATGCGGCCGATCTCGCGGCGGAGCATGTTTTCGTCGATCTCGACGACAGTATTGTCACTGAGTCTGCGTGATTCCATGGGTTTGTATCCTTCTTCTTCGAGCTCATCCTCCTCATCGGAATCGGAATCGAGGTCGAGCTCATCGCCGTCATCTTCTCCGCCTTCCTCGCCGCCCTCGTCGTCGAGGTCGAGCTCGTCGTCGCCTTCGAGACCACCTTCCTCACTGCCCTCGTCGCCTGCGTCATCTTTGTCTCCCATGACAAGTTCAACGCCGAGTTTTTCAAGTGAGTCTTCGAGCTCATCTGGGACTCCCGTGAGCTTGAGTGTCATTTCTGCTTCTGAAAGTGTTCTTTTGTTTTTCATAGTCTTCTGCTCCATGAGCTGCTTGAGGGTTGAGTAATAATTTTCAAGAACAGACTCATGGGAGTCCTTCTTAGGAGAGTCCTGCATGTTGTTCTGCAAGTACGAATACGTATTCTCCACTTCGGAGATGAGATTAGAAAGTTCTTCCGTGTAACTCTTTGTCTCTCTGACGAGACGACTTGTCTTTGAGAACATCTTGACCTTTAGATGAAGGTCACGAATCTTCGATTCAAAAGTTTTTGATTTATTGGCGCCCAAGACGATGCCAAGTGCCTTTGCACCTTCTAAATCAAGTACATACTCGTTTTCGTTAGGAACTCTGAGTGAATCAAGAGGAAATGTCACCTGTTCGTCGCCACAAGATGCGTCATCTGGCTGTGAAACACTTCCGGGAAGAGAAGCACCGAGAGATGTTCCGACTTCATTGAATTCAGGGTTGTCTTTCAAGATCCTGTCGGGATCAGCCTCAAGTTCATCAACTATCATCTCTCCCAAAAGCTGATTCTCAATTAAGTCCCTGATGCGAGGAGTGACAGCTTCAAGAAGTGCCCTCTTTGCATTATCTTCAGCAACTTCCTTGAGCTTCTTTACGTCAGCCAAGGCCTCTTCGTACAATTGCTTAGTCATGTCCACTCTTTCTTATTTGATTAATTTAAATTCCTGACTTACCGGGCTCAAGATCTTTCGTGAAGATCGATTTCCCAACAACTGAGCTGGTGTCAGAAGGAGAAGCCGTGTTTGGGCCCTGAACATATCCGGGCTTGAAGTCGCCGACCGAAAGACTTGGGTTTTGATCCTTGTCTTTTCCGTCAGTTCTAACCTGGCCTGCGGCGCCTGGTCCAGGAGAAGAAACATCCGGAGCGTATGGAATTGCAGGACCTCCGGGCGATGACCACTTGACATCTTCAATGTTTGGTGCATCACCGTATGAAAGATCGACATCCCTAGAAAACATGCCGACATCGCCTGTTTGTTTTCCGTCTGAAGGAATAAGGCCGCCGACGCCATTCTTGACAGGGGCCGTCGCTGTGGCGACTGCAGCAGCAGCTGCCTCCTTGTTGTCGAAAGTCTCTTTTCCGTAAATGACTCCAGCTCCAGAAGCCTTGCCGTTGAAGAGCTTCCAGAGGAGCTTGTTTCGTTCACTTTGAATAGGAACGTATGTTGTGTATCTACCTTTACCTGGACCACTCATGGCAAATCTCCCTTAAGTAAAAAAAATCAAATCTTTCGAAGAAGGCGCCTCTTTGCCTCCTGAATCTTGTTAAGTCGAGCACGAAGACGACTTTCTTCGATCTTAAGCGCTTTGATGAAGTCGATATTCTTTGCATGAATCTTGTCACTTCCAAGCTCATCAGCGTCGACCTCTTTGGTGTCTTTGGCGCGCTTCTCTGTGTCTTCCATGTCACCAAACTTAGAAACTTCTTCTTCGATGATTCTGCGGAGCAATTGGCTAGTGAGTCTCATATTTAGTCCTCTTTGTGATCTAATCTGTAAGTATGCACTTTCTCAATAAAAATTATTTCTTTATTGGTGAACCCATGAAAGCAAGGTCTGCCCATTTGGATGCAACATCGTCTCCAAACAAGTCTTCTGGATTTGCTTGGGCAACAACTTGTTCAGCCAGTCCCCCACCGACTGCAGGAACAGATGACTTTCCATCTCCGGATTGTAGAAATTTTGGAAGTGTAGAAGCCGCAGTATCAGCCAATATAGATTCCATTATCTTGTTCCCACCAGCCTCTCTGAGTATTGCTTCTCTCATCTGAGATGTTGGCCTAGGGACACTTGAACGCTTTATTGAATCAGACAAAGAACCAATAGAAGAAGATTTTGGATGAGCCAATGGCTGAGTAGACACTCCTCCTCCCAACCCTTCGTTCAAAATTTCAACAAGACATTCTTTGACGATAGATTTAAGTTCCGACTTAGTCAACTTCATTTTTTAAGGCCTCATTTCTTGAAAGACAAGATGTCGTTCACTATACGGTCGATTCTGTCTGACTTATTAAAAATGTTCCTTAATTCATTAGAATTAATTGTCCTACCTTCAGGTAACATAAATGCACCAGGTGTCGATGGCTCAGAGACGTAGTCCCAGCAGATGAGCTGAAAGTCATCTTGAACTACATGGTAATCGCCCTGTTTCTTAACCGATCCTACTCCACGAGAAGAAATTCCCAGCTTAACTCCGCTCTCTACGAGAGACTGAAGTATCTTTCCGGAGGGTGTGTCCAGGAGCTCTACTGTTCCGTAAACAACTCCTTTTTCAAGGTGTGCCTCTTTAATGACGTGAGAAACATTTTTTAGATTAACAACGGAAGAATCTGGGTGATCCAGCTCGCCGAGTGCACGATTCTCGGCGATGAACTTCTGATAGTTACGGATCTCGCGCTCAAGGACGGCCATGGGATAGATGCGACCGTTCTGGTTGAGAGTATCTGCTTTCTGAAGAATACCCTTCATCACAACTTTACCGTTGTTCTTGTCTCTTGACTCCTTGATCATGTCAGGAGTGTAGTCGAAGACTTCATATGAGTTAAGTAGTTTTAGATCCTGTGTCATCGTATCACTCCTTGGATTCCAGCTCGTCTCTGAGCTTCGAGTAGAGCATAAAGCGTGTCACCGACTCGTCGTCAATGAGTTCGAGATTCTCGCTCAGGAGAGTGCTCTTTGTCTCCTGTAACTTGTTCTTAAGATATTCGTTCGCTTCAGTCTCATAACTATCGATGAGGCTCACAAGATCTGATTTGATCTCTTTCAGCTTCATGCGAATGGATGTTTGATCATCCGAAGCTGTTGAGTATGCATATGCCTTGATGAGAGACTTTTGCTGCTCATTAAGTATACCGCTGTACTTCTCGTTGAGCTTCTTCGTCATCACCTTCATGAGGAGACGTGCCGATCCGGATGTGTCTTCTGAGATTGCAGAGTCTGGAGGTTGGGTCTTCTCTGTAAGAAGATGTTTCATGAGTTGATCTTCATACTTTGCAAGAGCATGAAGGTCTTTATTGCTCGATCTCCATTCATTGATGAGAGTCTGTATTGTAGCAAACTCTCTGTACTCATTAATTTGCTGATCATAGAAGTTGTCATCATTCAATAAATGATTGATGTTCCTAATAAGTAGCGACTTTTCTCTGTCGAGCTTTTGGAAATCAAAAGAATTTGATGCAGACTTTGCCTCATTCAATATTGATGCCGCAACATGCTCCGATGAAACAGTTGTCTTGGCAAGAGCATTCATTAGTCGAAACTCTTTGTAAATTTCTGTGCCAGGCTTAAAGTGCCTCTTTAGAATTTTAAGGGAAACAGCAGACTTCTTCTTGTCGTCGTCTACTATTGACTTAGATATTGCCCTCACGAGAAACTCGTAGATGAGGAGGCTGTTTCTTCTCTTGTTGTGCTTCATTGCTGACATTTCAGTTGCTCCCGTCGTCGTCTATTATGAGGACTTCTCTGTGTTCGCGTTCGTCGGCCTCATTCAAATTATCTGATTCGTTGAGGACTTGTGTTGTTTGTGTGGAATCTTTCATCACATTTTGAAATTTTGGTGAGAGAGTCATTTTCCTAAGAGAAGAAATGACATCATTTCCTATGGGTGTTTTGTAAGACTCTTTGACTGAATTTTCCCCAAGTGGATTCCTGATATAAGAAGACATCCATTCTTTGTCATATGGGTCAGAATAGCTCTTACTATCAGACTTTGTCATCTTGTTAAAATCAGGCATGTGAGTCTTTGAGGGACCGTGATGCTTGATCCTACCTCTGTTGTACATAGCTCTCTTGAGCTGAGATTGTGCTTTAACAGGAACTTCAACATCTTTTAAGGAAAATTTGACAGGTATGTCTTCATCTTCTGCATCATCTCCAGATGTGAGAAGATTCATGTAGGGTTCTTTTTCAGAAGTATCGTCACCAGCAAATAGATCTTCTGCTCCTCCAGCGTCTTCAGACTCTTCGTTTCCCGATTCGTCTTCTTCACCACCGGTTTCGTCTTCTTCACCACCGGTTTCGTCTTCTTCATCATTCGATGTTTCGTCGGCGGTGCCTGCAGGTTCAGCGCTTTCAATTGCTTGATCAACAAGCTTCTCTTTAAGGCGCTGTTCATCGAGATCTTTGCACTGATCATCATTAAGGCCCCAAATTTCTTTTCGAATGAACTCTTTGGACATTTGTCCTTCAGGAGCAGATCCTGCAATCTCAAACTTCGACCTCCAGAGCTCAAGCTTCTGTTGCTGAGCGACTGTGGAAGGGTTCGAGAGTCGCAGGGCAAAGTTCTGTAAATCTTCAGAATCAAAACCGTTGGCATATAGGTGAATTATTGCCAATTTATTGAGCTCAGCGATCATGGTCTTCTGGATCACGTTGATCGTGCGAGAGAACCTGATATCTTCTTGAGCGAGGGTTGCCTTACTAGATAAGGCTTCGTCGTATCCAAGGTAAGCGCGCGGAATCTTGAGGGCTGCGAAGAGCTTCTTCTGAATGTAGGCAACGTCTTCTACTGCTGCCGTGTTCTGGCCGCCTGCGAGCGTGTCGATTCGAGTTCCTGAATCACCTCCGCGAACAGGTATGAAGTAATCTTCATCAACTGAGAGTGGATTATAGCGAAGGTCGACTCGACCAGTGTTTCTGTCAATGACCTGCGAAGAACGAAGATTCTTCCTCTGCTCCTCAACGTACATGGGAACGTTCTCGGGAGGAATGTTGGCCACATCGATGTAAAACACCCTTCTTTCAGGGGCACGAACCACACGGTACACCAACATGGCATCCTCAATGAGGATTAGTTGGCGCCAGATCCTTCTCGCGGGTTCGATGACGGATGAACCATAGGGAAGGAACATGTCATTGCCGAGGAGGCGGAAGTGAGTGACCTCCCAGTTCTCCAGAGTCCTGTTGCCGAGGGTGACCCAGCGGTATCTGACAGCCATGGGATCGTTAGGATCGTAGTTCTCCTCCCTCTCGATCTCGTTGACCGGGATGGGGAAGGCGTTGATCACACCGTGCTCAGGGGACACGTCATTATAGAGGAACATGTCCCCGTACTTGACGAGGTTGCGAACCCAAGAGCGGAGGTTAAACTCAACGTTGAGCGTGTTGTAGAAAAGTTCCTCAAGAATCTCTCTGATCTTCTCGTTGTCCGAGTAGATGTGGAGAACACGTCCCTTCTCATCTTGAGCACAAGTTTCATCTGCATATATGTCCAAAGCGGCGGCGAGCTCCGGTGTGTTGTGGGAGATGACTGTGTCAGTTGCAAAATTCTTGTAACCATCGACAGTGAGATCGTAGAGGGGAATCACTCCGTGATACTCGATAGAAGCGACCTTGAGGTTGTCGTAGGTCTCAGAGAACTCTGTGTAGTTCTTGTATCCCCTCTCCTGCAATCTGCCAGAGATGATATGAACTGTGGTTCCCAAAGAATCCGCCAGCTGTTGATTCGACATGCCCTTGGAAAAATGAGAACATATCTTGTCAAAGGTAATTGATTTGACGTATCGAGGATTTTTATCTCCCCTGTTGTCCCAACCCCCATTGCACCAGTCGGGATTGTATGCTCGTGCAAATGTCTCGAAGTTTTGATAACCGTGCTTGCGAAGTCTGCGTTTGATTACGTTTGGGTCTGTGTCGAGAACCTCACACATCTTACGAGAGTTGAAATCGACGCGTTCAGCGACCTCAAGGATCCTTCCGAAAGTGATGTCCTTCCTCTCAGCAGGATTGTTCTCAGACATGAACTTAGAGTGGTTTGCCTTGAACTGTTGGATCCATTGGGAGTTTCCCTCTGACCATTTGGCGCCATTGAGGATCTTCGCGTGGAGATTTAAGTGATCCGATTCAGTCATGACCTCCAGATTTTCGGGACGGTTGTCGTGCTTCACGAAGTTCCTGTGGTGGACAACCTCACCTTCTTCGAGAGGAGACCCTTTGATCATCTCGCCGATCACTCTGTGCTCAGCGACCCAGCCGTTCATCTTGGAACGACTGTCCATCGTGTAGATCCAGCGATAACCTTCACCCTCTTCCTTGCATCCGCTGAAGAGGTCCCTCCTGTAGAAGGGCATCATCGCATCACCTGGTTTGAGGTCCTCGATCTTGCAGAACGTCCCGTCGCGCTTCATTAGTCGATGGTTCGGAGTGCCGATGATCTTCTGGCCGTTGTCAAAAGTGACTGTGAAAGATTCATCGACTCGCGTCTGTCGGGCTTGCTTTCCAAGTGCAGGGACGATCCTCTGTAAGTTGTGATCATAAGCGTACACGAGGAACGTGTGGTCATGCCTTCCTTCACATTCTTTTGAGAGCTCCGAGAGAGTCTTGTATCCTCCTGGAACTGCAATCTTTGTGTCACCATGGAGACAATATTCCATCTCTGCAAAATCTTGATACCTCATCAACCTCTCGGACAGGTTGTAGGCATTCGCCGTGATGGTGGCGTAAGTAGGCGCCATAGACTTCTGAAACAATAAAGCGCCAGAAGACTTAGTCTTGTCGGCGACTGCTATTGTTGTATCGAGTGCCCTAATCTTTCTCTTGACTACAGGTCCGCTTCGAAATAACTTTGTTAATTTCTGAAAGAGGTTTTGGTCTTCTTTTTTTGCCATTTTTTTCTGCCTCTCCATTGTGGGAGAGGCCCTTGATGCTTTACTTTACACTACTTCTTTATTTTGTGGCTTAAGAGTGACAACTTTGGGACCAGGTTCAGTTGAATCGACATAATTCATTGGTGAATGGACAATCCTGTCAAGGACTTGATGCATGGTTTCAAGGTTTTGACCGACTTCAGCTCGAGCTTTCTCGCTTGAAACGTCTCTAAAAGAGTCAATTGCTTTCATAAGGTCAGAAGCCGATTTTGCAATCTTTGCTGCTGAGTCATGATCTTCTCCTTCGTGAAGGTTCGACAGTTCTTCACGAATAATTTTTTTAAGCCTTGATATTCCGATCTTTGCCATGACGTGTGCCCCTAAATTACAGATGAGATTGCAATAAATAACTATCAAATTGCAATGTGTCCATTTTATATATCTCTGCGTCAAGAAATCTAAATAGAAACAGTTAAAGCAAGAAAGGAACGGATTTCTCCGTTCCTTTCTTTTTACTTCTTGTTGTTCGTCTATCGCGCTGGTATCAGTACCAGTAGGTCGACTGCGTCGGCGTGATGTTGAAGTGCGTCCAGCCGCCGGTCACCCACTGCTTGTGACCCGACTTGCGAACGCCGCCGCTGTTGCCGTCCCAAAAGGTGCCGCGCGTCGTCTTGCAGTCCGTCGGCAGGTAGTAGTTGTCGCGGCGGTCGCAGCCCGTGTTCGAGTCCGGACCCGTCGCGCCGTCGTCGTCACCGTCGACCACCGCCGCCGTCGCTGCGCCGAGCCAGCTGAGGCCATTGCCCGCCACGTGCCAGCTCGAGGTGCCGCGCGTGTACTGGAGCGAGTTGCCGGCGTTGCGCGCCCAGCTCGGCTTCAGGTTGTCGTCGACGCCGCCGTAGTAGCAGCCCCACTGGGTCACCCAGCCGCACGCGTCGGCAAGGCCCGAGCCGCCGCCAGCGCTCGCGAAGGAGTTGATGTAAACCGGGTTCGCTGCGCCGTCGAGGAGCTGCAT
>Ga0214921_10010886_pt1 | contig 11168 bp, 8 predicted proteins | sample LL1505_MetaG_FD_177992 | JGI IMG/M metagenome (GOLD analysis project Ga0214921, IMG submission 177992) | Freshwater microbial communities from Lake Lanier, Atlanta, Georgia, United States - LL-1505 | ecosystem: Environmental > Aquatic > Freshwater > Lake | place: USA: Georgia | collected 2015-05-28
AAACTTTGATGAGAACTCACCAAATACTAAGTGCTGTGATTTGTTTTCAATTAAACCAAAGGTTGCAATATCCCAAAATGCAGTAGAGCCGCCATTACCAATTATTACTTCATAACCATCAGGAAGTAAGAATAAAGATTTAAGTCCACTTCTAACCGCACCTACTACCTCTTTAACCGGCTTTTGTCGGTGGCTTGTTCCTAAAACTTTTCCATAATTACTAGCTAAATTTGCAAGTGAACCCGGCAATATCTTTGATGGCCCGCAGCCAAATCTGCCATCTGCTGGTTTTAAATTATCTGGGATCTTAATTTCACTCATTGGTAGATATTAGGGGTTAAGGCGCATCAGTTGCCAATTATTATTTTTATCTCTTACATATCGGATGCGATCATGCAGGCGAGAGTAGCGACCTTGCCAAAACTCAATTGATGTGGGAGAGATTACAAAGCCTCCCCAATTTGGCGGAGTTGGAATTTGCTCATTCTCATCCCATTTGTTTTCAAACTCTTTAAATTTTTGCTCAAGCTCACCTCTTGATGAAAGCACAGAGGATTGCTCACTTGCCCAAGCTCCAATTTGTGAACCGCGCGGCCTAGTTGCAAAATAACTTTCAGACTCTGATCTGCTTACCTTTGTAGCACTACCAATGACAATTACTTGTCGCTCCATCGGATACCAAGGAAATAACAAACTTACATTATTATTTTCTAAGATTGATTTAGCTTTATTAGATACATAATTTGTAAAGAAGGTAAAACCTTTTTCAGTTAGATCTTTTAGTAAAACTGTTCGACTACTTGGCACATCTGCTGCAACTGTTGATAAGACCATGGCATTTGCCTCCACCACAATCTCATTGCTAGCTGCCTCATTAAGCCATGAGTTAAAAAGTTCTAGTGGATTTGCCGGCAAATTTGCCTCCACTAACCCAATCTCACCGTAGGAACGGCGCATCGCTGCGATATCTTCTCGACTGCTCATAGTTGTATCCAACCTCACTTTAGATCGAGTTTGTAGCATTAGCGCACAGGTAGCAGAATAGGAGCATAGGAATCCAATAAAGGAGCACACAGGTGGCAGATGATTTCAAGCCCGGCTTAGAGGGTGTAATCGCATTTGAATCAAAGATTGCCGAACCAGATAAAGAGGGAAGCGCCCTTAGATACCGCGGCGTTGATATTGAGGATTTAGTAGGTCGAGTTACCTTTGGCAATGTTTGGGGATTATTAGTAGATGATGAGTTCAATCCAGGACTTCCGCCTGCAGAACCATTTTTAATTCCAGTTCACACTGGAGATGTAAGAGTTGATGTTCAATCTGCAATTGCCATGCTCACACCTGCTTGGGGATTAAAACCGTTACTAGATATTTCAGATGAAGAGGCGAGAAGTAACTTAGCAAGAGTTTCGGTAATGGTGCTTTCATATGTTGCCCAATCTGCTCGTGGCACTATCGCCCAGGTAATTCCGCAATCTGAGATTGATAAAGCACACACTGTGGTGGAGCGAATGATGATTCGCTGGCGCGGTGAGCCAGATCCAGTACATGTGAGGGCAATTGATGCTTACTTTGTATCTGCTGCAGAACATGGCATGAATGCTTCAACATTTACAGGCCGCGTAATTGCCTCCACTGGCGCCGATGTTGCTGCCTCTATCTCAGGTGCAATTGGTGCGATGAGTGGACCATTACATGGAGGTGCTCCAGCTCGAGTGCTTTCAATGATTGAAGCGGTTGAAAAATCTGGAGATGCTGAAGGTTATGTGAAATCTATTTTAGATAAGGGTGAGCGATTGATGGGATTTGGGCATCGGGTTTATCGTGCTGAAGATCCGCGCGCTCGCACACTTCGTCGAACTGCTAAAGAATTAAATGCACCACGTTATGAGGTTGCACTAGCTCTTGAGAAAGCAGCTTTAGCAGAGCTTAAATCTCGCCAACCTGATCGTGTATTAGAAACAAATGTTGAGTTCTGGGCAGCAATAGTTTTAGATTTTGCACAAGTACCAGCAAACCTGTTTACCTCAATGTTTACAGCAGCAAGAACTGCCGGCTGGTCTGCACATATATTGGAGCAAAAGCGCACTGGCAGAATTATTCGTCCATCAGCTAGGTATGTTGGCCCTGGGCCACGTAAACCAAAGGATGTTAAGGGCTGGGATGAGAGTGTGGAGTCACTGCACTCATAAGATAAGCCAATGAGCGGCAGGTCTATTCTTTGGTTTCGTAGAGATCTGCGCATATCAGATCATCCTGCATTACTTGCCGCACTCAGTGAGAACAATGAAATCGTTCCAGTATTTATATTAGATCCAAAATTAATTAAAACAGCTGGTAGTAAGCGCCTGGCCTATCTTGGTCAATCATTGCATCACTTAGATGATTCACTGAAAAATAAACTACAGGTAATAGCCGGTGATCAAGTAACTGTTTTAAAAGATTTACAAAAAAAGTATGGCGCAACTTCAGTACATATTTCAGCAGAGTATGAGCCATATGGTGCTACTAGAGATAAAAATATTGAAGAAGCTGGAATCAAATTAATTAGAACTGGCTCACCATATGCGGTTGCACCAGGTAGAGTTTTAAAACCCAGTGATCAAACTCCGTATCGGGTCTACACACCCTTTTATAGAGCTTGGTGTATTCATGGTTGGCGCAAGCCAGCTGAGCGTCCAAAATCAATTCCAACTGTTGATGCAGATACAGATTCTCGTAACTTTCCAGATTGGCACCTTCCAGAAGGGGCAAAATTAACACCAGCTGGTGAAGAAGCAGCGTTGGAGAGATTTAAGTTTTTCCAAAAAAATGGATTAGATAATTACGATGAAGCAAGAAATCTTGCAGCACTTGATGGCACCAGCAAAATGAGTGCACACTTAAAGTGGGGTGAGATTCACCCACGAACACTGCTTGCTCCTCTTGGTGAGAGCAAAGCTCACGATACCTTTCGCAAAGAGATTGCCTGGCGAGAGTTTTACGCCGATGTTTTATTTAATAATCCCCATACCGAAACAGAGTATTACGCTCCACAATTTAACAAAATGCGTTATGACAAACCTGGTGAGAAATTTACCGCTTGGTGTGAGGGCAGAACTGGTTATCCATTTGTAGATGCAGCTATGCGACAGATGTTGCAAGAAGGATGGATGCACAATCGCACGAGAATGGTTGTTGCCTCCTTTCTAGTAAAGGATTTACATCTTGAATGGCAGTTAGGTGAGAGATTTTTTAGAGATCACTTAATTGATTACGATGTTGCTTCAAATGCTCATGGTTGGCAGTGGACTGCAGGTTGTGGCACCGATGCCTCACCTTATTACCGAATTTTTAATCCAGTTGAGCAAGGTAAGCGGTTTGATGAGAATGGTGATTATGTAAGGCGATATGTGCCTGAGCTTTCTCACCTTAAAGGTATTGAAGTTCATGAGCCTTGGAATATTTCAGATGGTTATGTAAATGGGTATGTAAAGCCAATTGTTGATCATGCAACTGAAAGATTAGAATCACTTGCTCGCTTAGATGAAATTAAAGCGAGCAAGCCACTTCCACCAACAAAGTAATTATTAAGCTAAGAAGTTAGAGAATTGCCAAGGATCTGATTCATCATACTTTCGATTATTCCAACCCTTAAACAAATCATTTCTATGCATAAGTGGATCCCAATCAGCAGCCTCTGAGTGGTAACCGCCCCAATACTTTTCAGCGTATCCCAAAATCTCACGCCATGGCAGATCATCAGGTACTCGATAACCCGCATTTGGATTAGCCATTGCCCAAGCAACCGCTGCATAAACTGCGCTTGCAACTTGAACAGTTGTAGCAGATTGTTTTGGCACTAATTTTCTTGATTCATGAATATTCAATAGTGAACCAGTCCACCAGGATTTGTACTGGTGTCCCATCAACAGAACGCCTAATCGATCATCGCCATCAATAATCTCTTCATTCATGATTCTTTGGTTTGGTGTTAAATCCCACTGGCGCATCTCAAGCTCGCGCATTGAAGCAATTGCGGCATCGGTTGGGCAATAGGCATAGTGAACAGTTGGACGATAAACCGCCTTGCCAGAATCCCAAACAGTTAGGTGATCACTAATTGTGAAGGCTTCACCATGTCGGATAACCATGCCAGTTGTTTCCATATTTGGTACCCATGATCTAACCCAAGTTGTAGCACCAGGTTGGGCAATACATATTTGATTTTTTGGACCAGTTGGATGTTCATATGCATTTACTGGCAAGGTTTTTTCATGTGTTCCCCAACCAAGTTCAGCAGGAGCAATACCCTCTTCATAAAAACCTTCCACCGACCAGGTATTAACAAACTCATTTAACAGTTTTGGTTTGTTTGCAACCTGGGTATCACGCTCGGCAATATGAATTACCTTAACGCCAAGTTTTTGCGCAAGTATTGGAAAGTTTTCACTCTTCAGCGCATCTTCAACACCCGCAGCTGCTTTACCTTCACTTACCGCTCTAGTTGCAATATCAAACAAAGCTTTTTTAGTTAAAGCAGATACCAAACCAGGGTTAGCGCCATGTTCAACAATTGCAGTTGGCCCGTTACCGCCCCAAGTATCGGTTAACTTACGTAATTTCATGTGGCGCCAATAAAGTGTGCGCTCAGTTGGATTTCTAGTGGCCCCTGCTGAGTATGGATCCCACTCTTCAATTGATGTATTTAGGTATATAACACCGTGGTCATGAGCCCACTCGATAATTGCATTTGCATCAATATTCCACGCTAAATCTAAAAGAAAATCTCCGGCAGATAAGTATTTAGATAAAAACTGATCCATATTTTCACGGGTAAGTTGATCTTGCACATAGGTGGCACCAGCGGTGATCGATGTCGAAACACGCTCTCGGTTATCACGCATATCTACTATCGTGATCTGTTTAGCATCTACTAGATGCTCAATTAAAAGTGGAAGTACACATTGTGATACTGAACCTGCACCTAAAACCAGAACTCGATTTGAAAAGCGTGCTGCCAATTAGGACCTCCTGTGTTCTTGGCTAAAGTATTTAGCCAACGAAGATTAACCCATTTTTACTTATCACCTTGCCAGAGCTGAACTCCAGATCTGCTTCGCTTGGCCTCATACATGGCAAGATCTGCGGCCCTAAGCGATCTCTCCACCTCATCACTTAATTCAATCGGTGCATAACCAATGCTGACATCAATCTTGACCTGCTTATGTGGCAGTGAAACCGGGTAACTAAGTGTTGCCCTGATTGCAAGTGCCAAATCACTTGCCTCAGGCGCATCCAATTTTGCAATCACACCAAACTCATCGCCACCTAATCGCGCAAGCAAGGCTCCTGCCGGAATTGCTTTACTAAACCTATTTGCTACTTGTCGTAGTAATTGATCACCAGCCTCATGGCCGAGTGAGTCATTTATATCTTTAAAGCCATTTAAATCGAGTAAGAAGATATAGCCGCCCTTGTTCTCACGCAGCTCCTGCAGAAATTTTCGCCGATTAGATAAACCTGTTAATTCATCAGTTCTAGCTAATACCCGCTCAGTACCTGCCATATTTGCTTCTTGAAGTGCAAAACTCATTCTGATGAATGCAAGTGCAATTGTGACAAATCCAGGTAGCAAAATAAAATCTGGAAAGTAATTTGGTTTAAGAGCGGCAACTCCAAGCAGAACTGCACTAGCAATTAAAGCGATAGTGGCGCTATATGAGGAAATTTTTTCAGAAAATTTTGTTGCACCAGAGCTATGAGACAGTGACAGGGATAATAAAAATAAGCCGATAACCCAGCCATCATCTGTAATTGAGCCAAACTTATATGTTGAATTAAGTGATGACCAGATAAAAAATAGATCTGAAAGCGCAAATGAGAGTAAACCAGTGCACAGTAGTAGTGATCTAATACTTATTGGGCTAAGCAAGGCATAAACAAGAGCAATTGCAAGTAAAACGATATCGCCAACTGGGTAAAGAATAGAGATGAAAACTGTAAATGCACTTCCTTCAAATCCAATCATTGCTGGCTTTAGTAGGAAGGCGGTAAGCACACTTGTAAATCCAACTGCAACTATTACCGTATCAAGTAACTCTAGAGCACCAATTTTCACCCGTTTAGTAAAGGATCTAATAACGCTAAAAAATACTAATGGATAAAAAAGTGAGTAGGAAAACTCTGAAAACCAATCAGGTATTTGAGAATTATAAAAGGAGTCCCAGGTGGATAAAAAGGAACCAATGCTCCAGATTAGAATTCCTAAACCAATTGTTACTGCAACAACTCGATCTGTGACTTGGGGGGCATTAAAGGCGATCAATGCAGATAGAATTCCAATTAAATTAAAGAGGATTAGATCAATATAGATATTTGGCTCAGTAAAAACTACTCTAAGTATCAGATGAATTACCACAGACAGAGCGGTAACCCATTTGATTCCAAGGTATAATTTCAGCCGTATCACAATAAAATAGTAAAATAAGATTTAATAAAATTCACTACTTTTAGAGAGGTTTAAGTGGACGCGCTCACAAGACGAGGCTTTTTATGTGGAAGTGCTGCCATTGCAGCCCTATCTATCACCCCAGCGGTTGCTGCCACCGGTGTTAAAACTTTGGCAAATGGGAAAACTGAGATTGATTTGAAGGCCAACTCAGCGCTTAATACTGTTGGTGGAGTTGTTGAGTTAGATCTAAAAAAATATGGAAAAATTGCAGTTGTTAGAACCTCTAAATCATCTACTGGTTTTTCAGTCTTTAAACTTGCCTGCCCACATGCTGGTGTAATTGTTAAGCAAGATGGATCAGGTGGTTGGGTTTGTAAACCACCAGGTCATGGTTCAGAGTTTGCATTAAATGGTGCTTTAAAAGTGGGCCCTGCAAGTTCAGCATTAAAGCCAATAAAATTTACTGTTAAAAGCCAGAGCTTAATAATTAGCTAATTTTTTTATATCACCGCTGCTTGCGGCGGACATTCATTCCAATTTTTCTAACAATTGGCCTAGGTGCAGTTCTTGAAATTGTACTTAGTATCAGGTACTGCCAGCCTGGAACGCAGATAACCTTGCCGGCTTTTGCATAACGCCAAGATTTTTTTACAACTTGATCGGCTGTAGTCCACATAAAGTTTGGCAATCCAGTCATACGCATTTTGCCTCGCTCATGAAACTCAGTTTTAGTAAATCCAGGGCAGAGTGCTGAAATTTTGATGTTAGTTTTGCTAAGTTCTGTGTGTAGTGATTCAGAAAATACTGTTAGGTATGACTTAGCTGCGCTATATGTTCCACCTGCAATCCAACTTGCCACACTACTAACATTGACGATCATGCCAGAGTTACGAGCAATCATTTGGGGTAGAACCGCATGTGAAAGGCGCATTGGAGCTGTTACTAAGACATCTAGCAACTCCTGCTCACGTTTAACATCACTATCTGTAAAGCTTTGCTTGATTCCAAATCCAGCATTGTTAATTAACACCTCAATTGGTTTACCACTGCTAGCTAATCGGCGCTCTACTTTGCTTAACTGAGCTGGTTTAGTTAAGTCAGCTTTTAGCGTCTCAACCTTTACTTTATAAGTTTTGCTAAGGCTTTTTCCAACCTGATTTAATCTAGGAAGATCTCTGGCAACTAAAACTAAATCAAATCCCTCTTTTGCTAGTAATCGGGCGTATGCCGCACCTATTCCTGCAGTTGCTCCAGTAACGAGAGCGGTTGCCATTACTTATTAATTCCAGAGGTATCCTCATCGCGAATGTGCCAAGAGGTTCCGTACTCTTCAAGTAAATCTAAGAATGGCTTTGATTCAAACCACTCTGGTCCATTAACACCTTGTGGTTTCCATGTGCCATTTTGAATTAACTCCATTGCAATTACTGGATTTATTGCAGTTTGCCAAACAACTGCTTGATCACCAAACTCTTTCATCGACCAGGCATTATCAACAACATTGTAAATATAACAAGCCTTTGGATTACCTTGCTTATCTAATCCTTTTATCAACGCACCAGCACAAGTCTTACCACGCATACGTTCACCTAAAGTACCTGGATCAGGAAGTGAGGCGGTTAGTAGATCGCGAGGTGAAACAGCAACTCCTTGTACATCAACAGTTTCTTTTCGATCCATACCAAGCATATTTATTGTTTTTAAGATAGTAATAAACTCAGCACCTAGACCGTATTTAAAGTTTACTTTTTTAGCATCAATTTTTTGCGGAATGAGTACAACCTCTTCGTGCTCAACATTTACACATTCAACTGGGCCGATACCCTCTGGAAAATCAAAAATTTCCAGCTCTGAAAATGGTGTAGTTGTGTACCAACCTCGACCATCTTCCCAAACAAGTGGTGGGTTTAAGCACTCTTCAATTGTGGTCCAGATAGAAAAGGATGGTGCAAAGTCATAGCCTTCAACTCTTAAATTAGAACCATCTAAAATTGTGCAGGAATCGATTCGGCTAAATAAGTGCTCACTTGCATATTTTGCAAAAATATCACTCATGCCTGGCTCAACACCCATACCGATTAGGGCATAAATTTTTCGCTCATCCCAGTTAAAGTCACGGGCAAATTGCTCATCACCTAATTTCACACCAGTTTCGGTATATGGGTAGTGCGGGTGTTTACGAGAAAGAGACATCGCCATATCGATGTAATTAGTACTCTCAATTTCACATGCTAAGAAGATAGGCATAACAAATCTTGGATCAACTGCGTTAATTACAACATCAGGATCTGCTTTTCGGATTAGCTCTCTAATATCTTCAAGTTCAGCAGCGTTCACCATAGCTGCAGAGAATCGAGGGTCTTTAACACGAGCAACAGCTTCTTCGGCACGAGCCAGGGTGCGATCAGCAATCACCATTGATTCAATAAATGAACGACGTGATGCGATATTAGCGATCGCTCTTCCAACTCCACCGGCGCCTATAACGAGGGCCTTCATGATAACCAACTCCAAACGAATTATTGTTAGTCTATCTCAGCAGTAATTTAATGACAAATTCCCGCATGTTTATACATTTGTTTTCTATTATTACTGAATTAAATTAGAATTAATCATTGAAATAAAGTTTTAAGAAAAAATTAAATATTGTCCCCGTAGCTCAGTGGATAGAGCAACCGCCTCCTAAGCGGTAGGTCGCAGGTTCAACTCCCGCCGGGGACGCAATTACTTAATGATTAATTGTAAATCGCTTCATTGATTTTGGTGCCCACCAATTGCGTTCACCAAATAAGCGCATTAGTGCTGGTACTAATAATGCCCGAACTAAAGTTGCATCTAAGATAATTGCAAATGCAACACCAAAGCCCAGCATTTTAATTGAGGTAACACCGCTTAACATGAAAGAAGCAAATACGATTGCTAATAAGCCTGCTGCAGCAGTAATAATGCGAGCAGATCTTTGCAAACCAATTGCCACCGATTCAATATTTGATTTACCGGCATCATGCTCCTCTTTAATTCTAGAAAGAAGAAAAACCTCATAATCCATAGATAAACCGAAGGCGACAACCGCAACCAAAATTATTGATCCAGTATCTACTGAGCCAGTTACGGTGAAATCACCCACTAGCCATTTCAAATGTCCATTAACAAATATCCAGGTAATGACTCCCAAGGTGGCAGCTAGCGACAAAATATTTAAAATAATCGCTTTAATTGGCAAGATAATTGAGCCAGTGAAGGCGAATAGCAAAATTAGTACACCGATTGCAATCCATAAAAGTGCCCATGGCATCGTGCGAGCAATTCCAATTTGGGTATCAGCGTAATCTGCAGCAACACCACCAATTAATGTTCCCTCAGGTGCTCTAATACTTCTAATCTCTTTTATTAATGCCTCAGCTGCAGGGGTTCGAGGCCCCATTGAGTGAATAGCGGTGACTCGTACATCGTTACCAGAAACTTGTGAATTACCAATTCGAACTATGCCAGCAACCTTGGCGATTTCGGTTGTGTATTGATTAATTTGTGTGCCCATAGTTGCGCCATTGGGAACAATAATTTCTATTGGATTTCCTTCTTGCCCTGGAAAGCGATCTGAAATAATTTTTGAAGCAAAGGCAGCTGAATTACTTGCAGGCAAAACTCTTGAATCTACTTGTGAAAAAACAATATCTTTAATCGGAGCAGCAAAAACAGAGAGAATTACTAAGGAAAGTACAACTACTGCAACTGGTCTGCGCATAACAAACCGCGCTGTTTGTGCCCATCTGCCATCTTCTTTTGGAGTAATTGAACTTTTTCTAACTACTAACTTATCAATTCTATTTCCTAGTATTGCAAGTAGTGCAGGTAATGCAACTAAAGCACCAAGAACTGCCATGATTACAACTGTAACTCCAGCATAACCAAATGATTTTAAGAACATTAAAGGGAAAAGCATTAAAGCAGCAAGAGTAATTACAATTGTTAAACCAGAGTAGAAGACAGTTTTACCGGCAGTACTTATCGTTTTTTTAATTGCTTCATCAACTGATTTACCAGCGTGCAATTCCTCACGAAATCTATTAACCATCAATAATGAGTAATCAATACCCAGACCAAGCCCTAGACCAGTTATTAGGTTAAGCGCGAATATGCTCACGCCAGTGAAAAATGTAATTAAGTAAATTACTAAAAAAGATCCTAATATTGCAGACACTCCTACAAGTAACGGCGTAGCGCTTGCAACTAATCCACCAAAAACAAACGCTAGTAATATAAAAGTTAAAGGAATTGATATTGATTCAGATAGCTTTAAATCCTCTGAAATTTTGGTATTAATTGAGTGGGCAAAGACGCCAGTACCACTTGCATAAACCCTTAAATTACCAAACTGTTTGTCATATTTACTTTGGATTTCCTTGCCTAAATTTTGAATGTTGTCCCAATTCACATCTTTGCTATAGATAAACAAAAAAGCAGATTTACCGTCATTGCTCTTAAGTGAATCAGCGCCACCTGCTGACCAGTATGAGAGAGTTGAAGCCACACCTGGCTCTGACCTAACTTGATTTTCTAGCTTGGTTGCTGCAGCAATTGATTCTGGGGTAGTAATTCCATCTTTCGTTTCAACGACTAGGACAACTGCAGGATCTTCAACTTTAAAAACATCGGTTAGGTACTCAAAAGCTTTAGCTGAATCACTCTTTGGGTCGGAGTAACCACCGCTTTCTAGTTTTCCGAAGACTGATGA
>Ga0214921_10010888_pt1 | contig 11168 bp, 8 predicted proteins | sample LL1505_MetaG_FD_177992 | JGI IMG/M metagenome (GOLD analysis project Ga0214921, IMG submission 177992) | Freshwater microbial communities from Lake Lanier, Atlanta, Georgia, United States - LL-1505 | ecosystem: Environmental > Aquatic > Freshwater > Lake | place: USA: Georgia | collected 2015-05-28
TCTACCCGTATCAAGCCGATTTTTCCAATAGAGATTCGGTATATGCCTTTTTAGAAAAAGTTGTCACAGACCATCCAAAAATCGATATCCTTATAAATAATGCAGGAAGCATTCAAAGAAGTCCTGCCGCCGAACATCCCGACGAATTTTGGGATAATATTATTGACATCAATTTAAATGCGCAGTTTATTATCACCAGAGAAATTGGCAAACAAATGATTGCCAATGGCGCTGGTAAAATAGTGTTTACTGCGTCTCTATTAAGCTTCCAAGGCGGTATCAACGTACCTGGCTATGCAGCTAGTAAAGGCGCTGTTGCCTCTCTAATTAAGGCATTTGCAAACGAATGGGCTAGTAAAGGCATTACCGTTAACGGTGTTGCCCCAGGATATATATCCACAGACAATACGGCACAGTTAAGGGCCGATCCGGACAGAAATGCCTCTATTTTGGCCAGAATCCCTGCAAATAGATGGGGAATCCCTCAAGATTTAACCGGAGCTTTCGTTTTTTTATCCGCTCCTGCATCAGACTATGTCAACGGCACCATCTTAACGGTAGATGGTGGCTGGATGGGTAGATAACTATATGTAACTACTAGGGCATCATTCGTAAGTAATTATTAAATTTAGGCTTACGAATGATGCCTTATGTTTTTGAAGCCTAGCAAAAAACTATTTTACAGTTCCGCAGTACTCATTGTGCTTGCCATTACCGCTGTTGTAATATATCCTTCAGATCCTATCGATTATAATACCGAGGTAAAACCCATTTTAAATAAAAAATGTATTACCTGTCACGGCGGTGTAAAACAAGAAGCTGGATTTAGTTTACTCTTTGAAGAAGAAGCTTTTGCACCCACAAAATCTGGTAAGCCTGCTATCATAAGATATAAGCCAGAAGAAAGTGAACTCATCAGAAGATTGCACTTAACAGATCCTGAGGAGCGCATGCCGTATAAGCATGATCCACTTTCAAAAGAAGAAATAAAAATTTTAACCACCTGGATTAAAGAAGGTGCCAAATGGGGATCACACTGGGCGTATCAAAAAGTAAAGGAACCACAGGTGCCTTCTAATAATGATCATTGGATTAACAATAACATAGACAAATACATTCTAGAAAAACTAACAACCGAAAAATTAAGTCCTTCCAAAGAGGCAGATAAAGCCACGCTGCTAAGACGTGTTAGTTTAGATCTAACGGGCCTTCCTGTCAATAAAAAAATTGCAACTAAATATTTAAATGATAATTCTGATAAAGCCTACGAAAATTTAGTAAACGATTTAATGGCTTCGCCCGCTTATGGTGAGCGTTGGGCTGCGCTTTGGTTAGATCTTGCTAGATACGCCGATACCAAAGGTTTTGAAGCAGACCGTTCTAGAACTATTTACAAATATAGAGACTGGCTTATTCATGCTTTTAACGAAGACAAACCTTACAATAATTTTTTAGTAGAACAAATAGCTGGTGATTTACTTCCTAACCCTACCGATGCCAATTATATTGCTACTGCGTTTCATAGAAACACCATGAACAACGATGAAGGTGGTACGGATAATGAAGAATTTAGAACCGCTGCCGTATTAGACCGCGTTAACACCACATGGAGTGCACTTATGGGAACCAGTTTTAATTGTGTGCAGTGTCATAGCCATCCTTACGATCCGTTTAAGCATGATGAGTATTATAAATTCATGGCATTTTTTAACAACACCCGCGACGAAGATTCTCCTTTCGAAAATCCAGTACTACGCCAATACAAAGGAATGGATAGTGCCAAATTTGAAAAAGTAAAAACTTGGTTGCAACAAAATGCCGCACCAGCAACTGCTAGTTATTGGATTACTTTTTTACGTACCCTTCAACCAAGCATCAACGCTTTTCAGTGCGATAAATTTGTGGACGGCGCTAATGGATGGTATGCAACACTGCGCAATAATGGGAGTTGTAATTTAAAAAATGTAGCGCTTACTGGAAAAACGGAACTCTTATTTAAATATGCTTCAAGAGTAGACAGGGGTGTTTGGCGCATTTATTTGGATAGCTTAAAAGGACCACTTGTAAAAGAAGTGCCTATCAAAAACACAGGTGGTGGTTTTGTGCACACTAGCACTAGCATTCCAACGATTCAGGGTACCCATACTTTATATTTTAAGTATTATTCACCGAGCATAAAAAACAACACCGACGACGGTATTTTATTTGAATGGTTTTCATTTGGCAATCCATTTCCTGCCAAAGAAAAACCAGGTTACGACAGTGCCTTCAAATACTTTAACGATCTAGTAATGGCTGGTGCAGAAACTACCCCCATTATGATGGAAGCAAACGCAGACCTTTTTAGACCCACGCATGTTTTTGAAAGAGGCAGCTGGCTTTCTAAAGGAAAAATTGTTACCCCTGCTGTTCCTGCAGTATTACCTAGCCTTCCAAAAAATGCACCAAAAAACAGAATGGGACTTGCGATGTGGTTAACGGATACCAACAACCCGCTCGTTTCTCGCACACTCGTTAATAGACTTTGGGAACAATTATTTGGCACCGGCATTGTTGAAACCCTAGAAGATTTAGGCACGCAAGGTTTATCTCCAACACACCAATCCTTACTAGATTATTTAGCATGGCAACTCATGTATACGCACAATTGGAGTATTAAAAAAATGCTCAAAGAAATGGTGCTCTCTGCTACTTACAGGCAGCAATCCATGTTTACAAAAGAACTACTCAAAAAAGATCCATTCAATAAATTATATGCAAGAGGCCCACGAGTAAGACTTTCTGCAGAGCAAATTAGAGATCAAACGCTTGCGGTTAGTGCACTACTAAGTCCAAAAATGTATGGCAAAAGTGTAATGCCATATCAACCAGATGGTATTTGGCGTTCACCGTACAATGGCGAATCTTGGAAATTATCTGAAGGTGAAGACCAGTACCGACGATCTTTGTATACGTATTTTAAAAGAACGGCGCCATACCCTTCTATGCTTACGTTTGATGGAGGTGCAAGAGAAGTTTGTATCATTAGAAGAATTAGAACCAACACACCACTGCAAGCACTTACCTCGCTTAACGATTCGTCTTATATTATTATGGCACGCTCTTTTGCAAAAAGTATGGACAACATAAAAGGCCCTATCGAAGCAAAAATAAAAACGGGCTACGAGCAAATGATGTACAAGCCCATTGCAGCAGGTAAATTAAATGCACTCACCAGTTTATATCAGTCAAGTGTAACAAAATATCAAGTCAACAAAAAGGCAGCAAATATATTAGTGAGCGATAGCACGCTTGCATCACCCACAAATAGAGCAGCCCTTGTTGTAGTAGCCAACGCCATGCTTAATTTAGACGAGTGGCTCAATAAAAATTAATTCAATGACGCAAAAAGAATTACATAACCAGCGCCTAGTACAAGAAGCCCATAAAGCTGTCATGCAGCAGCACACCCGTAGGCATTTTATTAAAGAAAGTGCCATGGGACTTGGCGCACTTGCACTAGGCAATTTATTGGGTGGTTGCAGCACTAGTAATAATAATATTTTTGACGCTACCAATCCACTAGCTCCAAAAGCACCCCCGTTTTTAGGAAAAGCAAAGTCGGTGATTTATTTGCACATGGCCGGTGCACCTTCTCAACTTGAAATGTTTAGTTATAAGCCAGAGCTTGCAAAATTAGATGGTCAAGACTGTCCCCCTTCATTACTCAATGGTAAAAAATTTGCTTTTATTAGAGGCGTTCCTAAAATGCTAGGGCCGCAAGCAAGTTTTAAACAGTATGGCGAAAGTGGTATTTGGTTATCTGAAAACTTACCACACTTATCTACAGTTATTGATGATGTGGCAGTACTTCAGGCCGTTACCACCGATCAGTTTAACCACGCCCCTGCGCAGCTTTTAATGCATACTGGAACACCCCGTTTAGGCAGGCCTAGTATGGGTTCTTGGGTAACTTATGGGCTTGGCACAGAAAATAAAAACCTTCCTGGATTTGTAGTACTCACGTCGGGGGGCAATAATCCGGATGCCGGAAAAAGTGTTTGGGGAAGTGGGTTTTTACCAAGTGTTTACCAAGGTGTCCAGTGCCGAAGTGAGGGTGATCCTGTACTGTTTATCAAAGACCCTGCAGGTATGGACCGCGATATTAGAAAAGCAAGTATTGATGCAATTAATAAAGTCAATCAAGAATCTTATACCGAGTATCAAGATCCAGAAACGCTTTCTAGAATTTCACAGTACGAACTTGCTTATAAAATGCAAATTTCTGTTCCGGGGGTGATGGATATTAGTACCGAGCCTGCGTACATTCATGAAATGTATGGAACCAAGCCTGGCGAATCTTGTTTTGCAAACAACGTTTTGCTAGCGCGAAAGCTCGTAGAAAAAGGCGTGCGTTTTGTGCAATTATTTGATTGGGGTTGGGATACGCACGGCGACTCGGCAGGCAATGCAGTGGACATTGGACTTAAAAACAAGTGCCGCAAAATTGATAGGCCTATTACGGCACTCTTACAAGATTTAAAACAAAGAGGTTTACTCGATGAAACACTTGTTGTGTGGGGTTCTGAATTTGGTAGAACACCCATGCAAGAAAATAGAGATGGTAAAACCATGCCGTTTAAAGGACGAGACCACCATGGCGAAGCTTTTTCGATGTGGATGGCTGGCGGTGGCATTAAAGGCGGCACTACCTATGGCGAAACAGATCAAATTGGCTACAACATTGTAAATGGTAAAGTAGAAACCTTTGATGTGCAGGCCACTATATTAAATCAACTAGGTTTTGACCACGAAAAATTCACGTATGAATCACAAGGTCGAAACTTTAGATTAACAGATGTACGTGGTAAAGTTATTCATGATATTATAGCTTAAAAATGATACAAATAATAAGTGCTAGTATTGGAAGGTTACACCCTGTTTTTGTTCACTTACCCATTGGTATACTGCTTTTTGCTGCTGTTTTGTTTTTTGCCTCTAAAAAACAAAAGTTTTCAAATTTTTCTGCAGCAGTAGCACCTGCACTTGCGATAGGTTCATTGTTTTCTATTCTATCCTGCATAACAGGGTATTTACTTTCTATTTCAGATGCGTACAACGAGGATATTATTTTTAAGCATCAGTGGTTAGGTATTGCTACGGCTATTACAAGTGTTGTATGTTATATCGCTTATCAAAAAAAGAAACCATTATTTGGCTCATTCATAATTGTATTAACTACACTTATTATGGTAACCGGTCATTACGGAGGTAGCCTTACACATGGCGCAGATTATTTAACGGCCTCTTTTTCTACAAAAAGTGAAAATAAAAAAACAATAGCCAATGTTAACGATGCTGTTGTATACACAGATATTATTGAACCCATACTAGCTACTAAATGTTATAGCTGTCATGGCAGTAGCAAACAAAAAGGAAAACTTCGCTTAGACCTGCCTAATTATATCATTGAGGGTGGCGAAGACGGAAAAGTACTTACAGCTTTTGAGCCAGGAAGTAGTGAACTTATTAATAGACTTCTACTGCCAACCTCTAATGAAGAACACATGCCTCCCAAAGAAAAGCCACAGCTTACACAGCAAGAAATTTCCTTGCTACACTGGTGGATAGAGTCGGGCGCTAGTTTTACTGGAGTTGTAAAAAACACCAAACAAACGGCTGCTATCAAAGGGGTATTGGCTGCGTTTTCTAGCGGCGATGCTAGCGCCGCCGAGCAAACACAATTGCCTGTAAAAAAAGTAAGTGCTATTTCAAGCGACGTACTTTTAGCTTTAGCTAAAGAAGGTATCGCTGTTGTACCAATTGTAAATGGTTCTAATTATGTACGTGCTAATTTAATTGGTGTTGAAACACTCAGCGCACAAACCTTTCAACTGCTATCAAAAATATCAGATCAATTATTGCAATTAAATGCTTCGTTTACAACAATCAATGACGAATATTTAAGTACACTATCTAATTGCAAACTACTCCAACAACTTGAATTAAACGGCACAAGCATTACAAATAAAGGACTTGCATCGCTCGCTGCACTAGAAAACTTAGAAAGCTTAAGTATTACTCAAACCAAAGTTACGATTGCAGGTTTTACTAATTTAACGACGCTTAAAAAATTAAAAAAAGTATACCTCTATAAAACTAGCTTTACAAGCACTTCCATTGCGCAATTAAAACAAAAAATGCCAGGTTTGCGAATAGATACAGGCGGATATAAATTACCTATATTGGTAACAGACACCACCGAGGCAAAAGCGCCAGAAATTAAAAGCAATTAGACATTTACCCAGTAATCATTCTAACATATAAGTCTTCTACTTTTTTGCGGGCCCAAGGGGTTTTGCGTAAAAACTTTAAGCTTGATTGAATGCTTGGGTTGGAATTAAAACAATTGATAGGGATATGCTGCCCCAAATCTTCCCATCCAAAATAAGCAACCAGTTCGGTTACTATTTTTTCGAGGGTTTTACCGTGTAAGGGGTCATTTGACACTTGTTGCATATGCAATATTAAGTAATTTGCTGCCATGACAGCGCACCGATACTTTGTAGTACATAAACCAGTAAACATGGTTTCTCAATTTATCAGCTCGCACGATGTTAATTTATTAGGCAGTTTAGATTTCGAATTTCCGGAAGGCACACACGCCATTGGCAGGTTAGACAACCATTCAGAAGGACTATTATTATTAACCACCAATAAAAAAATTACCAAGCTTTTATTTCAAGGACCTAAGCCGCATACCAGAACCTACCTGGTGCAGGTAAAAAATACAATAACGCCCGCTACTGCAACGGCACTCGCTAGCGGTATACAAATTAGCGCTCCTATTGGTAGCCAATTTCTTACAAGCCCATGCTCGGTTTCTATTGTAGAGGATCCTGCGCCCTACCAACATTTGTTTGATCCATCTTTACTAAGGCCGGCAATACCAGTACATCAAAATGTAGTAACCAGTTGGGTGCTTATCACATTAACAGAAGGAAAATTTCATCAAGTGCGTAAGATGGTTGCAGCCGTGCATCATAGATGCGTAAGACTTATTAGAGTAGCCATCGAAGCTATTTATTTAGGCGATTTACCAGCAGGGCAAGTAAGGGAATTAGAAGAAGCAGACTTTTTTAAACTGCTAGACCTTTAAGATTCTTTTTTATAAAAAAGGTGCATCAGTATAATATGCGGCAGGCTTACACAAGCCAAGAAAACAAAAAACACAGCAGCATAAGACTGTATTAGTTGAGCGTTTGCATTTTGCAGGTATAAAAAAAGACCAAAAATAATTAGCGCACCTGCATTAAATGGTAACGACTCTAGATAAAGCTTTTTTGGAGCAATTTGTAGTTTGCCAGCAATATGCCCCCAAGCATTTACGCTATGCGAACCAACAAAATAGAGTCCAAAAGCAAGCATGAGTGGCATTTGAGTTCCGAGTAATAATATAGCCATCAAAAACAAACATGTTTTTTTTGAAATCCACCAGAGTGGTAATAGTGAAAAATAAGAAATAGCAATGACTGCATTTTTATACTGGTAAAAATCTATCGTTTCCATTAAACCTGTAATGCCCTTTATATTATTAAGTACCAGCATAGACTCCTTGAGATGCGAGAAAATAATAAAGAGTAAAATGGATAACCCAATTACAAAAGCAAATAATTTTTGTGTAAAGGAATGCATCGAAACCTGCATTTCTACCATTTCTGATTCTCCAAAATGAAATGCTGAGTATGCGATAAATAATAGCAAAGAAAATACAGGAAACCACTGCCAAACTATAAAATAGGCCGCAATAATGAGCAAGTACTGCACAACAAACTTAAAAAGAGTAAACTTTTTAGACACTACTAATAAATGATCTACTGCGCCATGCGGAAGCCCTACTGTTAACAATCCTGCTATCAAACCAACATATCCAAATTGATTGGCCATAGTTGGACTTACCAGATGTAGCAAAAAATATACCAGCATACAACCAATAGTAAATAAGTAACCCTTTTTTATGTAGCTAGTCCAGTATATAAGGCAGGCTTTTAAAAAAGGAACGATTGGTAGTGATGCAAATATTTTAACCTCTTCTGATATCCCAGACTTTTCATCCAAAAAAGAAAAAATGCGTTGTATTGTGTTATTTTGAAACAGCGCGGTAAATATTTTTTTACCTAGTTGCGGCCACTTAATTAATATGATTAAAAGGAGGTGGTCATAAAATAAAAAACGCGCTTTTGTTAATGGAGCTTGCGCTGGATTTTCAAATGCCGATGCAAATGCATACATTTTTTTAAACCCATAACCTGTGGTAGGCTTAATTAAATTAGCCCTTGCACCCATATTAATAATGCGCTTATCTCTAGAGGCAGGCTGCTTTAGCACTGTCATAGGAATGCACCCTTCTTCTTCTGCTATAATTTCATAGGCCCCAAATTGAGTCCTAATTTTTTCGTCTAATATTTTTTTTGCGTAATCAATGTTAATGGTATCAACACCAAATCTTGTTAACTCAACCAAACATTCGTTAGGGGCATAAGGTAGGTTGTATACAAACTGTGTGTGACCTGACTGATCCACATCAAAATTCATCATCTGAAATGTATCAACATTTAATTGAGGCTCTTGTATGCGAATATGATAACCAAAAAATGATTGAAGTAAATAGGAATGATTGCGCACTTCTTGTGTAAACACTGGCGGCCTACTATCAAAAACAATTGCGCTTTGCAAGAGCTTGCCATCAAAAACAATTTCTATACTATCTGGTAAAGGGTTTATCGATTGAACTTGAACATCAAACTTGTCTATTGCATGAGACGCAATCGCCTCGTGTAATAAATTGTAAAAATCAATACTTTTTATGCAGTAATAAGGCTGATCCTGAATAGACTGTACCCTTTTATTATTGGTTTGAACAAATTGGTATTGATGACTAATAATAGAAGACAAATCTTTTACGATTGTGTCGTTTGGAGAAGACCAGAAACAATAAGTTTTGTCGTTGGAGTTTTTTTGCTGCGGTTCAATTACAGCGATCCGCTTTGTTTGGTGATAGCCTCTTTTTACAAACTCCAGTAACATCAGCCCATTAGAAGCACCCAAACCTATAAACACATAGTCATAAGGCATGACTGTGTTGGTATTATGATTTTGGTCTAATAACATGCAAGCAAACGAATATGGAGAGGCTATAAAATAAAAGGCGAGGTGTGCAATAAATACATACCTCGCCTTTTTATAAAACTATTGAAATCAATTAATCTTGAGTTCTGCTTAATGAATAGATCACTAAACCAAATCCAATTTTGTTAATTGCATCTGCAATGTTGTAAACGATATCCATGTAGTGAGATGCTGCAGCAGCGTCAGCAACTAATTGAATACCAAATAATCCACCTGGAGTTCCTAAAATGTAACCTAATGGATAGATAGCCCATCCAACAAGTACAAACCAAGCAAGTGTTTTTGTTGCTTTAGCAACTTGTGCACCAGCTGTTTGAGCAAGTTGAGAAACTTCGCCAAACCATACCAAGTAAACAATGTAGAAATAAGCAGCACCAGAAAGTACTCCCCAAATTACGCTACTACCTCTGTAGATAGTTTCACCGAAGTAACCAGTTACAAGCATTACTAAAGAAGCGAAAATCAACTTCCATAATAAACCTTGCTTAGCACCTGCTTTTTTAGTGATCAAGTAGAACTCAACGCACATAAGAGGCACAGTTAAGATCCAGTCTACGTATCTGAAGAAGGTAGGTGAATCACCAGTTGCTAAGTTGTACCCTCTCATGTAGTAGTAGTGAACTGCTGCGATGAAAGTGATCAAACCAGAAACTAGAACTGAAGTTCTCCATTTTGTTGGAGTAGAATTCAATTCAAAAAAGAAGAATACCGATGCGGCCATCATGGCCATTGTTCCGATAAAAAACGTAAATGCTACGTAATTGTCAGAGGCGATTTTTAAATGTTCCATAGGGCTAAATGATTTAGTTTAAGCTAATATAATTAAAAAACAAACAAATTGTTCAAACCTAAACTAATAGTCTGGTGCTAAATTACCCATATTTGATAATTATGCATTACAAAATGGAGCTATTTGAAATCATAAAAGCTTGATTAATAACACTATAGTTGACTTTTTGGTAAAACCTATTATCCAAAAAAAGTTAATAATATGTGAAATAGGTAATAAGCAGTTTGTTTTAAGAAACTTAAAAAATCAAAGAGTTATGAATCAAGTCTTTATGAGTACAACAATTTCACCTTTTATTGTTTAAGGTTAAAATAGTATCAAAATTTACAGTTACTGACCCCAAAAATGATACAAAAAGTAAAGAACGGCAAGTCCAACAATACCAATTAGAATGCCGGGCCAGCGTTTCTTTTTAATATATAGTAGTAAAATAAGTCCTGTTAGTGAAATAACAACCATTAATATGGCTGCAACATCTATCACCCAAAACCAAGTACGTCCTGTATCTCTCCCCTTGTGTAAGTCATTAAAAAAGCCAATAACGCCTGCGTTGGTTTGCGTTAATTCATAAGCTCCTGTTTCACGTTCAATAAATACATCGGCCTCGTAACCTGGCCCTTTAAATGAAACTGAAATTTCAGATTCTTCTATCCGAAAATCAGCTACCGCACCTTTCACACCATATTTACTTCTAAAAAATTCTACTATCTGTAGTTTTTGAATTTTGAGTGTATCGCTTGTATTCACCCATGTACTATCGATTGAACCTTTTTCTTCTGTTGTTTTTACAGAAGATTGAAAATATTCTGCATGATTAAGCGTAACGCCTGTAACTGAAAAAAATAATACCACCACAAAACTAAACATGGAAACATAAATATGTAACCACCTAGATGCTTTTGCAAAAAACTTTTTCACCAATGCTAATTTTTCTTTTTATAAAAGAGTGACGCTGCAGCTACTTCTGTATTTGCCGGAAGCTCAATTTGCTTTTCAGATCCTGTGCATTTAATTTCTTGCGTAATCAATTGATAAGTTCCATGCTCACGCGCAACTTCTAGATTAATTGTATACTTGCCAGATTTTACCAGTTCACCTTTATCATCTTTCCCATCCCATTTAACACTATAGGTACCAGCAGGTCTTGTAGCACCAGCTATTGATGGCATATTACCCAGTACATCATTGTAAGTGTCGTGATTGGCGGTAT
>Ga0214921_10010890_pt1 | contig 11166 bp, 11 predicted proteins | sample LL1505_MetaG_FD_177992 | JGI IMG/M metagenome (GOLD analysis project Ga0214921, IMG submission 177992) | Freshwater microbial communities from Lake Lanier, Atlanta, Georgia, United States - LL-1505 | ecosystem: Environmental > Aquatic > Freshwater > Lake | place: USA: Georgia | collected...
CACTTGCTCATAACATCGATATATCTATGGGTGGAGTTCTCAACTCTGGAGTTCTCGCTAATCCAGTTGCTGGTGCTACTTACAACTACCTTCCTGCATCAGATGAAATCATCGCTCGTGCCGCAAAGATTGGTGCATTCCTGAAAGAACGTGGGGTGCCGCTTATTGCTGCAGCTCTGCAATTCCCCTTGCGTCACCCAGCCGTAACATCAGTCCTCACGGGGCCTCGCACTGCAGCCGAATTGCGTTCTAATGCCGAAGATTTCGATCGTGAGATTCCAGCTCATATCTGGAGCGACCTCGAAGATGCTGGGCTTATCGAAAAGATTCAGGCATGAGCATCAAACGTATCGGCCAAGTAATTGGTATTAAGCCAGAGGAAATTGAAGAGTACGAACGCATTCACGAGAATATTTGGCCAACAGTTGCAGCAACTCTAAAAAAAGCAAACATTCAGAACTACTCAATTTTTCGCTATAACAATCTGCTCTTCGCCTATATGGAGTACACCGGAACCGATTATGAATCCGATATGGCTCTGATTGCTGCAGATCCTGAAACTCAACGCTGGTGGAAAATTACCGATCCGATGCAGGTTCAAGTTCCCGAAGCCCGCGACGGTGAGTGGTGGCATACCCTTCACCAGAACTTCCACCTCGACTAGTCAGGATTGCCATGAAATTCTCCGTACTCAAGAACAGCCAATCGCAGTATCAATTTGCTGTCACAGTAGATGGAGTTCATCGCGCAGTCGAAGGCCTACCCACTTTGACCGAAGCTATGCACCTTACTCTCGCAGAGTTAAAGAGTTGCACGGCAACTACCGGTCCAGAAATTTCCGGTCAGCTCACTGCTCCAATTGCTTCCGAGATTGAACTATGGGGCGCTGGTGTGACTTACCTTCGCTCGCGCGATGCTCGCAAGGAAGAAAGTGGAGTTCCCGATGTTTATCAACGTGTATACGAGGCAGATCGCCCAGAGCTCTTCTTCAAATCAACTGCGGTTCGTGCGCGCGGAACCAATGCGCCTATCGGAATTCGCTATGACAGCGAAGCATCAGTTCCTGAACCAGAAGTTGCAATCTATATAAATAAGCATCGTGAAATAATTGGGTACGCAATCTGTAACGATGTCACCGCTCGCTCCATAGAAGGCGAGAACCCGCTCTACCTTTCTCAAGCAAAGATCTATATTGGATCAACAGCTATTGGTCCAGATATCACGCCTTTCTGGTTGGCACCTGCTGCTGCAGATATGTCTATCAAAGCAAGAATTCTTCGTGGAGCAACTGTGGTGTGGGAAGCTGAAACTTCACTCGGTGCTCTCAATAGAACTCTGGAAGATTTGGTCAGCTACGTTTTCCGTTGCCAAGACTTTCCTCATGGTCTGATTCTTTCGACCGGCACCGGAATTGTTCCTCCCATGGATATCTCACTTGCTGCTGGAGATATTGTCGAAATCGATGTTGCCGGAGTTGGACGTCTTTCTAATACTGTTGAAGTGATTCCAGAGCGGTAACGATGTCTTCAATCAAAGTATGGACTCAGTGGGATGACCTCTCAGCTCCCCAAGGAATCACTCTCCTGTCCCCTAAGAATTTTCCACTCGACTCTTCCGACCTTTCACAGATTGATTTCTATGTACCTCTTTATATGGGCGGCGCCACAGCACTTTCGTATGTAGCGCAGATGCCAAACCTCACCACCTTGCAGATGCTCAATGCGGGTTATGACGATGCGCTCAAGTACCTGCGCCCAGGACTGACCTTATGTAACGCCAGTGGAGTGCACGATGCCTCAACTGCTGAACTTGCAGTTGGCTTAGCAATTGCTTCGCGTCGAGGTTTTCCTGAATTTATGCGCGATCAGATTGCTGGAACATGGAACCATCACCGCACAAGTTCACTCACCGATTGCAGAATTGCAATCATCGGTTATGGATCTATTGGTAAGAAGATTGCTAAGAATCTCTCTGGCTTTGAAGTTTCAATCACGGCATTTACACAATCTGGTCGTGATGGCTCATTGACAATAGATCAGCTCGATGCCCACCTGCCCAGCTTCGATATTGTTATTTTGATTCTTCCTCTCTCAGATTCATCTCGCCACCTCATAAACAAGCAACGTTTAGCGGCGATGAAAGATGGAGCACTCCTAATTAATGTGGCGCGTGGCCCTGTTGTCGATACCGATGCTCTTGTTGACGAGTTAAATTCTGGACGCATCTGCGCTGCACTCGATGTCACAGATCCAGAACCTCTTCCAGTGGGCCATCCACTCTGGAGCGCCAAGAATCTCTTACTCGTTCCACATATCGGAGGAAATTCCACCGCCTTCGAACCTCGCGGCCGCGCACTCATTGAATCTCAACTTACACTCCTAGCTGCTGGCAAACCTCTTGAACATGTTGTGGCCCAAGGTTAAATTGCAATAATGAAAATTGATTCACACCACCATTTATGGGATCTCGCTATCCGCCCACAAGAATGGATGGTCGGCGACGGCATGGAACCTGTGTCACGCAACTTCGACACAGATGATTTACGGAGCGCAATTGCTGGAACAGGAATCGAAAAGACTGTTCTCGTCCACGCTACGACAACCTATGACGAGACCTATGAACTCCTTGAAATAGCCGAAAAAGATTCGACGGTTATTGCTGTGGTGGGTTGGCTTCAGATTGATTCACCCGATGCAATTGCACAGTGCGAGAAATATCTGCAGGCACCAGGTGCTAGTTACCTCAAAGGCATTCGCGATGTGGCACAAGATTTACCTGACTCCAACTACTTAGCAAATCCTCAATCCATTACAACTGTCAGACAACTTGGCAAGATGGGATTGACTTACGACATTCTGACTAAAACTCCAGAACTGAAAGCAGCGATTGAATTAGTTAAGGCATGTCCAAATGTGCAATTTGTTCTTGACCACATCTCAAAGCCATATATTGCAAAAGAAGAAATCGAACCTTGGAAGTCACTCATCACCGAGTTAGCTTCATTTGAAAATGTCTTATGCAAAATTTCTGGAATGGTGACCGAAGCGCGCTGGAATGTATGGGAAGTTGACGACTTCCGCCCTTATGTAGATCACATCATTGCTAGCTTCACACCAGAGCGATTGATGTTTGGATCAGATTGGCCAGTTGCTCTTCTGGCAGCACCTAGTTATTCAGAAGTGGTTCGCCTCGCTGAAACGCTCACGACGAAATTTTCTGAGAGAGAGAATGAGCTGTTCTGGCGCGAGACAGCGATTTCTGCATACAAGATAACGAAGTGGTAACAATCGTCGATACCTGCTGGTAAATCGCCTTCTGCTATTGAGGGTTGCCCCTCTCACGCATAGGATTTCCACACAGCAATTCCGCTGCTTTTGAAGGGAAACACATGAAGAAAGGCCTCATCACAGTTGCTGCGTTGTCAGCACTGGCACTTGTAACTGGAACAGCTGCTCCAGTTTCAGCTGCAGAGAAGACTCTCAAGATCGAATTGATCTCAAAGGGAGAAACTCACCAATTTTGGCAAGCAGTAAAGAAGGGCGCTGAAGAGCAAGCTGCGAAGATGAATGCAACAATTCACTTCCAGGGCCCAGCTGCAGAAACAATGATCGATAAGCAACTCGAAATGCTTGATGCAGCAATTGCAACTAAGCCAGATGCAATCGGTTACGCAGCACTCGGAACAACCGAGTCTGTTTCACACCTCAAGGCTGCAAATTCAGCAGGCATTCCTGTCTACATGTTCGATACAGCTGCAAGCTGCCCAGGTGGCGTTCCAGCTCTCGGACCTAAGTCAGATTGCGCACTTGGCGTTGCATACACAAACAGCCTTGCAGCAGGAGCACTTGCTGCTGACTGGATGGCGAAGCTTGTTGGCGGTAAGGGTAAGGTCTTGGTTGTTGGTCACTCACAGACAAACCAGACTGGTATCGACCGTGCAAAGGGCTTCATCGACCGTATCAAGTCAAAGTACAAGGGCATCAAGCTCCTCACAACTCAGTACGCTGAAGGTGGAGATGCACTTAAGGCACAAGACATCGTTGCAGCAGCACTCGTTGCTAACAAGGATCTCAAGGGTGTCTACGGAACTAACGAAGGTGTATCAATCGGAGCTGGACAGGCATTCAAGGCTGCAAAGCTTAAGAATGGCGCAGTTAAGTTGATCGGCTTTGACTCAGGAAAGCAGCAGATGGCTAACATCAAGTCTGGTCTCCAGTCAGGTGCAATCACACAGAGCCCAATGGGTATCGGTGCAAAGACTGTCGAAGCGCTCGTTAACTACGTACGCAACAAGACAGTTCCAAGCAACCTTATCGACACTGGTTTCTACTACTACGATAAGAGCAACATCACAGATCCAAAGATCGCTGGAAACCTCTACGAATAAGTCTTCACAGACTCATTTGTAAAAAATGAAGTGATGATGGCCGGGAGCAATCTCGGCCATCATCCTTTATTAACAACATCTTAATATTCACTATTTACGGGGGAACCATGGCATCAACTCAGCTCTTATCTCTTTCAGGTGTGAGCAAGGAATTCCCTGGAGTAAAGGCACTCAACAATGTGCACTTTGACCTCAATCAAGGCGAAGTTCACGCCATCGTTGGCGAGAACGGCGCAGGCAAGTCAACTCTCATGAAGATTCTCTCTGGTATCTATAAGAAAGATTCAGGAGAGATCATTTATAAGGGCAAGCCCGTCAATATTCCAAACCCGTTTGAAGCTCAAAAACTTGGTATCGGCATCATCCACCAAGAACTCAATCTCATGCCACACCTCACAGTGGCTGAAAATATCTTTATCGGTCGCGAAGACCGATTCCCTGGCGGCATCTTTCTCAATAACAAGAAGCTGGTGAGCGCCACAATTGAATTACTCAAAGAGCTTGAACTCAATCTCAACCCCAACGATATTGTTGGCGAACTTACAATTGCTAAACAACAGATGGTCGAAATCGCAAAAGCGGTTTCCTACCGAGGTTCAGTCATCATCATGGATGAGCCAACCTCGTCTCTGACGCCTGCTGAGACTGATGCGCTCTTTAAAATCATTCGTTCACTCAAAGCTGCAGGCAAAGGCATTGTCTATATCTCACATCGTCTTGAAGAGCTCGAAAAGATCACCGATCGCATCACCGTTCTTCGTGACGGCGAATATGTAAAGACCCTCACCACATCCGAAACTGATATTCCTGAAGTTATCTCCCTCATGGTTGGACGCAAAGTTGCTCAAGACCAGCGTCCTGAAAATCGAAGCGTCGGCTCAGAGATTGTTCTACGCGTTGAGGGGCTATCCGATAGCCACTTGCTCAAAGACATCACATTTGAACTGCGCAAAGGAGAAATTCTCGGTTTTGCTGGATTGATGGGTGCAGGTCGCACCGAACTTGCTCGCGCAATCATGGGAGCTGATCCCAAGACTTCGGGCACGATCACGCTTCACGGAAAAGAAGTCAAGATTAAGCAACCATCTGATGCAGTTGCGGCCGGCATTGGTTATCTCTCTGAAGATCGTAAACGATTTGGTCTGCTACTTGGTCAAGACGTTTCATTTAATGTCATTCTCTCCTCAATCCCACGATTTGCAAATAAATTAGGGTTCCTCAAGGTCAAGTCGGCAGCTGGAATCACACGAGATGCAATCGCACAGTTGCGTGTGCGCACACCTTCTGAGCGACAAATTCTCAAAAACTTATCTGGTGGAAATCAGCAGAAAGTTGTTATCGCTAAGTGGCTGACTCGCGATTGCGAAGTACTAATCTTTGACGAGCCAACTCGTGGAATCGATGTGGGTGCAAAGGATGAGATTTACCGACTTCTCACTAAACTTTCTGAAGAAGGCAAATCAATCATCATGATTTCATCCGAGCTTCCAGAAGTATTACGTTTATCCGACCGTATCGCGGTGATGTGCGATGGTCGGCTTACTGGAATTATTGATAATAAAGATGCCAGCCAGAACGTCATCATGGAGCTTGCGACTAAGTTCAGCGAAAAATTCACCTCGGTAAACTAATAAGGAAAAGAGAGACACATGTCAGAAGCAACTAGCGTAGGCACACAGGCTGAGGGCGCCAATAAAGTAATGGCATTCGTTCGCCGAGAAATCGGACGAGTCACAGCACTCGCCAGCCTTGTCGTCATCTTTACCTTCTTCACCATTATGCGCCCGGTCTTCGCCTCATGGGCAAATGTCTCTGGCGGAATCTTGATGTCAACGACTGTGATCGGCTTGATGGCAATCGGAGTCACCTTTGTCATTATCACCGGTGGTATCGATCTCTCCGTCGGTACATCTATGGCGCTGGTTGCAGTCATCACTGGTAAGACTGTTATGAATATGCACCTCAATGTCTGGAGTGGAATCCTGGTTGGCGTATTGGTTGGAACAATTCTCGGTTCAATCAACGGCCTTTTAATTACCATTCTCAAGTTGCCTCCATTTATCGCAACTCTTGCAACGATGAAAGGTGCACAGGGGTTGGCACTGATCACCTCTGACCTCAAGCCGGTTCTCTTCACTACAGATGTAAAGGGTTGGGACTCCATTGCACAGGGAAATATCATCCCGAACTTCCCTAACGCAGTTCTCATTCTTCTCGTTTCAGCTATTATTGCTTCAATTATTCTCAACAAGACAGTTCTTGGTCGCTACACATTTGCTATCGGCTCAAATACCGAAGCGACAAAGCTCTCTGGAGTGAAGGTCAACCGCTGGCTTGTAGCTGTGTACGCGCTCTGCGGATTCTTCGTAGGCCTTGCAGCTGTGGTCATGACTTCACGTCTTGGTTCTGCTCAGCCAGATCTTGGGCTTGGTTACGAACTTGAAGCGATTGCCGCGGTAATTATTGGTGGAACATCACTTCTCGGCGGTAAGGGAACTATCTCTGGAACCATTATTGGTGCACTCATCATGTCAGTCTTGATCAATGGACTTCGTATCCTTGAACTCCAGCAAGAGTGGCAGTACGTTGTTGTTGGCGCAGTTATCCTCCTTGCAGTCTATGGAGATAACGTTCGTCGCCGTCGTTCTGGTGAGACGACGCATTAAGTAGCGTAAGAAATAAGAAATCCCCTCGCATCTGATGCGAGGGGATTTTCTTTATGGTGGCGGGTGAAGGATTTGAACCTTCGAAGGCAGAGCCGGGGGATTTACAGTCCCCTCCCATTGAAGTAAATAGATGAAGGGCTAAAAGGCCCGAATTGGTCTAACAGCGTATAGATTAGCTTTAAAGTAGTTCCTTTGCGCTCCGGCGAATAGTCCATTAGTGAAGTCCTGAACCACTGCTTGACTATCAATATTGGATTGAGTGGATGACCAGTAGAAGGTATCTGTTTTGAACCCTTCTGCGCCTGAACCTGAATTATTAGCTCCAGTGTTGTTGCACAACGTTGCATCAGAAGTCCAAGCCTGACCTCGCTGCCATTTACACATCTGATTTAACTCACCCTGCGATGGTAAATACCAGTCACTTAAACTATTTGGGCCGCGATATGCTCTTGCAATGGTGCCGGCTCTTCCCGAAGTGTCACCTCCAGCTTCCTGATTTACAATCGCTAAAGTGTTTGCGTAACCCGTACCAACAGCGGTTCTACGCACATCTGCGTCGCCGATTGGAGTATTTGTATTGCCTGACCACGCATATTCATCATCAGTCCAGTTACTCGCTCCCGTCGTAGGAGCTGCCTCTAGGAAACTACAGGTGGCGGCTAATGTGGGTCCACAAGCAAATGGTGTGAGTGCAACATAAAAAACTTTTCCTCCACCTGGGCCTGTAGATCCAACTGTATAAACAAGGGAAGTCACAGTAAGGGTAAATGTTTGGAAAGCGGTACCTGTTGCGTTGCTTGCGGTAACTGTGTAGGCAGTCGCACTTGAAATAGATGTTGGAGTTCCATTTAACGTCCCCGTTGAAGTGTTGAAACTCATTCCAGGTGGAGTTGCGCTGATAGCAAAGCTTGTAATGGGACCACCTGTTGACTGAATAGAGAAACCAGTAGCCGCAGTATTGACGGTTCTAGTTTCAGCAGAAGATGAGAGAGTAAATGCAGGAGCTGCAGGTGCTCCTACGGAACCCGTTGCACCTGCAGGACCCGTTGCACCTGCAGGACCCGTTGCACCTGCAGGACCCGTTGCACCTGCAGGACCCGTTGCACCCCTGGGCCCAACGAGCGAAACACCTAACGGCCAACCGGTATCGACGCCTTTTGGTCCAAATAATGTATTGGTAATTGTGTTGATAAACATATCTCCGGGTGAACCCAATGCGTTAACCGGATCTACGTTACCGTTCCAAAGTGTTTTTCCGTCTTTACCATTAATTCCATCTTTACCCGGTAGTCCTGCGGGACCCGTCAAGCCATTTGTTCCGGCCACTCCTTGAGCGCCGAGAACCAACTTTTTGGTTCCCTTAGGGCATACCGATTTTCCAGGGAAGGTTACAACTTTTGTTATTGCGTTTACACATAGTAGATAGCCATTTGATTTGGTGTTTATCTGTTCTGTTGCTTGCGCCCCAAAGCCTGCCAAAGTCAGGATAAGGATTAGCAAAATCACGATGGATTTATTGCTGGATGCAAAAAAAGACTTTCTAAACATGACATCTCCGTGAAGAATTCATAGGACTGAATCATCGGTGCGTGGGGAAGATATTTCTACTCAAGGGTTGGGATTTACAACCTCCCCAGCGCTGCTAGTTAAACAAAACCTTATCTAGATAGCTATCTACTGCCATTATTGTCATGTGAAAAACGCTCGCCTCATACTTGTCGAAGATGATCCATTCACGCGTGCAACCTTGGGCGATGCACTAGCTCTGCACGGCTTTGATGTTAGAGCACGGGTTGGAAATGCATTTGATGCCATCGAAGCCCAGCGAATGCATGACCCGCAGGTGGCGTTATTAGATTTAGATCTTGGGGTTGGTGCAACTGGAATTGACGTTGCTGTTGCTCTACGGAAGAAGAATCCAAAGATTGGGATTGTCTTTCTAACGACCTACAAAGATCCCAGATTGATTAACTCAAATATCCCGAGTCTGCCTGAAGGTGCAATTTTTCTCAACAAACTTGAAATGAATTCAACAGCAAAGCTTGCTATTCAGATTTCTTTGGCATTGGTAAAGCCATTGGCAAAACGAGCTTTACCATGGGTGCGTAGCGGTCCTCTTAGTTCTATGACTTCTATGCAAATTGAAATCCTCAAGGACATTGCCGCCGGCTTAAGTACGTCAGAGATAGCTCGCACTCGTGGAGTTTCTGAGCAAGCGATTGATAAGTCGATCAATAGAATTTCCAAGAATCTAGGAATTCCTAAAACTGCCGACTCGAACTTGCGTGTGCAGATAGTGCGAGCCTATTTCGAAAATAAAGGACAAGGTATTTAGGTGAAGCGAACGCCTTGGCTATCCTGGAGGCTGTATTTCTTAACGATTCCGATCGATGTAGTAGTTCTGTCGTTGTCTGGAGATCATGCAAGTACGGGATCGAATGATTTTTTAAATTGGGCAATTCTCTCTCTCTTGGCACATGCATCGATTGCACCGGTTACCGCAATCGCTCTTTTCTTTACCTCGAAACTCAATACGTGGAAAGCTGATTTGTTGGCGCTACTTGCGCTCGGCACCGCCCGTGGAGGAGCAATTTATGTGGGATTTGGAATTCTGGATTTAGAGCCAAGAGTTTCTTTTATGCAGAAGATGTTTAACTCCGCGATATCTCTGCCTTTATGGTTTATCGGTATTGCAGTTTTCGTAGAATCTAGACGTCAGTTTCAACGAGAGTTTGAGTCTCTTTTCTTGCGTACTGTGCGCAAAGAGCAAATATCTATAGATAAGAACTCTGGGTCAGCTGAGTTCCCTAACGTAGACTCAATTAAGCATCTGCAATCTGTCTCTATGGGTTTAGCCCAGGAAATAGAAGCCGTCTTAGACTTGCCGGCTTCTCAGGTAAATTTTACAAAGCAAACAAGCAAGATTCAGGATCTCATTAATTCAGAGTTGAAGCCGGTCAGCGCATTATTGTGGAATGGTTCTACGTTATCCGCTCCTAAACTTTCGATTAAGGCTTTGACTGGAATTTCCCTTCTTGAACAAAAGTTGAAAGTTGCTTCGGCTTCACTATTTTTTAGCCCGTACATTTTCATAGGGTTACATGGGTCTCAAGGCACAAAATTTGCGACTGTCGAAACTGTGCTTGCGACATGTTTAAATATTGTTATTTTCTGGGCATGCGAAGTGCTCTTTAAGAATGGACTGCTAAATCGAAAGAGAACAAATATCTCCATCATTGCCCTTAGTTTCCTTGTACCGCTTATGACGATTCTCTACATCCTCCCTCCTAGTTTTTTCTGGACGGATAGCGCTGCAACTATATTTTTCTACCAACTTTTCCTTTCCTCTTGCCACACTGTGCTTTTACTAGGGTTCAATCTCTATAAGCTACTCGGTGAGCAAAGAGCTGCTGTACTTCAGAACTTCCGAGAAATCATTGAAAGTGGGGAGTTGCCTCCTGTTTCATATGCAGATCTTTCTGCGGCTAAAGACATCGACCTTGCCCGATTTCTACATGGTGAGGTGCAGGCTGGCTTAGTTTCTGCGAGTTTACTTCTAAGCCGTGCTTCGAATACCGGAGATACAGATTTAGCAAGACATGCTCTTAGAACGGCGGCAAACCTTCTTAAACAAGACTATGTGCAGGTTTCACAATCTAGAATCTCGTCCCCGCAAGTAAGATTAGAGAAGATATCTTCTGGTTGGCGAGGAATAGCTGAAGTAACCTTCAATCAAAGTTGGATTGAAGCGCTAGAAACTTCAGTACTCAATGATGCGATCGCCTTGATTGATGAAGCCGTTTCAAATGCAGTTCGTCATGCACAAGCAACCGCTATCTCGGTTGAAGGAAAACGAGCAGGGACTTTCTTGGAGATTGAAATTGTGAGCAATGGATCCATCATGACGAAAAATGCGGCTGGCTTGGGAACCAAATTGTTTACTGAATTGGCAACATCCTGGGATTACTCCCGTGTTGGAGACAAGAACTTCTTGAAATTCAGAGTCAGAGCAAATAACTAGAGCTTTGCGTTGAACCTACTGGTGGCGGGTGAAGGATTTGAACCTTCGAAGGCAGAGCCGGGGGATTTACAGTCCCCTCCCATTGGCCGCTC
>Ga0214921_10010891_pt1 | contig 11165 bp, 5 predicted proteins | sample LL1505_MetaG_FD_177992 | JGI IMG/M metagenome (GOLD analysis project Ga0214921, IMG submission 177992) | Freshwater microbial communities from Lake Lanier, Atlanta, Georgia, United States - LL-1505 | ecosystem: Environmental > Aquatic > Freshwater > Lake | place: USA: Georgia | collected 2015-05-28
TTGCGGTACCAGAAGGGCAAGTGCATCCAACGATGAGCCCAATAGAAATAGGCATCATGCACCACGAGCATCACCGGAAAAACGAGAACATAATACCACCAGCCGTAAAAATCGGGAGTAGGCAACAACAGCGTGTAAGGACGAATCGCCGGACTTTGCAAAAGGAAAGAAGCCACCACACCAAAAATCAAGATGGTCATTGACGAATACCCTATCTCCCTTTGGTAATCCGAAAATTTTGGAAAACCGGGCTGGATTTTACGAGATTGCAGAGCCTTCCTCTTCCAAACATAGAAAACCATAAAGGCCACCCCCGCAAAGAAGGTATAACGCCCCCCTATTCTCCAAACTGCTTTGGGAATCCACTCCCACCAATCTGGACCAAGCTCCATCAACGACGAACCAAGCGGCAAGGTCTCGCAAGCGGCTCATTGGATGGGCCGATGAGTTCGACCGTATAAACACCGCTCGTAAGTTGGGTCAAATCCAAGATTGAAATTCCAGGGGATGTCCCTGAGTTCCCCGCAGTTTCTCCTACATTCCAACAAGCATCGAAGGTATACTTGCCTTGAACTTTACCTGACAAATCCCGAATGATCCAATGCAAGGAAACTTTGCCATTCATGACGGAACTCACTTGCGCCGATAGGCTTGATGAGAGCAACACCTGAACCCTGCCATCGGTAGGGTTGGGAACCAAGGAAAACTCAGTACTGATCAAATTCTTCCTCGGAGCTGGGATTCGAAGACCTAATTCCGGCAAAGGTTGGGCCATAGGATCCGCCCACTCTGACCCAATACCGGCATCCCAAGTCCAAGACAAGGGGAGTTGACCGCATGGATGATGAATTTCGGCGACAACCTGTCCTTCCTCAAGTTCAATACCCTTCCTATCGTTCCAAGCCAATCGAAGGCGTCCTTCCGTAAGGGCATAGACCATTTCTTGATCTCCTAAACGCGACACCAATTTGGGTTCTCCTAAGTAATCAGGCCAAGACAGATCGAGGGAGAGCGCCCCAACCCTTGCGGGACCCGAAGCCCTTAGCACCGTAACGGCGCTTTGATAATCCGAGTATCCTGCACCAACCTCAGATAAACTCGTTTGGTTCGACGCATCCTCGCTCAATTCGAAGGCACCAAAACCCTGACGGGCTGCCGCTGGTACAAAAGAACCATTAACGTCACCGTAACACATGGCCTTGAGATTCCGTGTGATCGCTGCACCACTGGTCGTTACAGTGGCCGTATCAAAGACCCAATCCCCTGCAGGGAAGGTAGAAATAACATTGGAATATCGCCGACTAATGACCAAGGCATCCGAGGCATTCACAGAATTCGATGCATTGACATCCGCTGCCCTTAGACGCAAACCCGTCAGCGGTTGGGTATTCGCAAAATGCAAATTCGCCTGCAATGCATCTGTTGCATTGATACCGCCCGTTGCACGAGCTGTGTTCAGCGAGAAAGACCGAAGGCCGTTGGTGTAGGCATTGATGGAATACGTACCGTTGGATGCGGTGGTCGTCTGGGCATCCTGTACCCCGCCAGGAACCGTCAAAAGGCGGACATTAACGGAGGATAAGGGAGTATTAGCCGAATTGTTGTAGGTCACCACCCCGCTTACCGGTTGGATGGTCACGCCACCGTTTATTTGGACCATGTAGTCCTGCGTTTCGCCCCATTGGTAGGTACCGCAGGCCTGGGTCGACGTTGCTGTACCACCTTCACGCAAAACGACTCTCATTAAACAAAGGCCCGCAGAAGCTGCCGGTGCGGCTATCGAAATATTGTTCAAAGTCAATGAGGCATTGGCGGTATTGGCAAGACTTCCCTCCATCACCATTTCACTCCCCTCAAATTGAAAATTCCGATTATAATCGATGTAGACCTTGGCATAAGCTGCATAATTACCCCCGCATGTTCCTTTGATGAGGGTGGCGGAATAGGCTTGACCCAGCGTTACCTGAAAAGGAGGCGAGCCAGTCCGATCGGTATAGGTTGCACAGTTCCCTGTTCCAGTTGGATAGGTAATTGTCGTTCCAGCGAAGGCAAAAGACGCGACCCTGGTGTCCACAGGATCCGTTGCACCCGATAAACAAGCTGAAGCTCTGGCTCGAATAAAGTTATTCCTCGTCAAGGAGTCGGATCCAAAAGCATTGGTAACCCTAAGCTTCACACTGTATAGCCCTGCAGTTTGGAAATAAAGACGGGGATTGGTGCTTGTTGGGGACGACCCTGGGGCAAAAGTCCAGCCGGTGGAGGGGGTAATGGTCCATAACCTGGTGCTTGGAACGCCAACAGACTGATCGGTAAGTTGAATAGTATCCAATACGCCACCAAAATCAGCCAGGGTATCGCTTGCAACAAAGGCCGCGGTCAAAGGTCCGGGGTTCACCACCACAGCCTGGCAAGAATTGGCCGTGAGCAGTGACACCCTTCTCGGGCTGTTGGCCAAAACAGTCCACATCCTTTGCACTTGGTTGTAGGTAAAAAGGTTCATGCAATTATCATCGGAATAATCCATATAGTTCTGCACCATATCAGGACCGGAGCATGAAGAATGGGTGGTCGGACAGCCGTAATTGGCAGCATCCGAAGGAGGGGTATCCGCGCAATAATCCGTCGCGGTGCACGAGGAACCATCCCCCCAAATATGACGAAGACCCAACCAGTGACCAACCTCGTGAGTGGCCGTACGTCCTTTGTTGTAGGCTCCTGTAAATGGATTGGCGGGCGGTCTACCCACCGAATTGTAAAGCAAAACTACACCATCCGTATTGGCCGCGCCAGATGTCGGCATGCCCGCCAGACCTGAAGAAACCGGGAATTGAGCATACCCCAATACCCCTCCCGAAATATTGACCACCCAAATATTGAAATAACGGGTTGGATCCCAGATTGTGGCCGGCTTGATGGTCGCATCAATGGAGGAGGTGGACCATGTGGCTGACTGGGAATATTGCCAACGAACAATCCCTGTCGAAGGATTGCCTTGGGGGTCCCGTTGGGCCAAACAAAAATTAATATTCGACCCCGCTGCAACAGCCCTGAAATTAGCTGGGGCGTTCATCGTGTCTGCATTGAGCCGCTTGAAATCTTCGTTCAGAATATCCACCTGGGATTGAATCTGTGCGGCAGATATATTCCATGCATCCGATGCGTTCTGATAAATCACATGGAAAACAACCGGAATATTATAATCCACCTCTGGACGAAAACCGGAGGTATTATCGGCAATTCGATTGGACATCCATTGTTCAAAGATTTGTTCTGATTCGCCGTGCTGCCCCTGCTGCATTCTGGCCTGGTGATGTTCGTGAGTATAACAACGAATTGATGAAGTCTGAGCTTCCGATTCGACCAAGGTGACGCCCCAAGCGATGAACCCCATAGAGGATACCCTTAAGAATCGGTTAAAAAAGCCCTGGATGAGAAGGCCTTTTGCCATGGCATAACTGGACAATATTCCCTTGGAAGAAGCGAAAAATGAAGTTGAGAGCATAAACTTTAGATTTCTTCAAATTTATTTCACATTTTGGGGCATTCCTTTCAAAATGAGATTAAAATCTTCCTCTTTTTCAACCCCTTCGATTTTCTCCTTATCCATGTTCTTGCCCCTGGGTTTTGGGAAAGCAATCAACGTTAAAAGGCCACCCGTGCCAAAATCGGGGCTTGATTGGGGCCAACGCAAACCCCAATGACCACCGCAGTTCCTTCAGGGAGCAGGACCATTTCGCTGAAATCGTAGCTGTGCTGCAGGGTTCTGCGATCCAATACCCTTCCGAGCACATCGATGGCCCTTATTTCCAAGGTACCCTGACCGCTAACCTTTACCTGGGGACAAGTCCCTGGTCCATAAACGGGTTGAATATTCCAAAGTGCTCGTTCTTGAGCGGTTTGTAACCTTGGCAAAACCACCGATAAGCCACCCAAGATGTTTCCGTCCCGGTCCGTAAGCTCTGAAGAACTGGATAAAGACCATGGATTAGTCGCAGCTGGGTTCTCCTGATCAGGAAGAACTTTCAAATACAAAATGGGTTCATGTGGGCCGAGATTCATTCCCTCAAGATCAAACCATGAAAGTCGCATTCGATCCCCTTCAAGGCTGTATTCAGGCATCATGCCCTTCAAGGCAGATCGTAATCCTTCGATTTGCCAACCTTGGGGGGCCTCCAAGTCCAAAGTAACTGAGCCTAAGGGAATACCATCCTTCGAACCAAGGCCCTTGAGGCTCAGAGGCACCCATGCTCCTTGAGAAGGAATGACAACTGTTGGATTCAGATCCAAGGCAACGGTACCTTGACGTACTGTAGAGGGTTGGTAAGAGGCATTTACATCGCCTACACAGATACCCCTTATGTTCTGCGTAATGTTAGCATTGATAACATTGACAGGAACTGTTTCGAATTTCCAATCCCCTGCCGAAAAGGAACTGATAAGGCCCGCCACCCTGCGTGAAACCAAAAGTGCATCGGCGGAACTGATGGAATTGGATCCGTTCACGTCGGCAGAGACAAGGCGCAAACCGCTTAAATTTATTGTGTTATTGAATTGACGGGTGATCAGCAAGGCATCTGCTGAACTAACCCCACCCCATGGCCTGGTGCTCAAGGCCGAAACCGCGTATGAACCGCTTGGAACATTGCTGAAGATGTATTGCCCCGAGGCGTTGGTGGTGGTGGTTTGAATAATGTTACCTCCTGTTCCCAAAAGGCGTACGGTGCTGTTCACCACAGGGGTACCTGCTGTATTGTCGTACTGCAAAAGGCCTGAAATCGTATAGGCAGGGTTGGACTCCACGAGAGTGACCGCATCGGTGTAGATCTCATCACCGCTTGTGCTTCCGTTGTTGTTGGCAGCATTGGAAGACCAATAGAAAGTCACCGGACCTGTTCCGGCGGCAGGAGCTGTCCATTGGAAATTCCAGGTAATCGTCCCGGAGCTTGTGGAGGTGTTCCCCGAAGCGGATTGGTTGAGGTACCCTTGTTGGAGCCAAGTCCGGTTCGTGGTCGAAATGAGGGTACCCGCATTCCCTCCCTGTCCGTCCTCTACCTTGAGTTGAAAACCGTATTTGTTGCGAGTGGCCCGGGTAACAGTAAGGCTTAGGTTATAGGTCTGACCCGGGACATAGGAAGAGGCGGCTGAACCGTTGAAGGTGAGCGTACGCGTTGCCGGGCCTGAATTAACGGCTATCCCCCCATGGCAGGAGGTGCAATCCGATTCTCCCGGGGCACTGCTAAACCCCAGTGGAGCCCCACCCGAGCTGGTCAATGCGCTGTAAATTCCTGTCAAAACCAGGAAGGAAGCCAAAACGGCGATTTTGAGTTGATGATGCATACTTTTGAGTTAAAAATATTAGAAACCAATTTCTTTTGAAAATGTTTGCCGAGTTGATAATTAAGGGCTTGCACAGGGCTCTTGTCCCGGTCTTGGTTTGGAGCGTTCTCTACGGGCAAGTCGCAGTAGGCCAATCCCCCCTGCAGGTTTCAACAAGCCAATTGGCCTTCGGCAACAAAACCGAGTTAAGCAACGACACCCTTGGCCTATGGGTAACCAATACCGATACCGTAACCCTGATTTGCCGAGCCACATGTTTGCCTTATTACGGGTCATATCCCTTTCGAACATTGGATACGCTGTTCACCTTGGCTGCCGGTCAAAGCAAAAGGGTGATCGTATCCTTCAATCCTATCCACAATACCTTTAACAACAGTGAATTATGGATATCGCATACCGGTCGAGGTGGTCAAATCCGCGTAGATCTCACAGGGCAAGGGGTTTACAGCAACACCTATTACAACAGTACCCAAAACCTGGAAGGGGAGCCCTTGCGTCAAGCCCTGGCAACGCGATTGAGTTCGCCCTACACCACCTTGGGTTACTCCGGAACGAACAATGCCAGGCTGAGGATGTTCGGAACAGCAGACAATTGGAAAGTGAATGGCAGGGAGCCTTCCCATGCCAATCCCTACAAAAACGAATGCGTTTATTCCGGGCGAACCATCTCGTACACCGCCGCAGATTTCAACACCGGCACCTTGAACAATGCCCCCTACAGCATGAACACCGAACATACCTGGCCGCAGAGCTTTATGGGTTCCGTAGAGCCTATGCAAAGCGATATGCACCATTTGTTCATCAGCGACGGAGGGCTCAATTCAGCGCGAGGTAACAAACCGTTCGGCTGGGTACCTAACCCCACCCTCACCTATTCCGGGGGTTCCAAAGCTAATTCAATTTGGTTCGAACCCCGCGATGCGCACAAAGGCCCTGTATCGAGAGCCATTCTGTATTTTGCTTTGAGGCATGCCGCCAACACCTCCCTTGTTCAAAGCTTCTTGGATACAGCGCAACAGCGAATGCTGCGAGAATGGGTTAAATTATTTCCTTCCGACTCCGTGGCTATACGCCGAAACAACGATATCCAAAGCGCTCAAGGCAACCGAAATGCCTTGGTGGATTACCCTCAATTCTTGGATAGGCTTAGCACAGTCCTTCCACCATCTGCCCCACCCAATATTCGGGACGCTCGCCTTAGCGAAAATTCGATACAATTAGGCACAGTGGGAGCAGGTTCCGTCCGTAGTCACGACCTGTGGGTCTTTAACGGAGGAAATCAAACCTTGCAAGTTACTGGATTGTCTATCAGCGGAACAGGCTTTGAGTTCGGACCTAACGGAGGAACCTCAATGGCTAATTTCTCCGTGGCACCCGGCGAAAGTTTCAACATTACCCTTCGTAACAACGCCACCCTTACCCCCGGCAGCACCTACAATGCCGTTTGTTCGCTGAGCCTGGGTTACACTGGCCAAGCCAGTAACCTCTATACCGTACCTGTTCAAGTTACGGCGGCCACTGCGTCTAACCAAAGTAGCCTTAGCGGTGCTTTGAAATACGATAACACCGCGCTTTCTCCAATGATCGGTGTGACCCTTCGCCTTGTCGATGGGCAAGGCCAAGCCGTCGCCAATGTCATCACGGATGCCCTAGGGAATTTTAATTTATCCAATATTCCCTCAGGAACTTATACACTGGATTGGCTCAATCCCCTTGCCTGGGGGGGAGTGGGCGCCAACGATGCCTTGCTCATTAACCGCGCCTTCTCGTCACTAACCATTCTAAGTGGTGTTAAGATCAAAGCTGCGGATGTCAATCTTTCGCAATCCATCAACTCCTCCGATGCATTGCAAGTGAGCCGTCGCTTTGCGGGTTTAATCAGTACGTTCTCGGCAGGCAATTGGGTTTACAGCCAGGCATCAGTCACCTTGAGTCCGGGTCATAACACTATCACCATAAATGCTTTGTGCACAGGTGACGTGAATGCGTCAAGAGCCTTCTGATTCAATCGCCTCGGCTTGACGAATGGCATTGGCGAAGATGCCTGTAGCAACCGCCGCATTCAAAGATTCCGCGCTGCCAAACGATGGAATGCCTACTCTGTGGGTTGCCAAATCCAGTACATTTTGACTTAATCCCTGGGATTCATTTCCGACCAGTAAAATTCCACCCTGCTTGGGGAATTGAAGGCGATTCAAATCCATACCACCTGGCATGGAAGCAAGTACCCAAGGGCCATCTTGAGCTTCGTCATGCGCTACTTGTTCCCTAATCGTTGAAGAATATTCAGGAAACTTCATGCCTATTAATCGAAATAATGCTACGGGATTTAGGTCCGTGTAATGAACAGGAACGCGGAACAACGAGCCCATAGAAGCCTGAATGACCTTGGCATTGAAACAATCTACCGTGTCAGGGCTGCAAATCAAGCCTTCAAAACCGAACCAATCAGCGATACGAATCATAGTGCCCAAATTACCCGGATCTTGAATTCGATCCGCTACGATCCACCAGGGGGCAAGTTGCTGACCTTGATGCGGTACGCCGCCGGAGCGTCTTTCTTGTAATTTAAACCACTCAGGCACTTCAAACGAAGCCATCACGGAGGGCGGGGATTTTAGCCGAGATATTCGCTCCATTTCCGAAAATGAAGCTGTCCTGACCAAGACCTCCCTGGGCAAACGACTCAGAATTTCTAAAACCTCCGCGGAACGATTGGTGGAAACCACCACGAGCAATGGGCTCCAATCGCTTTGAAGGGCCTCCATGATGATTTTGGGCCCTTCAAGAAAAAGTTCCTTTTGAGCCTTTCCACCTTGCCTTTGCGCAAGGGCCAACAAGGCTTTAACTTCGGGTTTGGTAAGATGCGCAGGTTCCAATTTTCAAAGATACGATTCTTCCTACTTGGGTTCCTTTGGGGCGAGTTAAGTTTGAGCTCCTGTTCCATACAACGCCAATTGGACCCTGGCCAAGTCTTTTTGAAAGGTTATACCCTTCAGGAGGTTGATTCCGCCCGTGCTTTTTCAAAATCTAAAATTGCAAAGTCCGTCGATAATCCTTCCTCCAATGCTTTGGACCTAAGGGAACTTCGCAAATCGCTCAAACCAGGACTTAATCGAAAAATCGGGGGAGTTTGGCCTCTTAGGTCCCAAATTTATTTATTGGCCTTGAAGAAACCGAAAAGCAAAGTCCTTCAAAACGCCGCAAAGAGGTTTGGAGAGCCTCCCGTTTTGCATGATTCCACCAATGTGCCCATGAATACCGACTATCTTTTGCGGGCCATTCATACAGAAGGCTATTTGGATGCATCCATAACATCTTCCACCCAAAAAAGCCCAAAGGGCATCCAAGAGATCTACAAGATCGATAAGGGAGAACCCTACAAAATTGGAAAATGGAACCACCTTATCCTCTCCGAGGATCCTAATTTTCAAAGAGATTTTCAAAAAATAATGCAACAAAATTCCTCGACTTTCCCAAAGGAAGGGGCAATTTTCAGAGCATCTACCCTCGGAAATATGCGTAACAAAATATCGCAGGATTACAGAAACCTCGGATATTTTCGCTTTAGCACCGATTTCTTGGAATTTGAAGCGGACAGCGGTAGGATTCCTCATACCGTTGATTTAACCCTCAAAATCCTTAAACCTGAACAAGCTTTCTACCATAAACCTTACCGGTATCGGCATTGGAAACTTTATGTCGGGAATACTCCTCCATCCAGCAACGAACCTAATTTCTTGCCTGTTGCGGACACGTTACCTTGGTTAAGGTACCTTAACGCCGATGAGGCTGTGGACCAAAGCCTTTTGATTAGTCAGATTGATCAGCCCAACAATCCAATTTTCAGTGAAGGGCAACTTCGCAAAACCCTCGCCAATTTTGCGAAATTGGGGCTTTTTGCTCCAGGGAATTACACCATTGTCCCCAATGATTCTTCCGGTGAATTGGATCTTTTGTTGGTGTTAAAAACCCTTCCTAAATGGCAATTTAGAACAGAATATGAATTCTCAACCAACAATATTTCATTATTTGGACTGAATGGCAACATATCGTTTACAAGGAGAAACGCCTTACGCATTGGCGATCAACTTGAATTTCGCGCCAATGTAGGTGCTGAATCTCAACAGCTTACAGGATCCTTCGCCAAAAGTTCCGGATTCAACACCCTCGACCTTGGACTCCGTGCTACAATTAGTGTTCCGGGGATTGTTCGACCCGGTTGGTTTTCCAATTGGAAACTCAATGGAGAGGAACGTACCCTTGTTTCGTTGATTTATCAAAGTCAACAAAGGCAAGATTTTGATCGCAACGTGCTCAAAACCGGACTAGGGGTAAGCGGACTTGTTCACGGGCGAACACAATATCAAATTTGGCCCATGGAATTAACCTATGCCAACACAGGTTTTACCAGTGACGCGTTGAAAAAAATTCTAGAAGAAGGCGATCCTTTGTTACGAGCGAATTTCGTTTCCTATTTCAGCACGGGTGTACGAGGGTCCTGGATACAGGATCGAATTCGAGAATCCAAGAGGGATTACCTGGGCCTTAACCTAGAAAGTTCAGGCAATTTCTATGCCTTGCTTAAGGCCAGCTCAAAGAGCCAAAATTTAAACGATACCATTTGGGGGTTACCTTATTTCAGATTCCTCAAACTGGATATCGAATGGCGTAAGCATTTGGTGGGCAAAGGCGAGTCCCTGGTGGCCACCAGGGCTTTGGGCTCGGTTGGCCTTCCCTTTGGTGATCAAAAAACCCTACCCTTGGAGAAAAGGACCTTTGGCGGTGGGACCAATTCCCTCAGGGCATGGCCAATCCGAGGGTTGGGACCAGGCTCCTTGAGCAACTATGCCAATGGGCGACTCATTCAATTCGGGGAAATTCGTTTGGAGGCCAATTTGGAATGGAGATTCAAGGTTGTAGGTCCCCTTAAAGCTGCCTTGTTCATGGATGCAGGCAATATTTGGACGCTCAATGACACCGCATACAACGGTCTAGGGAATTTTACCGGGAAACGGTTTATCAACGAAATAGCTTTAAACCAAGGCCTTGGATTGCGTTATGACTTTGGCTTTTTTGTAATGAGGGTCGATTTTGCGCTCAAGGTTCGGGATCCCGCTTTGGCCCACGGTAAGCGATGGGTTATTGGCAATTGGTTCGATCCCGATTGGAGAAATGATCAATGGCGATTCGAAGTTCAAGGCGATCAGCCATCTTTGAATCAAAACGGAGTGAGCCCGGTTTATCCACTATTTTCCACGGTTTTTGGAATCAATTACCCCTTTTGAACCTTTTTGACTGCCGTTTACTCGATTGAATCGATGTGGTAATTTAAGGCATGGGTATAAATTTGACGGATTTGAGCGTATATTCGCAGCCCAATTAAGACTATCATTCCATGATTGCCATCGTTAATATTCAAGGCCAACAGTTCAAAGTGAGCCCTTCCCAGAGCGTGTATGTACACCGGCTGGATGCCAAAGAAGGGGATACCATGGTGTTGGATAGCGTTATGCTCATCGAAGATGGGGGACAGGTTCGCATCGGACAGCCCTACCTTACGGATGCCAAAGTAAAAATTCGCGTTATCAGCCACCTCAAAGGCGATAAAGTCTTGGTTTTCAAGAAAAAAAGGCGCAAAGGCTACCAAAAGATGAACGGCCACCGTCAATCTTTTTCCAAAATCGCTATCGAATCCATTGCATAATCCATCATTTTCTTTCCAAAGCATATAATTCACCCCAACCATGGCACATAAGAAAGGTGTAGGATCCTCCAAAAACGGCCGCGAATCGGAAAGTAAACGCTTGGGCGTCAAGATTTTTGGT
>Ga0214921_10010894_pt1 | contig 11164 bp, 7 predicted proteins | sample LL1505_MetaG_FD_177992 | JGI IMG/M metagenome (GOLD analysis project Ga0214921, IMG submission 177992) | Freshwater microbial communities from Lake Lanier, Atlanta, Georgia, United States - LL-1505 | ecosystem: Environmental > Aquatic > Freshwater > Lake | place: USA: Georgia | collected 2015-05-28
TTACCCAGGGCATGACCGGTAAAACCGGCGCGTTCCATACCAAAGGGTGCCGAGATTATGGCACGCAGATGGTTGCCGGAGTTGCACCTGGAAAAGGTGGCCAAGATTTTGAAGGCATCCCGCTTTATAATACGGTCAAGCAAGCAAAAGATAAGACTGGTGCTAATGCTTCGGTGATTTATGTTCCACCGCCGTTTGCAGCGGATGCAATTATGGAAGCGGTTGACGCTGATCTTGATCTTGTCGTCTGTATCACTGAAGGTATCCCTGTTCTTGATATGCTTAAAGTCAATGCGTTCCTTGAAGGCAAGCGTACGCGACTGATTGGTCCTAACTGTCCAGGCATTATTACTCCTGGTGAGTGCAAGATCGGTATTATGCCAGGTCATATTCATAAGCCTGGGCGTATTGGTGTGGTTTCAAAATCAGGAACGCTTACCTATGAAGCAGTTTTTCAGCTGACTGAACTTGGGTTTGGTCAGTCTACCTGTATCGGTATCGGAGGAGATCCGCTCAATGGCACCAACTTTATCGATTGCTTGAAGCTATTCAATGACGATAAAGATACTGATGCAGTTATCATGATCGGTGAAATCGGTGGAAACGCCGAAGAGCAGGCGTGTGAGTGGATCGCTAAAAATTTCAAAAAACCTGTCGTTGGCTTCGTTGCGGGAGCTTCTGCGCCTGAAGGGCGACGAATGGGTCATGCTGGTGCGATTATATCTGGTGGTTCTGGAACTGCTGAAGCGAAATTTGAAGCGATGAAGAAAGCAGGAGTTGTTGTTTCTCATTCACCAGCTGATCTTGGTAAGAAGATGAAGGAAGCGCTGAAATAAGGCGCTTTGCGTTTTCGGCTATCAGCTATCCAACACTAAACCCAAACGTCATTCTTACTCTGTGAGCGAATCTGACCAGAGGTTCGCAGATCATCTAGTATTTTTAGAATTCGTCGCTGTGCATCTTCAACATCGGTAAGTTTGACTTTACCAAGTGTAAGAAAGTCGTCATTCACGATGGCGGCTTTACGCTCAGACATATTTGAGAGGAACATCTCTTTGACCTGCGGAGAAGCCGTCTTAAATGACATCACCAGGTCGCGATGGTCGATGGCACCAAGGAGCACTTGCACCCCCTGGGTTGTCAGGGAAGCGATATCATTAAAGTTGAACATGTTATCAGCCACCTTGATAGAAAGCTCAGGGGCTTTTGCTTCCATGGCTTTTAGGATTTTACCACGGTGCTCTTGGGGCATAGCTTGGAGTATTTTAGCAGCTATGGCAGGGCCATTTACTTTTTCGTCCTCGGTTTTGGTGGGGGCTTTGCTCATGACTCTTTAGATGAAAGTTACCCTGTACCTGGTGCTGTTGGCGAGAGGATAAATTGGAACTTGTTGAATTTACAGGGTTGTTTGCATTGAAAAGGGGTCCTCGTCTATACTATCCCTTCCAAAATTGATGTGGCGACGTAGCTCAGCTGGTTAGAGCGTGGGATTCATAACCCCAAGGTCGGTGATTCGAGCTCACCCGTCGCCATTCCTCTTCTTTTTTCTCCTCCTCCTTTACGACGACCTTTGTGATAAAGTTTTTCTGTAGACTATTCGATCTTTCATACTATGCCCCGAATTTATATCTGTTTGTTCTGTTTCTTTTCTTATCTCATTCAACCAGCGTATGCAGAGCCACTCCATGCAAGAGTTATTAACGGTAGCTTCGTAAACCCTTCAACCTATAGTGTTGCCGCATTGGTGACTCCTCAGGGGGAGCTATGTTCAGGTGCCGTTATATCAAGCAAAGCGATCCTTACTGCTGCACATTGTGCTTTTATTGGTAGTAGAGCTGGAGCGTTTGCATATGTTCGAGGTGTTAAGTATCCATTGGCTTCAGGAAAACGTGCTCCTGGTGGACTTGATATTGGCATTGTTAAAACTGCAGCGTCCATGAAAGCTGCACGTTTCGATGTCCCACAGGGGATTAAGGCTCGGGTTGGTCAGCGATTTACACTACTTGGTTTTGGCGATCCGAATCCTGGTAGGTTGGTGCTGGGATATATGACCATTGGTGAATACATAAACTCTTCTGAATTTATAGCTGTTTCCTATCGAGGGCAAAATGCTTGCTCTGGGGACTCGGGTGGGCCGGCCGTTGTTAATTACCGTGGAAGAGCAAGTATCATAGGGGTCGTGAGCCGTGGACCCCAGGGGTGTCGAGCAGGCAATAGTGTAATTTTCCCTATGACTACTACGAATTATATGGCCCGTTGGATTCGTCAAAATAGCTAAGAATGCCTGAAAATAGGGGATTTTTTTACCCTTTGAGGTAGGTATAAAAATAAATACTATTTCCTTTCTTTGCGACATGGCATACTGTTCGCACGTTCAATTTTTAGATTTTTCTGGTGATTCTTTAGAAATGAAAAGTGCAAAACCCAAAAAAGCTGAGGGCAAAGACCGTGATTCTGAGCTCCTAGAAATTAAAGAGTTGCTTATTCAAGAGCGACTCCGTGTCACAACCGAACTCAAAAAAACTGAAAGTCGACTTGATATTGATCGTGATGAAGTCACTGGTGATGATGCTGATATTGCATCTGCGCAGCTGCAGTCTGCTGAAGCAAAGAAGCACGGAAGCCGCCTCTTAAAGCTCCTCAAAAAAATAGATTACTCACTGTCTAAGTTCGAAGATGGCACCTTCGGTGTTTGTGAATTAACAGGTGAAGATATTCCAATTCCAAGACTCCGTGCTCGTCCAACAGCTCTGTATACTGTTGAAGCAAAAGAAGAGCTCGAACGAAAAGAGAAGCGTTTCCGTTCAGGTGATACTGATGAGGACGGCCTAGATTTCGATGATGACGGCGAGTAAGTAGTTACTCCGTATTCTTTGTGAATGCTCTTTGTACCTAAATTATTAGGTACAACTCCTGTGCTTTATTGAGCGTAATCTGGTACTGCCGTCGCAATCTTTGAGAAGTTTTTCATCGTTTCTACCCATTTGCATATATGGGCTGTTTGAGGAGTTTGCTGGTATTTTGCAAGCAGTGTTTCACCTTTTGTAGACATGTACTCAACGATAGCGCTTGAGGAGGGCTCTTGAAAGAAAAGGGTCTGCGCATTGTTGAGTAACTCTTCGAGATGGCTTGCTAAGTGGTCTTGGTTGCGTAAGCGCTCAGAGGACAAAGATAATACATAAGCAAAATCAAGGAATGCCTCTAGTCTCTGAGTTGGATCTTTAAAAATGGAATTAATTTTTTGGCTAGGGGTCCAGGACTGTAGATCTTTGAAGAGATGCTCGTATGAATCGAGAAGTATTTGTTGATCGATTTCATCATTGAGGTCACCTCTTTTATGGATGACTTCAAAATAGCCCTTTAGGTAGAGCAATATTTCAGTTGGACCTTGTTTGCTGTTTTCGAGAAGGAACCTTTCAAACTCGCTCTCGAGGAGTACCTGCAGGCTTTGTGAGGATTCGTCTAGGATATCAGCAATATCCAGTGGTAGTGCTGATAGAATATCCTCAGCTGCTGTCCGGCCAGCCCATTCAAAGCAGGAGATATGAGACGTGCCTTCTTGTCGCTCGATAGGTGCATGTTTGATGCCCCAAAATATAATGCCAAGTTGGCGTGCTTGAGGGATATTGGTGTCTATCAGAGCTGCAGCGATGTAAATTTTAAGTCTCGGTGCATCTTGCTCTAGGATGTAGGCTGTCAAAGTATCGAGCAGGGCCTGTGCTTGATTATTTTCATGGTGGAGTGAGTCACAGAGCAGCTTTGCATGAACTCGCTTAAATAGATCTGCATAGTGGTGGGCAAAAGAAGAACCTTCCTCAGCACTCAACATGTGGAGCTGTAGTGAGTCTAAGATATCTTGCTTTGCTGCTTGAGCAGAACGCCCAAAAGGGGGGATCGTAAAGAGCTCGTCTATCTGAGCTTTCTGGCTTGTATGAGGAGTAGCAGCGCCAGTAGGCTGGTTCTTTGAGAATTCCATGGGTAATTTTGTATTTTCAAACAGCTCTCAGGGCGATAAAGTGCCACTATTATGAATCTTAATCAAATAAAAGAAATTGCCTTAGATATTATTACGGATCCTGCTCGTGGGTGGGAAAAGCATCGGCATGATTTTTTGAATGAGCAGCATGTACTGAAGGGCTATGCGCTGCCGCTGATGCTGCTTGCAGCAGCTGCCACAGTCCTTAAGTTGGGCGTTTTTCAGGGAAATCCTTCAGCGGGTGTGATTGTCGCTTTGATTCAGATAGTTGTTGGTATTGCGAGTCTTTATGTTGTTTCTTTTGTTGTAAATTTTCTTGCTTCAAAATTTGATGGCACGCCATCCTCTTCTGATGCTTTCACCTTTGTTGCCTTTAGTAATACCGCTGGTTGGATTGGTGGCGTCTTGTCAGTCGTTCCAATTATTGGCTGGTTAGCCAGTATGGCACTGTGGCTTTACGGTTTTTACATATCGTATAAAGGTATTGGCCCCTGTCTTAACGTACCACAAGCAAAGCAGATGACATTCTTTATCGTGATGGTCCTTGCAATCATCGTAGTCTCTTTTGTTGTATCGGCTCTTATTGGCGCTTTGACCTTTGCAGTCATCGGTTCTGCAATGATAGCTCCTGGACTTGGGTGAACCCTAGCGACCTACGTAATTCTCTGATTTCTAACACCTTGAATATTCGTGAACTCATGCTTATGAGGTGGACATGGATATTTCAAAATTTACCATAAAATCTCAGGAAGCTCTTGCTGAGGCTCAAAACATAGCAGTCCGTTTAAGCCATCAGGAGGTTGATGCTGAACACTTGCTTTTGGCTATTGCGTCACAGCCACAGGGGATAATTGCTCGGGTGCTGGAAAAGCTTGGCATGCAGCCTGAGAGTTTTCAGGAAGGTCTTCGTGCCGAACTCTCAAAGCGACCTTCCGTCACAGGCAGTGGTGTTGAGCCAGGCAAGGTGTTTGTCACACAGCGTCTCAACCGCCTCATGGTTGCTGCTCAAGAAGAAGCAAAACGTCTTAAGGATGAATACGTCTCTGTTGAACATTTGTTCCTTGCTGCTCTTGGTGAGTCAGATAAAGGAGCCCTCGCAACACTCTTTAAGACCTTCTCGATTACAAAAGAGAAATTTCTCAAAGCGCTCATCGAACTGCGTGGTAACCAGCGTGTACAAAGTGCTAATCCAGAAGATACCTACGAAGCGCTTAAGAAATATGGTCGCGATCTTGTTGCAGATGCAAAAATTGGCAAGATTGATCCTGTCATTGGACGTGACAGCGAAATTCGTCGGGTGATTCAGATACTATCTCGAAAAACAAAAAATAATCCCGTACTCATCGGCGAACCTGGTGTCGGTAAGACTGCAATCGTTGAAGGTCTTGCACAACGTATTGTACGTGGGGATGTACCTGAGGGACTCAAAGATAAAACAATCTTTGCTCTTGATATGGGAAGCCTTGTTGCAGGTGCTAAGTTTCGTGGAGAGTTCGAAGAGCGGTTAAAAGCTGTTTTGAATGAAGTCAAAAATTCTGAAGGTCGTATTATTCTGTTCATTGATGAGCTTCATACCATTGTTGGTACTGGCAAAGGAGAAGGGTCCCTTGATGCAGGCAATATCTTAAAGCCTATGCTTGCTCGTGGTGAGCTGCACTGTGTTGGTGCAACAACACTCGATGAGTATCGTCAGTACGTTGAAAAAGATGCTGCCCTTGAGCGTCGTTTCCAGCCTGTGCAAGTCGATCAGCCATCGGTAGAAGATACGATTTCTATTCTTCGTGGAATTAAAGAGCGCTTCGAGATTCACCACGGCGTTCGTATTCTTGATAATGCCCTGGTTGCAGCGGCGACACTATCGGATCGCTATATCTCTGATCGTTTTCTTCCAGACAAAGCTATCGACTTAGTTGATGAAGCATGTGCTCGCATTCGAACTGAAATTGATTCAATGCCTGCAGAGCTTGATGAAGTAACGAGGCGTTTAATGCAGCTTGAGATTGAAGCTGCTGCGCTTCGTAAAGAGAAAGATAAAGCGAGCGCTACCCGCCTTGAAGATCTTGGCAAAGAGATTGCGGATCTAAAAGCAGAGAGTGCCTCTATGCGTGCACAGTGGGATGCTGAAAAACATGCAATCCATGGGCTTCAGGGGTTACGCGAAGAAATTGAAAAGGTTCGAGTCGACATTCAAAAAGCTGAGCGTGATTATGACCTCAATAAAGCTGCTGAGCTCAAGCATGGCACGCTGCCATCACTTGAGAAGAAGCTCCATGATGAGGAAGCAAAGCTTGTTGGGGATACTGGGAAGCGATTGGTCTCTGAAGAGGTCAATGAAAGTGAGATCACTGAGGTTGTGGCGCGTTGGACAGGTATTCCAGTCACAAAGCTTGTTGAAGGCGAGCGAGAGAAGCTCTTAAAACTTGATGCTATCTTGCATGAGCGTGTTATCGGACAAGATGAAGCAGTGCAGCTTATAGCGGATGCAGTCCTTCGTGCTCGCAGTGGCATTAAGGATCCTCGGCGACCAATTGGTTCTTTTATTTTCTTAGGACCAACAGGTGTTGGTAAGACTGAATTAGCAAAGACACTCGCTGAGAGTCTTTTTGATAGTGAAGACAATATGGTGCGCATTGATATGAGCGAATACATGGAGAAATTCTCAGTATCGCGCCTTATCGGTGCCCCTCCAGGGTATGTTGGCTATGAAGAGGGCGGTCAGCTAACGGAGAGCGTTCGTCGTAAGCCATACAGCGTTATCCTCTTTGATGAAATTGAGAAAGCGCACCCTGATGTGTTCAATATTCTTCTCCAGGTGCTTGATGATGGACGAATTACTGATTCGCAGGGACGTACAGTCGATTTTAAGAATACGGTTATCATTATGACCTCGAATATCGGTTCACATTTCCTTCTTGAGGGTATAACCGAAAGCGGAGTTATTAGTGATTCGGCAAAGCGGGCTGTGCTCGAAGAGCTTCGTGCTCGGTTTCGACCAGAGTTTCTTAACCGTGTCGATGAAACCGTGCTCTTTAAGCCGCTCCAAGAAAAAGAGATTGTTCGTATCGTTGACCTGCTTATTGCCGATGTGAAAAAGCGACTTGCTGAGCGACAGATACAGCTTGTGATTACCGATCAAGCCAAGGAAGTGATTGCGCGTCTTGGGTATGATCCGGTGTATGGGGCTCGACCGCTGAAGCGTTTCATTCAGCGAGAAGTAGAGACAAAAATTGCACGAGCTATTATTGCTAATCAGGTAGTTGATGGCGGCAGTATCATGGTAAACGCAACGGGTGATGAGATTAAGGTGGAGCTTTCAAACTAATCTGAAAGCTCAGGCTTTGGTTACGCTCACGGGATAGTATGTATCACTCTCGTGGGCGAACTGTTAGAAGTATACCGTAAGCGTTGCACCACACGAGAAGGGATCGCCCAGCTGTTTGTAGAGCTTTGCTGGATAGTCAGGTGGTTCCACACCAAAGTAGAATCCTCTGACGGAGTATTCTTTATCGAAAATATTTCGTGCCCAGAATGATAGTGAATAGGTATCTTTTTGATAGCCTATCTCTGCATTCACAAGAGAGTACGGCGATGAGCGCTTATTGAAGGAATCATCAAAGTAAAATGAACCCATGCCAGTGACCTGAACTCCCGTATAGAGGGCATCGGTCAGAAAGTATTTTGGCATAACAGAATAGCTCCATGCAGGAGCATGAGAACGAGCTCTATCTTGTAGGAGTCCTGCCGTGTTTGCATCAAGTTCAGTTTGGAGCAGTGAAACTTGTGAAACAAGAGAGAGACGATCAGAGATCTGAGATGTAAGCTCCCACTCAATGCCCTGTGAAAAACCACTCGCGGCATTGTCTGTAATATAGGTAAAGGTGAGTGGATCTTGAGGATCAAGTTGATAAGAGCCTTTCACTTGGGAATTGCGAGTTTGTTGGTGAAAGAGAGAGATATTTGAAGCCGTCTTGATTGATTTTAAGTAAGACTTGAGGCCCAGTTCATAGTTCCATAAGGATTCATCGTCAAAGACTCTACGAGTATCAGGGATATTAAGACCAGTGTTGACGCCACCAGCGCGAAAGCCTCGTGATACTAAAGCATAGCTCGTCGTGTTACTGGCAAGCTTGTGGTTGAGCGAAACGCTTCCGCCAAGCATCGTATCCGTGGGTCGCTCGGCGGTTTGACGCGAATCATTGTACGATGCTTCTTTGCGCTCAAGTCGTATCCCTGTTGTGAGAGATGTATCGGTAATCAACGGTGTTTCTCGTTCGCCATAAAGCGCTGCAGTGGTTGAGCGATACGATGATTCGAGGCTGTCATAGGCAGCACCATCTTGAAGACTTTTATTGTTTGAATCTTCGAAAAATCGGTGTATGTAGCCAGCAAGCAAGTAGCGGCTATCTTTACCGATGGTATGATTCGTATTGTTATCGGTGAACCGTATATCTTGCCACAGCGCGTCCCGAGATCGATTACTTTCATATGAATAATCGTAGGGAGCATAGGGGTTCCAAAATGGGTTATTTCCCCAGTCGCCATCAAAACCATAGTCTGATTTTGCACCTGTATAGCTTGTGACAGAGCTTAATTTCCATTCTGGAGAAAGCACTTGCGTATAACGTGCACTTGCACCTAGTACATTGAGGTTATCATTACCAGGGCGATCGCTTTGTGTGTGGTATGAGTTATCAATTGCGAAAGCATCATAGCCGTTATTGGTATTGATACTTAGGAGGTTGAGTCCTAATGATGCATCAGACGAAAAGTCATGTTGTACTTTAAAAATTCCCTGCGCTGTATCACGACCATTAGTATCATCTTTCCCAAGATATTCATTTGAACGAAACCCGTCCTGACGCTCTTGAAAAAGACTCATTCGTGCACGTGTGTTGCCATCATTGCTGCTTGCCTGCATTGCAACACCAGCATTATTGAGGTTGTCACTGCCAAAACTAAAACGGGCTATTCCTGGCGTATTGTCGCTGAGGCTTCCTGATGAGAGGTGAATGATACCAGCAAGGGCATTTGCGCCGTATGCAGTTGCTTGTGGTCCACGAAGAACTTCAAGGGAGCTGATATCAAACATCGAGACACCTCCAATGCCACTCAGATCGATATCATCAAGAAAAAAACCAACACTGTAGTTTGGAGCCCCTTCGTATTGTTCAAGTTCGCCGATGCCCCTGATTTGGAAAAATCGAGCGGTATTGGTTCCTCCTGCAGTGTTGATATTAGGCACAAGTGATAAAGATTGACTGAGCTGTTGGCTGCCCTGATTTTGCAATTGCGAGGAGGGCACAACGCTGACACTGGATGAGATCTCTTGCACTGATCGCTCGTAGGGATCGGCAGTGATGGTTATTTCATTGGGACTGGAAAGATCCGTTGGCTCTGCGGATGCTTGATTCGCTACAGGCAGAGCAGTAAAGAAGAGTATAACTAAATACACTATCGAAGCGCTTATGCCTGCGCGATAAGTGAGAGCATGATGAGCGGTATAAGGGGTAATGCCAAGAGTAAAAGGGCGACGTGCTTGTGCAAATGGTACAACAGGTTTTTGAATCATAACTTCCTCGCGCCGGTACTATCCGGATCAGGTTCGATGGGTATATCTCAGGCGCTTCCGAGAATCAGGAAGCTACCACCCCAGTTAATGAGTGGAATGTAGCAATACCTCAATGAAAAATCAAAGGGGGTTTTTCACCTATGCCCCAAGGCATAGTACGTAGAGCTTTTCGAAGCAGCTTTGAGAATAGACCGGAAGATTGCATAGTTTCATCAACCAAAAGCTTTACTCGAAGTGTTTCACCAATGCTCCATGCTTGTGCGAAGCATCCACGAGGTTGATGTGGATAGCTTGCGTCAAATATTTCAGAGATGCTGCCGATACATCCTTCTTGGAGAAGATGTACTTCAAACTCTTTGAGCAGTTGTGCTGCTTTTGGAAGTGCTTTCTGGCCATCCATTTTAAGCAGTGCTGAAATGTAGGGACCAATCAGCCAAGACCAAACAGTTCCCTGATGGTATGCTGCGTCGCGACTATTGGGTCCTCCGCGGTAGGTTGGTTTGTAGTGCGGCGAGTCCGCAGAGAGCGAGCGAAGACCTCGAGGGGTAAGAAGCTTTTCTTCGATGGCAGTTAGTATGCGTTTGCTTTGCTGTGCCGTGACGACAGGGAAGGGAAGGCTCAGTGCAATGAGTTGATTCGGACGCAGTGAGGAGTCTTTCCCATGTTCATGAACAACATCGTAGAGATATCCTGCTGCATCGTTCCAAAAGATATTCTGGAATGACACTGCTGCTTGCGCTGCTCGTTGGTGAAAGCTTGCTGCCTGCTCTGCAGCGCCACTTGCATCAAGAAGATGAGCAACCGCAGCGAGTGCATTAATCCAGAGTGCGTTGATCTCGACAGCGTATCCAAAGCGTGGCGTTACTGGAATCCCATTGACCCGAGCATCCATCCAAGTCAGCTGTGTTTGTACGTCTCCTGCAGCAAGCAGTCCTGTCTCTGTATCTGCTTGAATCTGGTAGCGAGTCCCTTTTGTATATGCATCAAGCGCTTCAAGGATTTTTTGTAATAGGAGAGCACCTGTGATCATATCCTTGGTAGATTGTATGTATTGATAGCACGCCATGATCCACCACAGTGTGGCATCGACTGAACCATATTCAGGAGCTCCATCTGTATCGCCAAAGCGATTTGGAATCAGACCGTCTTGTAAAAAGGCAGCGTAGGTCAAAAGAATCTCTTTTGCTTCTGCAAATCGCTTTGTTGCTAAGCAAATCCCCGGGAGTGCTATCATCGAGTCTCGCCCCCAATCAGTAAACCAGGGATATCCAGCAATTATTGAAAGTCTTCCATCGGCACGCTTAACGATACATTGGTCTGCAGCAAGAACGAGCGACTGATGGAATGTGTCAGAGCATGCAGCGGATTGTATAAGGGATTGTCTTCGCAAGATCTCTGACTGCCATAACTCTTCAGCAGCTTGTATCTGCGTTGTTCCTGCATATGCACAAACAATAAAGGTATCTCCTTGACGAATAGTGCGTGTGAAGTGGCCAAGCTGCATCAGATCTTCTTGATGCGGAAGTCCTCGTTTATATTCTTCAAGATACTCAATATTCAGAAACCATTGTGGATGATGATCGTATGATGCTTGAGGCACCGTGATATTGAGCTGTGGC
>Ga0214921_10010895_pt1 | contig 11163 bp, 4 predicted proteins | sample LL1505_MetaG_FD_177992 | JGI IMG/M metagenome (GOLD analysis project Ga0214921, IMG submission 177992) | Freshwater microbial communities from Lake Lanier, Atlanta, Georgia, United States - LL-1505 | ecosystem: Environmental > Aquatic > Freshwater > Lake | place: USA: Georgia | collected 2015-05-28
TAAGAAGACTACATTTTTACGTGAAGTAATCGTTGGAATATCATTTGTTTCAATCGTATATCGTGTGGCTGCTATAGGAAAAATAGCAGGAATAGCTGTACCACTCATTGTTCCAACATAATATTTCATTGGTGTAGCTGCCTGGGCGACTTGAGCAGCATAGGATAACTTCGCAGCAGCAGAATCACTATCGGCAGTAAGTTCAATACGCAATCCAGAAAGCCTATCAGGTTGACTTGCAGTTCCTGAGCAACAACCACCTCTTCCAATTATTTTTATACTACTAATGGCTGTAGGAGCGCCTAGATCTATTTCTATAAAGTCACTTACTTTGTTTGCCGAATTTGAATGCCAAGACTCAGGGAACGATCTAGCACTAGTAGAACCATCTACAACAACAGTTGCAAATATTGTTTTTCCTGGCGGTATATACCCATCAGGATGATTACCTGTTGCATAGACAGGTTTATTTAAGGCAACATTTGTTCCAGAAGCATTTGTTACAATAATTTGTGATAGATTCATCCAACCATCACCAAGTTGTAAAGAAGGTCTTACACGCACATACCGAGCTGTATAACCATTTGTTTGAACTGTGGAATCTGATGCAGTTCCTATTGCTAAAGGAAGAATAAATTTACCAGAAGCAGGGTCGTTACCAATACCTGTTCCAGGAAGACCAATCTTTACAATATATTGAGCACCTGTTTGCGCTACGTACAAATTACCAGCTCTATCAAATTCTATTCCTCTCGCACCCCAGAATCCACCAGTAGATACGCCTCCACCAATCTGTAAAGTATATTTTACGAAATTTTCAGGACGAGTTTGATAAACACTATAGCCATTTGTATCAGGATCGCCATTTCCAAATGCAAATGTTGAGACATATCCAGTTGTATCAATCATTCTTATAACTTTATTGTTATTATCTGAAACATATAAATTCCCTGTTGAATCAAATAATAAACTAACAGGTGCAGAAAACCGAGCATTTAATCTAAAACCGTCTTTATATCCTCCTCCATAAAATATACCAGCATATCTGGAAACAACTCCATTCGACAATCGCCGTATACAATTCCCGCCCCCATCAATAAAATAAATATCATTTGTTATAGGATGAACCTTTGGAGAACAAGGCCATCCAAATCCTGAAGTACGAGCTAATCCATCTACTGACCCTGCTAAACCAATTCCTGCTATTACGGTGGGAGTTGTTGAAAACTTAAAATTCCATGCATTTGCTGAAGTAAGAACAGCAGTAGTTGAAGCTGCCTCTCCTATCATGCCATTTTGTAATATAAATAAAGAAACACCATTATTTCCCCAGACTCCATTATGCCAAGTAAGTTTCCAAGAAGTAGGGGTAATTTCTGTTAAAGCAAGTTGATCATTAACGACATTACCATTTTGAATATATTTTCCTTTCTTTGTTAAGAAGTCAAATTCTAATAAAAAATTAGCATCGCCAGGATGTATAAATTGGCATGTAATTTTCCAAAGTTGCATCCAATATGAAGTGATAAAAATATTATTGGCAGAATCAGTACAGAGTCCCTGAGGCCACGATATACCTCCTATTGAAGTAACAACGCCAGCTTGAGTTACTCTTCTAATTCTACTATTCCAGAAATCAGAACATACTAAATCACCGTTACTTAAAAAAGCTAAGGAATTAACACCATTAAACTTTGCTGCTCCACCAGTTCCATCAGCATATCCTTCAGTTGGACCTCCAGCAATTGTAGTAACAGTGCCATTGGGTGTTATTTTTCGAATAGCAACCGTATCGGCAACATATAAATCATCTGAAGTAGGATGTCTGGCAAGTTCTTGAGGGGTTTTAAAAGAAGCTCCAAGACCTACACCATCTGTTAATACAGTTGGATTTGAGTACTTCCCTACAAAAGTAGTAAGAGCACGTGTTTGAATTCTACTTGTAGTATTCAATTCAATACGCAGTGAAGAACATCTATCATCAGTTAAATCAGCTCTAGGAACTAATTGAACACTTGTAATGGCAGTAGGAGAACCAAGATCTATTTCAACAAACTCACCTTCACGAAATGGAGATCCAGTATTAAAAGTTTGGGGGTAAACTAATGGAGTTGTTGATCCAGTATTTACTAAAGAGGGTGCCATTGAACTATCCTGATAAAAACTTGTTGAATAAATTGGTTTATTTAAAGCTATATTCGTACCTGCAGCATTCATTATAAGAATCTGCGAAAGAGTTATATAGCCATCTCCTTGACTAACAGGTGGTCTTATGAGAACATATCTAGCAGTATATCCGTTTGTAGTAACTGTTACAGTATTTCTAACGTTAGTGGGAGTAAGAAACTTTCCATTTACAGGATCATATCCATAAGAAGTAACAAGTGGAGAAGACCATATATCAGGCCCAGATTTAGGATTTCTACTAGAAAGAGAAAAGGGTACAATAACTCCGCCCGTTACAGTTGTAGTGATAGGTTTTACACCAAAACACCAGGTAGCTCGTGTATCTTGAGCGGTAGCAAAACTTACTGTTTTTCCTCCACACGTTCCAGCTCTTGTATCAGGAGGATCAAAAACAAACTCTTGTGTTGGCAGTGCAATATTCCCAAAAGACGAAGGCTGTATCCAACCCCAAGTACATACATTTAAGCCATTTCGCCACGCAGCCCAGATTTGATCAGCTGTAGCTAATGTTCCTCCAACTGAAGTACATAAAGCTGCTGCGTTATTTTGTGTAACACCAGCACCGCTAATCACATAGACTTCCTTTTTAGCTATTGCATCATTAATCTCTTGTTGAAAAAAGGCTTTTGCAGCAGGCCAATCACTATCTTCAAGTATTTCAATACGTAGTCCTTGGGTATTAACAAGAGGGGCAGCCCCCTGTATGCTAGGAACTGCAGTTAATACTCTCACATTATTAATACTATATACTGTACCCAAATCAATTTCTATTAATTCTATATTACGATTACTAGTAAAAGATTTAAAAACCCTTATTGATGTATCACCTGGAAGTGTGTTATCTTCTGTTTTAGGCATATTTCCATCTGTGATTATAGCTTGATGGAGCGATCCTACACTTGTTGCATAAGTTCCCACACTTGATGCATAAACTGGTTTTTTAAAGGCAATATTCTCCCGCTGATATCCATCTGGTGTTACAAGAACTTGAACAAGGTTAAGAAATCCATCGCCTTTATTTAAAGAAGGACGAATACGAATATAGCGTCCTCTTAAATTATTTGTTAAAATGGTATTATCAAGACTTGTTGCCCTATTAGAAATAAAAAATCTTCCAGTTTTAGCTGCTTCATTTTCGAGAAGGGTATCATATGCAGTTTCCTCAATGGTGCTAGTCCAAGCACGATTATCAACTGTATATGATGGCCAATAATATGAATTATAATCCGTCCAATATCCATAAAACCATTTTGTTGTTCTTGCAGGATTATTTTGAACCGCAGTTGTAAGGTATTGATTACCACTAACTACAACAGTATGTAAAAACACTCCATTTCGACGTTCTCTAATCTCTGTTACATCTGTACTATTTGTATAGCTATACCCCATAATAGGGGATGACCAAGTATCAAGTTTATTTGATCCAATAAAATATTTCATTACTGTAGCAGCTTGTGCTACAGCAGCATTATAGAGTGTTGTATATGCTGCATTACCAACACTACCACTAACAGAACTAATATCAACGCGCATATTACTTAACCTGTGATTATAACCGTCAGTTCTTCCAATTACTTCTATGCTGAAAATCGTATAAGTATCGCCCAAATCTATTTCTACAAAGTCATTGACAGAACCAGAAGAAGACCATACATAAGGAGGAGGTCTAGCAGTAAGACTACCATCTATAAGCACTAAAGGGGGCACGGATGCTGAATTAATAGCACCGGTCCCTCTCCAATAGTCTGTTGCCCATATTGCCTTATCTCGAGCTAAATTAGTTCCAGTGGCATCTTTTATAATAATTTGACTCATATTTATATAGTAATCTCCATTATTTGTAAGGCTAGGCCTTATACGTACATAACGACCTCTATTTAATACTCCTACTGTACTAGGATTTGCAACAGTTGTATTTAGTGTTATACTTGTTGCATTAGCTGGTAAAGAACCAAACATAAAAAGACCCCATTCACTGGAAGGATATACACCATCCCAGCTAGAGATACCACCGCCACCTCGTTGTTTATATGTTTTTTTAACAGATGTAGACCCCTTATCTGGTTTCTTTCGAGTTGCTTTTGCCATCTAATTTATCAAATGTTTTAGATTTCATAAAAAAACGTTCTGTAAATACTAATGTTAAGCACATTGCGCCTTACATTCGTATTTTATGCTATACAGTGCTCTTGCCGGGCTTACTAAAACCTTTTCATGTATCTCTTTTTCATTCTACGTGTTCCTCGCCGCTTTTTATTTTTACGGGAAGCACTTCCTCTAGTTTTAGAGCGTTTAGATCTCCCCCCACCTTTTGCTCCAAAAAAGCTGCCAATACTATTTCCAATACTACCGAGCATACTTTTAGGGCCACTTGAACTGTTCATTCCACGACCTGGGGGCATAGGAGGCATAGGAGGCATAGAAGGCATAGAAGGCATACCTGGGGGCACCATACCTGGGGGCGTCATACCTGGGGGCATCATACCAGGGGGTGGGGGCATTTTAGGAGCAGAAGCGTTAGACATTCTATTTTATAGAAAGAAAGGAAAAATTTACCGCAGAATACCTTACCTAAACAGAAAAAGGGAAGAATGGCATAGATGTCTAAGATTACTCTGTTGTATAACAAGTCAAATACATTTGGAATCGCCAGAGATGTAGAAGGGATTGTTAATGCACTCGACCAAGATATAAAACACGCAGACCCTTTAGAACCACCAGTTCCTACAGAAATTGCAATTCATCTTGAAATTCCAGTCTATGTATGGATGCCGTGGGCTGCTACGAATATTCTAGTTGTAAATCCTGAATGGTTTGAATCAGCTTGGGTTCCATATATGCCGCGGTTTCAGTATGTAGTATATAAAGACCCCTTTTCAGCAAAAGAGGCTATTGCAGCAGGATATGTAAAGGAAGAACAGGTCCGCGTAGTTCCGTGGGGAGCTGCCTCTATATCCGTAGAGTCAAAGAAGAACCCAAAAGGGACAGCTGATACTGGATTTGTTTGGTTTCTTGGAGCATCCAAGAATAAGCGCGGATATGTACCAAAGCTTCTTCCTTTATGGCGTGAAACGTATCCTCCTTTGCGTATTTATACTGTAGAACCGCTGGATCTTTCTGGCACTGTTATCCCATCCAATGTGCGTATTGAAGTCCGTGATTTAGATAAAACATCTCGTACTCAGCTTGCAGCTTTCTTCCGGGGTCATGTAGGATGTTCTATGGCGGAAGGATTTTCCTACGCTGCAGCAGAAGCAGAATGGCAGGGTGCCTTTACGCTTTTAAATGATTTGAACTGCTATAAAGCAGATTATACAGGAAAGGAGGGAGTCTATTTTATAACAGATACACTAGATGCCATTATAAAAGAGTTTGAACAAACTGATTTTGTATCATTGGCTGAGAAACGCCGTGCTCAAGCTGAAAAGAGATATGCGGCATTTGTATCTAATGTTCGCGCAATGATAGATGATGCGAAGAAACTAGGAAGAACTCAGCTACAACATCAACTGCCGCCTGTTTTATCTCAAGCTGATTGTCCTCCTATTAGTATTGTGACACTTATGTATAATCGCCGACGTTTTTTTGATCTCGGTTGCCATAATATTATGTCATCCGATTATCCGCCTGAAAAGATTGAATGGATTCTTATTGAAGATTCGGATGATCCTATGGAAGACGCATCGGATCTTATTACAGCTGTGGCGAATAAATCACAAACAGTAAAGATTGTATATGTTCCTTTAAAGAAAAAACTGTGTGTGGCCGCAAAACGGAATTTGGGTGTTGAACGTGCTTCCAATGAGATTGTGCTAATGATGGATGATGATGACCATTATCCTGTGACGAGTTTTCGTAGGCGTGTGGCGTGGTTGACAGGGCATCCGTGGAAGCCAAAGGCTGTCGCAGCTACTACGATTGCCTGTTATGATCTTGTAAAAGGTATTAGCGCAGTAAATGTTCCTCCTTTTGGAATACCTTTGGGTCAGCGTATTTCAGAGGCAACATTGGCATTTTATAGAAGTTGGTGGATGGAACGGAAATTTCCCACGGCAGTTCAAGTAGGAGAAGGAGAAGAATTTGTGGTAGGGCGTGAGCTCGATGTAATAGAAGTTCCGCCACAGCAGATTATTGTGGCATTTAGCCACGGAAAAAATACAAGTAGCCGTCGTATTCCCTCGGATGCCGAGGTAAAACCAGGATGCTTTTGGGGATTTCCTAAAGAATTTTTAGTATTTATTCACGGAATTGCGGGAGTGAAAATTGTTAGTTAGACATAGTTCCTATATAGAGATATTAGTGTCAACCGGCTAGCCACAAATATGTAGTACAGTTGGACTTGTCACTCCTAAAAAACTTGGCCACCAGCAGCAGAGACTGGATTTGCGGTACCAAGAAGAATTTTATCTATCGTTGTGTTCGCTGTAGTTTGCGACCTTCCTTTATTAAGTTGTTCTTCAATTGCCGCTTGCGTGTAATAATTACTGATAACAGCATTACAATAAGTTCTAACTACATCACCTTGCCCAGCATTCATTTGACGATATGCATCAATCATATATGAACTTTGATATCGATCACTAGGCTTTTTACAGTAGTTCTCTAGTTCATAATTTATATTTTCGGGGTCCTCCTCAGTGCAATACCACTCGCCCCGATCACTCCAACAGCCGTAGCCATTTCTCTCTACGATTTCATTTCTACATTCTGCTAATTTCCTTGAATAATTTCCTCTATAATCTTCTTTATCCTCTGCAAAATCCTTCACGCTTTGAAAACACATATTTCGCGGTAATTTACCATCTTCTCCATTTGCTTCTTCTATTATTAGAAATGAGTGTATACCCCCTCTTTGCACACGGAAAAATTCTCCCTCTGTATCTCCTCTGGGAAAATACAATAAGCCTGCTGGTTCAAATTTAAGATTACCTGCTCCTAAGAAAGTTATACGGTAACTCTTCCATCTCGGTTGTACAGGATCATTAATATCGAAGAACTGTCCAATATCTTGTACAACTCCAGAACAACCTGGCTTTCTTTCACATAGCTTTTTCATATCCTCAAGATCTATATCACCTGAATAAGCATACCTTGCAACATCTTCAGCATTTTCCTGATCCCATATTATTTTCCTCAGTTCTAGTGTATTACTTAAACTAACTAATATATTAGTAAAAGTTTTATATGTATGTACGGTTGTATCCCACACAGCTGGTTGTACTAACGCGCCAGCACTTTCTTCGCATATTCCTTGACTATTTTGTAAAGAACCAGGTGTACATCCTTTTGCACAATCTTTCTGAACTTCCTCAACACATAGTGTTCTACCATCACATTGTTTTGGTACAGTTTTTTTGCCTTCACTTGTAGGAACACAATTTAACGTAGAACTGTTCAAATATGATTTATCATTCCAAGAAGAAGGAACGGATATACTACTAAAAGGTCTTGGGCGTGGGCTATTAGATACTTCAAAGCGAACTCCTGTTATTCTCTCAAAACTACTATCAGAACGACCATAATATGTAATAGTTCCTATCAGACGTTTAGAACCTAAATCAAGCTCCCAATATTCTTCATCTGAATTTGGTGTCTGAGGATTTCTGCTATTAAATACAATTTGTTTTCCACTATGCCATACTCCTCCAGATGCCCAAGTACGAGAAGCTTCAGTTCCATCTACAGCAACATTTGGATTAGAACTTCCAAAAGAACTTGTCGCATATACTGGTTTATTTTTTGATATTACTACACCTGATTCATCTTTTACAACAATTTGTGAAAAATGTAAATATCCATCGCCACTTGTAACAGATGGCCTTACACGAACATATCGTGCAGTTTTATTTACATTTATTGTCTGAGTTAAATTATTATTAGGTAGTGATCCAATACTACCTTCATTATCAGATGGTTTATAGCCGAAACAAGTAGCACCTGCTGTACTAGAAGTCTCACTATTTATACCAACCTTACTTCCACACCCTGATTTTACTTCTTGCATTGGATATGATTTTGTATCAACATCGTTTAACCAACCACGCGCACACCACTGCGCACCTTTGCTTTGTGCAGCTACTAACTGTGCAACTGTAGCTAATCCATCTGCCCCAGCTTCTGTACACGCTCTTTCAGCAGTACCTCTTGAGTTATATGGAAACCCCATTCCCCAGCCTAACCAAAATACTTCTTTTACTGCCGCAGCAGATGTACTAGCTACACCACTTTCATTACCATACGGCGCAGAATATCCAGCAGAAGTAAGAGTATTAGACGCAGCAGCATCCATAATAGTTCGGTCTACAGGTGGAGGAGGTGTTGATGTATCAAAATCCATAGCAGTTGTTTGCATTGGAAGTTTACTCATAGCATCAGTAGACCAATTAGTTGTACTAGGCGCAGCTTGTAGATCATATCCTCTTACTCCTTCATTGCTTTCTGTTTTTCTAACTGTATCACGCGATTTAATCGCATTTGGATCTTTAGATCCCGATTTTGTCACCCCTATAATTACATTTAATGCCGCTTTTTCACCATTATCGGATGTTTTAGTAATAATCGGATTACCACTTTCATCTACAAGAGGATTTCCTGATATATCACGTTGATAAATAACAGTAACAGTTTTATTCTGACTCATAAATTTAGAAAGTGTGTCAGATTTATCATAAGTGATTAAAGCCATTGTTAACATAGGTCTTATTCTTTCTATTTCCGCATAATAAGATGTATCCGTTAAATTACCATTTAATTTAACAGGTTTATTTAATCCTGCAGTAGTTGTATCTTTATCAATTGTAATAGTATTACCAGATACGGCAGTTATTTTTGCCCCTGTGGGTATTCCACTAGTACTTTTTACAGTCATATTAACCAGTGGTAATAAACTATCAGACGATATTGTTAATCTTGTAGAAGATATATCCCACGTGGCAAATATTTCCCATCCTACACGTTGTTTTGATAGATTTTCAGAGTAAAGACTATTATACGCAGCTGCCGCTTGAGAATCAGTAAGACCATACTCTGTAAAAGGTCTAGATCTAGTGGCAGGATTTTTAATTCCTTGTAATATGTTTAAAGCTGTTTGCCCATTATATCCCAAATTCATAAGAGGTCCAATAATTTCTTGTTCTGCTGTATCGGTACCAATAGGAAAAGTTAAGGTTGGTGGTGGAATACACTTACCAGTTGTTTCCTCTTCAGTTTCAGTTTGTAAAACACTAATACGTAATGCATCATTTGTGAGTGCAATAATTTTTATATTTCCTATTTCCTGCACTGAACCAAGGTTAACTTGCACATATGTTCCATTATTACCATCACTTTCCCATCCAGATGTACGTGGGCTGAGATATCCATCTACTAACGTATTAAGATTTGTCGTATTACTGATATTTGTAGTGACAGGCTTATTTCTTCCTATATTTGAAGCATTTTTATCAAATATTATAATTTGACTTAATTTCATTACTGTCTGTAATGGTCTGACACGTACATACTGCCCACGCATATTAAAAGGAATAACTTTTTCTATAGTGTCGCCTAGCAGTTTTTTTTGATTAAAAGAACAATATGTATTATTTGAATTTGAACCAGATGTATCTTCTCCACACGTTATACCTGTTTCCCCACACGTTTCACGGAGAGGAACCGCTTGATAGTTTTCCAAACTATATAAATTAGTATAGATACCATATAAACCAAGACAAGCGCCTAGTATTCCAACAATGATTGTTATAGCCAAATACTTCTGTGAAAGTAGCTTATTTCTAAATTCATCTGGAATTAAGAAGAATAATCCCAGATAAATAAGCATAAATATGAGACTTTCCTCCCACATACCTATTCAGTCTCACTACAATACTTTGTCCCAGTTTCATTCTCTTTACAGAATTCTTTGGGTGTCATACAATATTCTGTTCCACAACTATCACCAAGCTTCCAACCTTCTACAGTTTTATCATGAAACCCCTCTATCCGGACACCTTTTAGAAAATATTTACAGAAAACTAAAACTAGTGCAAAGAGAATAGTATGTATTAGAATTGATGGTATCGATGTATGTTCATTTAATAAAGAAAAATTTCCAGGAATTGTTACTAAAACTCCAGGTGAGAGAAGAAAAAATAAAACGATTGTCAGCCACATTTTGAATTTCTAAGAGAAGTTAAAAATGTGGGTATTTCGCGGTTTTTTAGAAGGGATCTCTTAAAAGAGGAATATCTTCTTTGAAATACATTAAAAAGGCGAATAAGAGTGTATGTACAAAAACGGCCTCAATTGATGTTTGACCAGATAGAAACATTCCACCATTTCCAGGAGGCAGTGTAAATAAAAGGCCGGGAGATAGAAGAAAAAAAAGAATCACTACTACCAACATATTTGTTTTCTCTTTACATTTTCATTGCGGCATTTCGGACGGCATTCTGTGTATAACAAAATACAAGAGCAAGCACAACCCCGTGTGTAGCTGCCACAACAAGCTTTGAACCACCGGGGGGTAACGTAAGAAGTACACCAGGTGTAAGAGCAACGAACAACAGCGCCAAATAGATTCCCACGTACACGTTCATTTATATATTAAGTTGTTAGCAAATTAAGCAGAACAATGAAGACATCCTTCTTCTTCTAAATCGCGCGACAACCGTTCCAGCTTTTGTCGACGTGATTCAATCGTAGTAGTAAGAGTATTTTTGTCATCCTCATCAGAATCAGAATCGGTTTTATAACTCTCGTCGGGTACATTTGAAACGGTGGTCAAAGTACTTTGATGTTGAAGTGCGGCCATTAGAAGTGGATCTACAGTAAACTTCTGGGCAGATACGGGAGCCTTTGTACGCAGATAATAAGACCCCGTTTTCAAACCCTTTTTCCAGGCATAAAAGTGCATAGAAGTTAACTTCGGATAAGTGGGATCTGCCATAGAAAGATTCAATGACTGTGATTGACAAATGAAGGCACCACGATCCGCGG
>Ga0214921_10010896_pt1 | contig 11163 bp, 12 predicted proteins | sample LL1505_MetaG_FD_177992 | JGI IMG/M metagenome (GOLD analysis project Ga0214921, IMG submission 177992) | Freshwater microbial communities from Lake Lanier, Atlanta, Georgia, United States - LL-1505 | ecosystem: Environmental > Aquatic > Freshwater > Lake | place: USA: Georgia | collected...
CCAAGCGGTTACAGGCTCAGCAAATGAAATTCAAAATCCATCACGATTTTCTTAAACTAGGTCAGACAAGCTCAGACACATTAGGCTTTAAACCAGTCGGTGGTGAAGTATGAGCTATTCCACACATGATACCGATTGGGCTGAATCTAAGCTTGGAAATTTTTGGCGTCGAGTCAATGGTGCCGCGCTGATCGTTGATCTGAATACTCAATCACGAAAATATTTGAAATGGGTCAGCCCTTGGAAGCCAGAGCCAAACTAGCCAAAGTGAGCGAAGATGATCGAAAGCTATGTGAGGTACAGTTGCAGTTGATTGAAATGGGATACCAAGGACCTGCAAGGTTCAAATACTAGTTTTGCATTGGCACCCCAAGGCAAGCGTATTCAAACACATGGCGGGCGAAGCACAGGGCCAAGAACCGAGGCCAGCCGACAACGTTGCGCTGAAGCTAAAACCGACCATGGTCGTGAGACCCGCGAGGCGCGATCCAAACGTAGCCTAGCGTCAACAAGGCTGGTAGTACTTGAACAAGCAGGCCATGCACTTGGATTTATGAACGGGACAAGGACTCCTAGCAGCAAGCCAAATCGAATGGACGAAGCCTACCAAGAACTAAAGGCACTGCTATAGGTGTACGATAAAAGGAGGTTGGAAACGACTAACCTATTCACATTGAAAATTGAATACTAACTTGCATCATTTTTAGAAATTTAAAAATAGTAACCAAAAGCGATCACTCAAAACAGGTTAATTACTAATTGTGAAAATTCTCCACCTCAACACCTATGATGCTCAAGGGGGGGCAGCTAGAGCTGTTTATCGCATCCATCAAAGTCAACAAAAAATAGGGCTTGCTAGCACCCTGATGGTCATTGCCAAACAACTAGATGACCCAAGCGTTATATTACCTAACTCACTAAATCATCTTGCCAAGTTACAGCTCTATAAAAACATCAAAGATGACCAAGGTCACTATGTCGAGCTCATGCGTCAAAATAGTTCTCTTATTTCAACTGGCAGAGTAGGCAGCGATTTAGTAAAAGAAATCAACGATAGTCATTACGACCTAGTAAATCTGCATTGGATTAATAATATGCTGTCGGTAGCAGACATTGGAGAAATAAGAAAACCGCTTGTCTGGACATTTCATGACATGTGGCCATTTAGTGGCATATTGCATTATACAAATCCAACAAAAAATATGAGAGATTATGAAGTAAACACAAGTTTAGCCAAGCTTGATCGTGCCATTTTTTTCAATAAAGTAAACTGCTGGAAAAGTCAAACCTTTACAGTGATTACGCCAAGCTCCTGGTTATCAGGTTGCGCAAAAGAAAGCACACTTTTTAGCAATTCGTCCATTCATACAATTGCACATCCAATTACATTAAGTACCTTTTATCGACGCAATTCAATTACCAGTCGGCATGATCTAGGCTTGCCATTAAATCAAAAATTGATATTATTTTGCGCCTTCAATCCCCTAAACAATCCGATCAAGGGTTGGAAAACTGTTTATGAAACCTTGCGACAGCTTGAAGTTACTGAACCAGAAAAATATGCCTTAGTTATATGCGGTAGCGATGAGGAAGAAAAACCATTGCCCTTTAGATCTTATTGGCTAGGAAAGATTCATGATGATGAGCGTCTTGCTAAGCTTTATTCTGCAGTTGATGTTGTGATTTGCCCCTCTAAACAGGAGGCGTTTGGTCAAGTTGCTCTTGAAGCGCAAGCATGTGGCACCCCTGTGATTGCCTCCAATGTTGGCGGTCTTAAAGACATTATTCAACATGATAAAACTGGATTACTGGTAAATGAAGGCGATTCAAGTACCTTTGTAGCGGGTATCTACAATATATTTAATCAGAATAAAGATATAAAAAAAATATCTGAAGCTTCAATCGAAAATGCGTTCAGCCTTTCAGAAATGCAAAAGATTGGAAACAAATATGCTGATGTTTATAAAAAAATTATCTTAACCAAATAAATACCATTTAAGTCGATTTTTAAAAAGTGAAGTGTTTGATTTTTGTTCGATTGAGAAGACGGAACGATGGATATTTTTAAATAGTCTACTTAATACTATTCCCAATCTGTTAAGTAAATAAAAGTAAGTAAGAATGCGGAATGGATTTTTTTTCATGGTACTCCAAAACATTTTAATCGTTCCGTGCCAACCTATTATAGTAATTACTAGAACTCCTTGAATCGCTATTTTGTTTTTATGGGTAAGTTGGTAATTGACTAAGTTATTTTCCAAGTTTGCAATTTCCTGGTATTGAGATAAGCTTTGCCGTGGTAATTTGACCCCTAAAGCTTCAAGGATGCCTGTAATTTGAAAAAATTGAGAGGTTTGTTTCACAATTTCTAAATCCTGGGGCAATTCACTCAATTCCTCATCATTCATTTCTTCCAAAATCTGAACAAGATCGTAAATATACTTACAAAATTGACTTGTCTCCCAGTTGAATAAATTAAATGTGTTGTTAATGGCTATTACCAGCTGATCCCGTCGAGATAATATATAAAGATGCTTATCCGCCTCACTGATCTTGGCTCGACTCCAGATCTGATTCATTATTGGCAAATGATCATTGCCACCATCGTGAAAAAGTGAGCGATGTAGGTCAATTTCAAGTCGATGAATGGGGTGATGTAGCGTAATTGCATTTATCCAACCGCTTGAAATTGCCCATTCGCTCTGATCTTTAACAACCCAGCTATTTTTCAAGAGTAACTCAATTGAGCGATTAAACTGATCCCATGGGACTAGAACATCGATATCTCTTGAAATGCGATAGAGAGCACTATCCCCAATTTCAAGCATCCTACCTACGCCTTTGACAAAGGAAAAATCGAGTCCAGCGCTGCCAAATAGGATGGCTACCTGGCGCGCTTCACGAATAATCAGTTGGTTTTTGGACCACATAAACTTAGGAAGACCTCGCATGAAGTGGCGATTGCCTCTGACTAAAGGTATCAATTCATCCAATAGACCAAGCCGATTTAAGCGCGCCACCACCGTAGGCATAAAGTCTTTACAAAAAAAGTGAAGCTCCTCGTAATCTGATACTGATGCCCAAAGCTTTATCCATATATCTTTTATTTGCCTATCTGGACACATTAGTAGCCTTAACATCTGGCATTCTTGAGAATCAAGTTCCACAAAAATTGTGCCAATCGGAGCTTTTTGAATCAATTGCATCAATCTGACAAACGCCTTTGGTCTAGAGATGATTTAATGGCTTGTAAATACTGCTTCGCATTTGAACTCTTCGCTCTGCCAATATTATCTTGATGGATGCGACGGTAAGCATAAACAGAATCGCTCAAGTAAGCGGAGAAGCCTTTATATTTAGCACGTTCAAACCACTCAATAAACTCAGCCAATTGAAATGAAGAGTTTAGTTCCCCAATATGAAGAAAGTCCTCACGTAACATCATAAGAGTGATGAAGCTGAAACCAGGTATAAGTCTTTTCTGAAAGTGATTTTGGTGATCTAAAAAATCTGGGCTAATAAATTCTTGAATATAGCCAAAACATAGCTTGCTACCCCCAGCATGATGAAAGTCGGCTAACTGAGAACTTAACTTACTGGGAACCCAAATGTCATCTGAGTCCAGAAAAGCAATTAATCGACCTCTAGCTGCTCGAACTCCAGCATTTCTTGCACTGGCCGCGCCTTGATTTTCTTGAGAAATCAAATGGATAGGGAATTGGCTAAATTCTTTAACTATTTGCGCTGATCCATCTGTTGAGCCATCATCAACAGCAATAATTTCAAGATCCCTAAAATCTTGCATAACTATACTTTCTAACGCTTCTTTTATATAGCCTTCTCTGTTAAAGAATGGGACAATTACACTGATCTCAGGTGTTTTCAACAAGGCCTCATCTACTCTTCAATATGACTATCCAACCATATTACACAATTAACGAACCCGCAGTGATCTTCGAAGAGTTTGGAGACGAAATCGTTGCTGTGAACCTCGATACCGGCATCTATTACAGCTTGCGGGGATCAGCTTGTGAAATCTGGCTGTCCTTAAAAGATCCCGCGACCACCAGCCAAATATTGGGCTTCGTCAATGAAAAATATGAGGGCAAGGTAGACGAAATCGATATGCAAATTCATCAATTTATCGATAGATTAATTTCACTCAATCTCATTAAGATCAGCACCATCACATCGCAAGTCAAAAACCGGTCTAATCATTTGACAATGAAATCGGACTTTTTGCCACCAGAAATGGATGTCTTTTCTGATATGCAAGATATCTTATTACTCGATCCAGTTCATGATGTGGATGAGTCTGGCTGGCCAATTCTAAAAGGCCAAAAAGATGTTGAAGGCAATTGACCATCACGTGAAGCAATCTGTAAATTCCAAGAAAAATGTCGAAGTTGGTGTATTTTTTTCAAACTTTACAAAAATTAGCTATTGAGGCGCAAACCAATCAGCAGGTCACGCACTTTGATATTGATCTTGTCCACATTAATATCCGCTTAAGCTTTTTTAGCAATGAATTAAAGCACCTTTTATTACCAGCACTTTCACACCTCACCAATTCTTCTGCTGCTTCCCAAGAACCAGAGTATCAAATTTATGTTTTAGATGGCACTTTAATTGATAGCCCATTCCCAGCAATTGAAGGCATATCAAATAAATTTATATTTCGAGGTGATATAGAAGACTTTTCTACCGATCAGTATCAAATTGCCTACCTTATTCACTCAAAAATGATTTGTGCCGTAGATCACACACATAAAATTGGAATTGTGATTGCCAAAGATTCGAAACGTATTCCTGCTTTTACGACTGCAAGTCCCTTAAAAGAAATCTTTAACTGGATTATGCTTAAAAATCAATGCTCATTAATTCATGCTGCTGCTGTAGGCAATCAAAATGGGGCCTTACTACTTACTGGCAAAAGTGGTGCCGGCAAAAGTATTACTGCAATTCGTTGTCTTTTTAATGGGTTTGATTTTTTTGGAGATGATATTGTTGGTATATCAAATAAAAATCAACCCCTAGTTCATTCAATATTTGCAACCGCGAAAATTTTTCAAAAAGATTGCCAAGCTATTACTGGTCTTGGTAAATATTCAAATTTTAGTAGTGATAGTCCAAACAACAAGGAAGTTTTTTTTCTTGGTGAGGATTTCAAAGGGCAGCTTCCCATTCAGGCCCCTATTAAAGCAATTCTTCATCTCGTGCAAAGCAATGATAAGGCAGTTATTAGCCCCACTTCGGTCGCCAAGGTACTCAATATAGTTGGATCGACTTCTTACACTATGTTCCCATATTCTCATCAGAAACACACCATTCAACTAATCTCACTTTTTAAAAGTGTGGCTTGTTATCAATTTGAGCTTGGCAATCAAGTAAACCAAGTTGCCCCAGTGCTTGAGCAGTTTTTAGAAACTATCATCCATAATTAGTTGAGTATGACAAGAAAAACTCTTGAAGAGATATTTAGTTCTCCATGCAAGATTGCATATTTGGGTAATAGTATCACTGCGCAAAGAAATAGCTATCAAGAATACTTACATGCTCTTCTAACTGCGCAATACAAAGAAGTATCTGCTCCAATTAAAGCTGGAATTGGCGGTGTTGGTTCTTTGGCTTGTAATTTTATGGCTAATCAATTTGTCCTTGCTCGAAATCCTGAAATTTGCTTTGTAGAATGCTTTGCTGCTGACATAGGTGGCGCAACTCCATTGGAATTTATTGACGGCGCAGTAGAGGGATTGGTGAGGAAATTATTAAGTCAAAATATTTATGTAATTTTTCTGTATCTTTTTAGGTCGTCTATAGTTCATAACGCTCAGGTCATCTTATCTATTTATGAGGGTATAGCAAGCCACTATCAAATACCTTCCATTCATGTTGATGACTATATTAAAGAACAATACCTTGGACGCTATAAAGAAATTCTTAGTGACGGCGTGCATACCACCCCATTAGGGGCCACTGTTTATGCTCAATTTATTACTAATTCAATTAAATCTTTCCTTAGCAGCTCCATTCCACCATCCTTGCCAGAGCCAATTCATATCCATTTGTTTGCTAATACCGACATTTCCTTGCCATCCCAGTTTGACCCCAGCAATTTAGATATGAATCGTCGTAATGTATTTCGCCTTACTCTTCCTTATGTTGAAATTCGGATGGGAGAAAAGGTAATTTACGAGTCAAAGTCCCATCATGCGATCGGATTCCTATTTCTTGCTGATGCCCATAGCGGTGTTATTTGCATCGAGTACGGTAAAGCAAAGGAACAGTTCACCATGCAACTTGCTGATAAATGGTGCGAGAACCCACGTATTCAGGCTGCTTATTTCAAAGCCCCCCTTACTCCAAGCAGGCTTATCACGATCACAATCAGCGCTGACAAAACAGCGCTTTATGGTGCGAATGGGCAGGCCAATACATTTGTGCAAAATGGTGACTCATTAAAGCTATTCGGTTTTTTGGAGTATCAGCCTGATGCACTTTAAAGTTTGGTAAGAAATGGCACTTATAACTATTGTGATGGCTTCTCTTGACTCTGAAAAATATTTAAATGAGGCTCTCACGAGCATTTCCAATCAGACCTTTCAAGACTATGAGATTCTGCTTGTAGACGGCGGATCTTCTGATCGCACGCTAGAGATTGCGCATACTTTTGCGAAGCTGCGTGTGATTCCTCAGGCGGGCAAGGGCTTATTCAGCGCATGGAACGAAGGGATATTGGCCTCACAAAGTCCATTGATTGCCTTTCTTGATAGCGATGATTATTGGCCTAGTTACTGCTTACAAGAACATGTAAATCAATTGAGTCTGAACAATCATTTGCTTTGCTCACTTGGAAAGGTAAGATTTTTCTTCGATAGTCAACTGCCTTTACCACCTAAGCACTTCAAAGCTTCCTTGCTAAAGAGAGATCATGTGGCCTATATGCCAGGCTGCTTTCTTGGCCAACGCTCCTTGTTTAATACCTTAGGATTATTTGACGAAACGCTTGATATAACCAGTGATATTGCTTGGTTTGCACTGCTCAAGCAATTTATCGAAAAAATTGGCATTTTGGATCAAACTGTTCTATATAAGCGCGTACATTCCGCTAATCTTTCCTACACTGCAGCAAAAGCTTACACCTATCAATCTGAACTCCTGACACTGCTACATCGATCTATCAAATCCCGATAATAGTTCAATCATAAATATGGAATTAACAACAAAAGAACATTTGGTGGAGATCATTCAAAACGCTTTGGATCAAAATAAAGGGTTTGCAATGGGAAAAATTGGCTTTTCTGAACAGTTTTTTTTAAATCATCCTCTGTTCATGAACTCTGAACCAAATTTGCAAAAACTAAAAGCCTATCAACTTCTTGCAAATGTGCATTGCTTAAAGCAATCGGGAGTTTTTCCAAGTCAGCTTGAGTTCCTCACTAGTTTTAGTACTTTTTTTAGTGATGCTGTTGGTCAGCTCGATGTCTTGGGCCTATTTGGAGCCCCGATTGAAAAAAAACTAATTCAGCACTACCAATTGAATGCCCATTTAGTTAAATATCAAGATACAGAACCCGACAGATCAATCCCTAACAATACAAAACTTTGCTATCTTCCATTTTTTGAAAATAAGCGAGTCCTACTCATTGCTCCTTTCGGACACCTTTTAAAAGAAAGAGCCAAGCAGTCTGTATTTGAAGATGTTTGGTTAAACACCAGAAAGCCTTGGTTTAAGCCCGCATATGTTGATTCAATTGAGTTTCCTTATGCCTATGAATTACCAACTCAAAAAAAGTTCGGCGATATATTTAATTTGTTTGAATACATTTGCCAGAAGATTGATGTGAAAGATTTTGATATCGCGCTGATCGCAGCTGGTGGTCTAGGCATACCACTAGCTTCAAATATCAAATCAAAAGGCAAGATTGCTTTTTCTCTAGGAGGGCATCTTCAAGCGTTATTTGGCGTGAAAGGAGCCCGTTGGAAAAATGATCCTGCATGGGTTAATCAATACTTCAATGAAGCATGGGTTGATATGCCGGAAAAGTATCACCCTGAGGATAAGAGTCGCCTTGCCGATCGCGGCGCATATTGGTAGATGACCTCATGACAAGAGTGGCTTCACTGATGCCCCCCATTATTTTATTTGGCTTTAATCGGCCAATAGAAACTCAGGCGGTTTTTGCACAAATTGCTCTGGTCAAACCTTCTAAGCTTTACCTAGTAGCAGATGGGCCAAGATTAGGAAACCCAAGCGATGGAGTATTGTGCAATCAAGTCCGAGACATTATTTCTAACGTCACTTGGGGATGTCAAATTTTCAAGTTATTTTTTGATACAAACCAAGGGTGTCGTCAAGCAATTCTACAAGGTCTAAATTGGGTTTTTGAAAATGAATCTAGAGCAATCATCTTAGAAGATGACTGCGTCCCTGACCCATCCTTCTTCCCATTCTGCCAAGATCTGCTTGATTACTACGAAGACAACCATCGAATCATGTCCATCGGTGGCTACCGCTATCTTCCAGATGAGATTCAAAACCTTAAAAGCTATTGTTTCTCCAAATATACCCAATCCTGGGGGTGGGCAACTTGGAAACGCGCATGGCATCTTATGGATTCTGATCTAAAGACATGGGAGCATGTCTCGCAATCAACTTGGTTAGAAACCTACCTTGCTAAGCCGCAATACATCACTTACTGGAAATACATCTTTAATCAGATGCGAAAGGGGCTCAATAGTTGGGACTATGCATGGGCCTACTCTTCCTGGAGACACCAAGGCCTGACTATCCACCCCAAAGTGAACCTCATTTCTCCCATCGGATTTGGGGGCAATGCCACTCACAATACAGATATAAACCATCCCGCGGCTTTAAGAAAATCCTTGGCAATGCCCTTTCCGCTAAACCATCCTTGTAAAATCGACACGCATGAATCAGTAGAAGATTGGATCGAAGAGCACTACTTCAGCGGAATGAATGAAAAACGCCTGAAGATCGGCTTTTCTAGAATCCTTGCTGCACGCAAACTGGTCTCTAAATGACCAAAATACCCTCCAGTAAAAACGGTCTGCAGGTCATTTACAGTATTTGTGACCTGTCCCCTTGAGACTTACCATTGTTTAAGAAGTAGTCCGGTTTTGCAAGGTTAATATAAAAGTTGATTGTAATTGAAATGAGTGGCAAAGAGTTGAATACTCTTCTGCTGGGCGAACTATGGGATTTAGAACCCCAGCTCAGGTATTTGAAGACGCCTTGCATTTACCGCTTGACAGGGGAGATTACGAATGCGCCGGCAATAGAAGTAGAATTTTTTTCAATGGAAAGGCTCGACAAGCTCACCAGCTTCAGCGATGGGAGCCATTGCCAAATTCTTTGGGTTATGAAACTGATCCCAGTTTATATCTGCCGCAAACACTAGGGTTAGAGTTTATTGGCATCTCGTTTCCGCTTGTAGATGGAGAACACCAGAACCTTCACAACATCGGCCATAAAGCAAACTACAGTGATCGCAATAAACCGAATTGGCAATAATCGCCGAATGCCAATACTGCGTTGTAAGGGCAAATAGAGACCTCTTATGACAACGTAAGCTAAAACAGGCAGACTCGTAATGATCTTCGTCACATTTCCGAGGTACAGCGGCGAGTCGATGCGCCAATCGGCAATTAGGTAATTCCAGTTGAATGCAATCAAAATGAGCATAGGATAAAGAACCAACCAAAGAAGCAGCCTTTGGGGAAAGAAATGCGGAATATCACGGGATGCCGTATAGTTTCGAAACCATTTGCTGAGCAGTCCTTTCAAGTCCAAACCGATCAGTCCGACATAGTCAATTAAAGCGCTTGACGGATAAACAACTGGGACCTTGAGCTGATCCAATCTTAGCATCCACTCTGTGTCCTCACCAGCCCTGACCCAACCAATAAACTGACCGGCATTGTCAAACACTTCACGTCTAAAAATCGACCCTGGCAGCGTCTTTCTTGGCAGAACTCCGTAAAAACCGTCGCGTACGAGTCTCTCAAACGTGGTCTTCGCACTGAAGCAAGTGGCCCCCCAAACACCAACGGCATCATGATCGGTAAGCAGCTTTAGACAAGCTTTAAGCCAATGGTGTCGTGGAATAGTCTGCACATCAATAAAGGCGATCAATTCGGCATGGGCCATCCCAAGACCGATGTTTCTAGCATCGCCCGGAAAGGCACACTCACGGCGCTCATAGATCAATTTGATTCGACAATTAGCGCATAGCGCGGCTATCTCTTCAGGATATGTACCACTCTCACCAGACGAATCGACAATCACGATTTCAACAGGCTTGATCGTCTGGCTGCATACGGCATGGACGATTTTCAGCAGATCATGGTGACCATGGTTGCTGGGGATGACTACTGAAATATCGGTCATACATTCAATAAACTGCGGCAGCCTGCAACATCAAGCGCCCCCCAAGGAGATCCAAGTCCAAAACGAGCGTTGCGCTGGCGGTATTTGAAACCGCTTACTCAATAAAAAGAACAGCGCCGCCGCAACCGCGTTCATTGCGTTCCGAAAGCAGCGTTAACCAACTCGTATTGAGAATCAATATAGCCTGCTACCAAATGTTCGACAGATTCCTGCAACAGCAGACCACTACTCATACCGTAGTTCCAATTATTAATTTTAGGTTGGGCAATGTTATGGAGGGTGACAATTAATAGCAACAAATCAATTAATTAAATAGCCACATAAAGGGTTAGCGGGTAGTTTACTTTGGAGGTACGCATTTCCCCTACGCGAACAGGCAATGCAATTTTATACAACTCAAGGATTGAATATATCAACAGTAATCACTTTAACAATTAACTCCGAGCGCAAGTCCTAGCATTCATTCTCAAAATTTATATACCCCTCGCCCAATGCATTTCAAAAAAGCAAGGGGGCCTTCCGCAGGCTAATCGTTTGAGCAAAACACAGTGCAAGTATGCTCGGATGGAACCAACTCCAATTTAGGGGTGTGTCTGGGTACTGGGGTCAGTTCTGGCTGGATTTTGATAGGTCCCTGCTCACTATGCGGATGCTGCGCCGCACAACTCAACTTTGCCGAGCTACATGCTCATACTGAACTGTTGTCCAACGTTGGACAAAGATTCTTGAATTTTTATATTGCGGCTACGGAA
>Ga0214921_10010897_pt1 | contig 11159 bp, 10 predicted proteins | sample LL1505_MetaG_FD_177992 | JGI IMG/M metagenome (GOLD analysis project Ga0214921, IMG submission 177992) | Freshwater microbial communities from Lake Lanier, Atlanta, Georgia, United States - LL-1505 | ecosystem: Environmental > Aquatic > Freshwater > Lake | place: USA: Georgia | collected...
TTATTAACCAATGGAAACGCACACATTACCGGTAATCTTCAAGTTGACGGAGTGTTTACATTTACGGGAACTGCTACTATTATCAGTGTAAGCAGTGCTACATTCTTCGGCGATGTTAATGGCTTTGGCGCATTCTACGCAGGCGTTGTTGGATATACTCCGTTGCCTGTTACAGTTATGCAGGCCACTGCTAACTATAACGATTATGTACAAAACAACTTCCAGAACTTAAATGGTGGAGTAGCAGCAAGTACAGAATGGGTCGCTACAGCCAATAACGGCAATGACACTAACAATTACATTGATATGGGCATTGCCAGCAGTAATTGGGATGGCAGCCAATCTAACTCAGTAGGAACCGCAGCAGGACCTAATGATAGTTGGATCTACTCACAAGGTACAACCAGTTCTAATGTCGGCGGTAACTTAATTGTTGGAACTATTAAAAACGGTAAGAGTGTTAAGATTCTTACAGGTAGTACGGGCTCTAGCAGTATTGTAGCAACATTTAACGGTAGAAACACTGCGGCAACTACAACCAACACAGGCGCATTGGTAGTCACAGGTGGTATAGGTGTTAGTGGTAGCGTATATGCTGGTGGTACAGTTTACAGTAATGGATTTGCTGTCAGCACTTCAACCGCCTGGAATGGTGGAACACTATCTGGAACTGCTACAGTAGCAACATTTATTGGAACCGCTACAGCAACTTCAACCAATACTGGAGCATTACAGGTTGTAGGCGGATTAGGTGTTAGTGGAAACTTGTATGCTAATACTGTTTATAGCAATGATGGTATATTCCGTGGTCCTAGCGGCTTTGGACAGATTCAGTTAGCCAGCGGTGGTACTGTTTACATAGCCGAACTGAGCGTAAACAGTACCGGATTAATTAAAGGTCCGGGCGGTAACACACACATTGGATTGTTAAGTGGAACAGGTGGCAGTGTTAAATTTTACAACACCGCAACCATAATAGGAACAACAAGTGCTACATCGACTACCACAGGAGCATTAACTGTAGTAGGTGGGGTTGGTATTGGCAAGGATCTCTATGTCGGCGGCAACGTCATTGCTAACCAGTTTGTAGGTGATGTTGTTTCTATTGCTAATACCGTTACTGCTAGATCCATAGTAGTTAATGGTCAGCCAACAACTTATGGCTATGTTAATGGTTCCTACTTATTCGCAGTAAACAATGCCGATCAGGTAGTGGGCCAAAATGGTGCTGTTAATTTCCAAACTACCAGTTCTAGTAATGGCAGCCTCATAAACAAAATCAGTAACTCGCAGATAACACTAACAGCAGGAAACACTTATAAATTAAGAGCCGTTATAGGACGATTAACATCAAGTTCAACCTGGGCTCAATTTAGATGGTATGATGTCACTAATAGTGCTTATGTTGGAGCAGAGGGTTTCAGTGAAGTAGTAAATTCCAGTGGTGCAGTTGGTTCAACTAATGTACCCACAGCCTATGTAACACCTAGTGTGAATACTACATACGAATTAAGACAAACTACAGCAAACACAATCACAGTTAATGCTTATGCTTCAATGGAAGTTACACAGGTAAATCCTGCAATATCTGTTCAAGCCACTGCTACTGGCACAATTAATACCAATTACGCAAAATATACAAGATCAGCGCAACAAACTGGTGCTACTGCTAATACAGTAATTGTTTGTAATGTACTTGAAAATTCTAATGGATCTGCGATATCAGTTAATACTGGCAATGGACAAGTTACATTAACTGCTGGTAAGACTTATAGACTTCGTGGTGGCGTTCCAGGATGGACAGCAACTAGTGGCTCTAGACCTGCGTTTATGTGGTATAACGAAACTGGTTCTGCTTGGATAGGCGAAGCATCTCAAACATACAACGCCGCAGATGCAGCCGCATATGGTGCGACTGGCGGGCCTGCTGAAGCAATATTTACTGCCAACGCAACTACTGTAGTATCATTCAGAGTATTATCAGCAAGCCAAACATTAGGATTAGGTGGCAATGGGGATTGGCCTACAACTGGAAGTTATCCTTGGATTGATGTACAAGAAATTACTACATCCTTTGCTCTTAATACGCTTGACACAATGACACTGACTAATTCTATAACAGCGTCTGGTGTTGTTTCTGGTAGCACTTTTTATTCGTCAAATGCTGTAGGTAACGAAGGTGGCGAAATTGATTTAGCTAAGGCTCCTAATTCTAGTTTAACTGGAACTAATGTTGTTATTGATCAGTATATTGATAGAATTAGAGTATTCGAAAGCGGTGGAACAACTCGCGGAGCCTATATTGATTTGAGTCAAGCTGCACCGGGTGTAGGTACACTACTAAACAATCGTGTAAGTGGTATAGTAAATGCTGGCACATTTGTTACAATGGACAACTTAAAAGCCACAGTGACAACCAGTGGTAATCGTGGATTAAGTCTTGCCACAGTAACAGGCTCAAACAGTTATTTGATAGGTGGTACTTATGCAACAGATGCTACTGGTGGATATTCAGGTAGTTTGAGTGTTACAACAACTCCTAGCTCATCAGTTTTTAACTGGTACTTTACTGGTGCTGGTAATATATCAACATATATCTTAACCGATGTTACAAACAGTAGAGCCTATCGTATCACACTACAGATAGGTAGTGCGTATAACAATAACTTGATCTGTATTGAGAGATTGATATAAAATATTCTGTCATAGCTTGCTCTCTAGTAAATAACAACGGAGAAGATATGACAGACAAATCATTACCCATTCATTTGAAAAACGACAATCATTGGATTCAGCGCATTAAACATTGGGATCGCCTTGGCCCACCACTGAAACCCAGTCCTGCAGCAGTAGAAATAATGACCAACTTGGTTGGTGTAGACTCACAGGTATTATTACTGGGAGTAACTAAAGAACTGTATAGAGCATTTAATAATATCACAGCAGTGGATCGTCAACCGGAAATGATTGAACACGTATGGTTAGGCAATACACCTACCAAAACAGCTTACCTGGACAACTGGCTAACCAATAACTTCTCTATGAACCATTTTGACGGCATCATAGGCGATGGTAGCATTAATATGTTAGAGTATCCTCTCAATGTTAAAACTATGCTACAAAGATGTTTAGATATTCTCCGGCCGGGCGGTGTGTTTGCCGTGAGATTCTTCACACGCCCAGATACTCCTATCACTAGGGATGATTTACTAGCAGTGGCATCTACTGGCAGTAAAAACATCTGCGCATTTAATCGTATGATGCTGGCCTGTATTGCTGCCGAAACCCGACCATTAGTGGCCAATAGACAAATGTATGATTTATTCAACGAACTGTTCCCTGATAGAGATCAATTGGCAGCACAGTCAGGATGGCCTAGAGATCTTATCGACAATATGTTTGACGCTTACGAACGTAGTCAACTAACATCTTCAATGATGACTCGTGGGGAAATACTAGATCTATTACCACCATCGGTGACAGCTCATTTTGTAGAGTGTGCGGATCACGACTTTGGAGAGTGCTGTCCTGTCCTGACATTTACCAAATGAAAGCAGCATTAGAAGGGTTGATTGAGGAACTGAATCAATCACAATGGTTTACATCTGAACAGATTCACAATCATCAAGAACGAACACTATCTTCCATAGTAATACATCACGCTTTAAACACTCCTTGGTTTCAAAACAGATTAAAAAGTTTTGGGCTAGAGGCCAAGGATATAGTTACACTGGAAGGTCTCAAACAGTTAGAGCCTTTTAAAAAACGCGATATACAACTGGCTCGAGATAATTTTTATTCAGTCAATATACCCAAACAACACTATCCACTAGGAGAGGCCAAAACATCCGGCAGCACAGGTGAACCAGTTACTATTAAAAAGACTGTGATCAATCAGCTGTTTTGGATGGCTAATGCTATACGAGATCACCAATGGTATAATCGTGACTACAGTGGCAGGTTTGCTGCCATTAGAGCAGGATTTACCGATATACACCGTTTTCCAGACTGGACCGGACCAGTTCCTATGCTGTACGGCAGCGGTTCTAGTATGGGTATTCCAGTTACCACGGTGATTGATAAACAGTTAGAATTGTTGGAAGAATTTCAACCTAATATCATTACTGTTCACGCCGGAGTACTATCTGGGTTTGTCAGTGTGTGGGAAAAGACTGGATTTACCTTGACCAGTTTGAAACATATTAAAAACATTGGGGATACAGTTGGTCCATTACTACGCCAACGAGTAAAGGCTGTAACAGGATTAGACATAGAAGATAATTATTCCAGCAGTGAGAATGGCACAATCAGTATACAGTGTCCTCACAGTGGGCAACAACACATTATGAGTGAAAGTCTCATTGTAGAAATACTTAATAGTGATGGAACAGAAACACCACCTGGAGAAATAGGTCGTGTTGTAATAACAGATCTTTTTAATACAGCCAGTCCTATGATACGGTATGACATAGGTGATTATGCTCGCGTAGGTACAGCCTGTACCTGTGGACGTCATATGCCCACATTGAGCGAAATTGTAGGACGAGAACGAAACTTGATAATAAGAAGTGATGGCAGTCGTCATTGGCCTAGAGCAGGATTTATGGAGTTGGAAAAAATTGTGCCGGTTAGACAGTGGCAAATTATACAACATACATTAAACGATATTGAATATAAATTAGTAACCGATGATCCTATCACACCAGAACAGGAAGCACAGTTTAAAGAACTTTTTTTATCAGTTTTAGATTATCCCTGGAATATCACCATTACCTGGGTAAAAGACAGTATTCCTCCTGGAAAAAATGGTAAGTTTGAGGAAAGTATATGCTTGGTGCCGCAATGAATAAACTATTAATATCTTTTTTATTATTTGTTCTAACAAACACAGTGTTTGCACAGTCTAAACCAATTCGTTTGATTGTTCCTGCAGGACAAGGCGGACAAATTGATATAATGTGTAGGGATTTAGAACAAATAATAATTAAGAATTTAAAAAGAAATCTAATCTGCGATTTCAAACCTGGAGCAGGTGGTTATCTAGCAGTAAAAGAAGTGGCCAAAACACGCACCAACGAAGTGTTATTAACTACATTAGACGCATCGGGTTTGGCCAATATGGTATTAAATTACGGTGATATTGCTGTGGATGATTTTAATTACATAGCTATGTTAGGAACTACCAGTTTAGGATTAGCAGTAGCCAAAAATAATAAAAAATCACTAACAGATATTAGAACCATAGCACACAATGGTATAGGTGGAATACAACATTATCATACTTGGTTATTAACAGACCGATTAAAGACTGCCATTATAGATGTTCCATTTAAATCTGCTACAGAGATGTTAACAGCAGTAATAGGTGGTCATATCGATGCCATATGGGGCACCGCCACTGCGTTAGAAGCATTTGATCGCACAGATAAAATAGACATTGTTGCTGTAGTAGGACCTCGCAGATTACCTCAGTTACCTAATGTTCCTACATTCGGTGAGTTAGGTATAAAAGATTTTGGAACTGTAAGTTATTGGGTATTGATTAGCAATAACACAGCGGATGCAGAAACAGTGAAACAATTGCAAGACGTATTAAGAACCACACCCCTGCCCAACTCAAACATTCAATTTGAACAAAATCAGTTTGATCAAGGACGCAGTATCGTGTATAATAGAATACAGAGACAATCTCAATTTGTCGAAACTATTAAACAGACTACTAAATAACTAACAGGAGAAAACTATGAAAAAACTTATTTTACTTACCGCATTGATTCTATCCAGCGCTGCTGCTCAAGCAGGCAGTTTTACCGCTGAATATACAGACGCACAGGGCGTTAAAGGCGGGGCTGATCAAGTTCAAATGATGATCAGTGTTAAAGAAAATATCAACAAAAACTTTTCAGTTGATGGTAAAATTCAAAATACTCAAACAACTGGATCTAATTCTTTGAGCACCCGAGTTGAACTAGGCACAGCCTATACTACTCCACTGTTTGGTGTTAACCCTTATGTGAGATTGGCTCTTGGAAACAAATACAAAAGCACCGGAGATTTTACCTATTACAGTGTCGAACCTGGTGTTGTTTTCCCTACCGGAGTTGATAAACTCACAGGTAGATTGGCTTGGCAATTCCGCACAGCATTTGACAGTGTAGCCACTGCTGACACTACTCATATGTGGCGTGCCGGTGTAGCCTATGCTGTTACTAAGAAAGACAGTGTTGGTGTTCGCTATGACAATATGCGTGGTGATGCTAGCAGCAACAGTTGGAACCTTGTTTACACACACAACTTTTAATCTAACAACAATTAGTAACACGACCCGGCCTAGGCCGGGTTTTTTTATGGTAAATATTACCATATGAAGATACGCAGAGCCAATACTAGAGGTATATCTAAAAATTCTTGGATAGAAAGTCGTCGAACTTTTAGTAATAACAGTTACTTTAGTCGTCAATATATGCGATGGGGCAATCTCAAAGTCATCAATGATGATGTCCAGCAGCCCGGCAACATAGTTCCGAGTCACGAACATAAAAACTTTGATATATTAGGCTATATGGTTGAGGGTGAACTAGAGCATAGAGACAGTTTAGGTAATGTATCTAAAGCGATGCCTGGACAGATACAGCATATGTGGTGTGGTAAGAGCATATGGCACACTGAGGCCAGCATAGGTTCTGTACCAGCAAGATACTTACAGATATGGATCATTCCTAAAAATGAGTACAGAGATACAGATCCTTATTATGAGATTATCGATAAAGATTTGGCTTTTGGTCCTCTAAACATTGATTTACATCAGGATTTTAAAATACAGTGTGGAATTATAAACGATGTTAAACAGTTAAATATAAGCAATCGGGCCTATATCTATGTGGTGTCTGGTACAGTATTAGGTGACGGGTGGCAGTTAGAAGAAGGTGATGGAGCAGAATTAGATACAGGTACATTGACCGCGGAATTTGTAGCAGCACACATAATATTATTTGAGGAATAAAAATGTTTGACAATTTAACAATAGGACCGGGAGTTGTATATCCAGTAGACCCGGGCAATCCTGGGCATAGTCTATACGGAATTTGGAACATGCCCCTAACATTGGTAACACCATAAAAGGAGAATATAATGTCACAGCAACAACCAACTAAACCCATTGACGAAAAGTATCGCGATTGGGAAAAGAGATACCGAGAACAAAACCCTAAACAATAAATACTTTACTGTGTAGGGACAATACAGGCCCACCAAAAGGAAAATTATGTTAACAAAACAAACAGGTGCTTCGCAGGTAATTACTGTAACAGCAACAACTCAAACCGTAACAGTTGCAAATTTAGATGGCTCTCCGGTGCGTAAAGTGCGCATTGCTGCACAAAGTTACCCAATACTGGTTGCTTTTAATACCACAACAAATTTAGTAAGTGCAGGAGTATTAATTCCAGCCAATCATGCAGAACATTTTAACATGGAAGGCAGTACACAACTTACCATTGTTCGCGGATCAGGTAACGATGTTCTAGCATCAGTAACCCCAATAGCCTAAGGAATACCAATGAAAGCCAGCGAAGTATTACACGGACTAGCAGAACTGCTAGCAGGAATAGAAGGACATCAAGCACAGGCCGAACCTAATCGTGCCGAATTAGTTCCAGTTGCGGTAGACAATGAGGATCACTCGGAATCGGGTATATTTGTTCCACCACTGCAGGCCAAACTGGAACTGTTGAAAAAAGCCACTGGAGTAGATTCGATTTACGATCAAGGCGGTGAAGATGGTGATATGACTGGTTATGGTGATGATAACGAATTAGATCGTATGAAGCAACTGTCGGGAATCACAGTGATAGATGCTGCCAGTGACAGCGAACCATTAGACATCTAAGGAATTATCCAGTGTCCGGCACAATCCCCAATAACTTTACACAAGACCTTTTTACTAGCAGAAGAAATTACAATGACGGTAATACTCGTATCGGCGAGTTAAACCGTATTTGGTATGATCCTAATACTAACACATTAAGAATAGGCGATGGCGTCACTGCTGGTGGTGTGGTTATCGGTGGTGGTGGCGCCGGAGGTGCTGTAGCAGTCAGCGATGAAGGCAGTTTATTAACATCTACTGCTACCAGTTTTAATTTTGTAGGATCTGGTGTTGTTGCCACAGTATCGGGCACGGATATAACAGTTACTATTCCCGGAGGCGGTATAGGACCAACTGGGCCTACAGGACCCGCAGGAGGACCAACTGGTCCATCGGGCCCAAGTGGTTCTGCTGGATCAACTGGTGCTCAGGGACCACAAGGCCCAAGTGGTTCTGCTGGATCAACTGGTGCTCAGGGACCACAAGGCCCAAGTGGTTCTGCTGGATCAAATGGCGCACAAGGGCCACAAGGTGTAACCGGACCACAAGGTGCAACTGGTAATACCGGAGCACAAGGACCCCAGGGAGTTCAAGGTAATACCGGAGCACAGGGACCACAAGGGGTAATTGGTCCACAGGGACCTCAGGGAGATACCGGTGCTCAAGGACCACAAGGCGACATCGGACCACAAGGGCCACAAGGAGATACAGGGCCGCAGGGACCGCAAGGCGATACAGGGCCACAAGGACCTCAAGGCCCAAGTGGAGTTAGCGATATTCCTGGGCCGCAAGGACCACAAGGGCCACAAGGCGATACAGGACCACAAGGGCCACAAGGCGATACAGGACCACAAGGACCACAAGGAGATACTGGACCACAGGGACCTCAGGGACCACAAGGCCCAAGTGGTTCTGCTGGATCAAATGGCGCACAAGGGCCACAAGGTGTAACCGGACCACAAGGCGACATCGGACCACAAGGGCCACAAGGCGATACAGGACCACAAGGACCACAAGGCGATATTGGCCCGCAGGGACCGCAGGGAGATACAGGACCACAAGGACCACAAGGCGATATTGGCCCACAAGGACCACAAGGACCACAAGGACCACAAGGCGATATTGGCCCACAAGGACCACAAGGCGATACAGGGCCACAAGGACCACAAGGACCACAGGGAGATACTGGACCACAAGGACCACAAGGCGATATTGGCCCGCAGGGACCGCAAGGCGATACAGGGCCACAAGGACCTCAAGGAGATACAGGACCGCAAGGACCTCAAGGAGATACAGGACCGCAAGGACCTCAAGGTGATATTGGCCCACAGGGACCACAGGGCGATATAGGGCCACAAGGACCACAGGGAGATACTGGTGCTCAAGGACCACAGGGACCTCAAGGCGATACAGGACCACAAGGACCGCAGGGAGATATTGGACCACAAGGACCACAGGGCGATATTGGACCACAAGGACCGAGTGGTGATACTGGTGCTCAAGGACCACAAGGGCCTCAGGGAGATACAGGACCACAAGGGCCTCAGGGAGATACAGGACCACAAGGACCGAGTGGTGATACTGGGCCACAAGGACCAATTGGTGATAGATATCAAACAATAAGCACTTCCACATTAACAATAAGTGTTTCGACTCAAGCACTATTAATAGAAACTGGATTAGCATACACAACCGCACAAGATACAATTATTGCCCATGACATAAACAATCATATGATCGGTATGGTATCATCCTATGATTCAGTGACAGGAATTTTAATTATCGATGTTAATAATGTAACAGGATCAGGAACTTATGATTCTTGGAAAGTCAATTTAAATGGAGCGGTGGGAGCAATAGGAGATACCGGTGCTCAAGGACCACAGGGACCACAAGGAGCGACCGGTGCCCAAGGACCACAGGGACCACAAGGACCAACTGGTAATACTGGAGCACAAGGACCACAAGGAGCGACCGGTGCCCAAGGACCACAGGGACCTCTATTTGGTCGAGCAGCATCATTCCACAGTGACAATGATACCTATTCTACTGTTCAAATTAACTCAAACAGCACAGGACCATTCTATGTCAATTCTACAGCAGGATTTCGCAGCAGTGGTTATTTGATTTGTGGTCAGGAAATTATAGGTTATACTAGCACAACATCCACAGCATTCTTGGGTCTAACTCGAGGTGTTGCCGGTAGTAATGGTGCTGTCCACGCTGTCAACAGTTGGATCGCCAGTTCTCAGGTAACTCCTGCCAATGTGGTAAAAACCGTGGTAGTAGATGTGGTAGATGTATACAATGCTGGAATTACTTTAAACACAGCAACTAATGAAATTACCATAGTCAATGCTGGTGTTTATAATGTTATGTTCAGTATACAAGCAGCCTGCGCCGGCAACGCACCCGATGATATTGAAATATGGTTTGTGGTAAATGGCACAGCGATCCCATCATCGGCCAGCCGCATCACAGTCCCATCTAATCATGCTGGAGTAGTTGGAGCCGGTATTGCTTCAGTAAACCTGTTCTATCAATTTGCTGCCGAGGATAAACTCACATTGGCCTGGACAACCAACCAAGGAACAGTTGTTATCACCAGTTATCCACAAGTTGTTGCCACAGGAATTCCATCAAGCCCGGGTATTATTTTAACGGTGAATCAAGTAGCATAATTGAAAATATAAATAATATACCAACACAAAGGTTTATTATATGAAAAAGATTCTATTCGCACTACTTATAGCTATTTCTGCTCCTGCCCTAGCACAAAAAAATCCACAAGGCGTTACTTACGACGCAGTAATCACCCGTGTTATTGACGGTGATACAGTGGCATTTCAGGCCACCTTTCTGCCAGCACCACTTAAACCGGAACTCAGTATTCGTGTATATGGTGTAGACACTCCTGAAAAAGGATTTCGTGCCAAATGTCCTAGCGAAGATCAGCGTGGTCAGGCTGCCACAGCATTTACCAAGGCACAGATCAATGCTGCTGCTACTCGTCAAATTGTGCTAATTGACTGGGACAAGTATGGTGGTCGTGTATTAGGTGATGTGTTATTAAACGGACAAAGCCTGCGAGCTATGTTAATTCAGCAGGGCTATGCTAGAGAATACTACGGCGAAGCCAAAACCAGTTGGTGTAACTAAAGAATCCCACCTTAGGATCCGTTGATGTCACGGTAAAGCGTCCGCGCAATTGAACTTCCAGGCGTCACTTGGAGCCGGATAAAGTCACCGGCACACTAAATATTACATTATGCGCAGCCGTGAATTCGCCCAA
>Ga0214921_10010898_pt1 | contig 11159 bp, 12 predicted proteins | sample LL1505_MetaG_FD_177992 | JGI IMG/M metagenome (GOLD analysis project Ga0214921, IMG submission 177992) | Freshwater microbial communities from Lake Lanier, Atlanta, Georgia, United States - LL-1505 | ecosystem: Environmental > Aquatic > Freshwater > Lake | place: USA: Georgia | collected...
AAAACAAAGAGTTGTTAATTTCTTTAATACAGAAAGAGATCCACTGGGAGCAAATTATCAAGTTATTCAATCTAAAATTGGAATAGGATCAGGAGGTATATTTGGAAAAGGATATTTAAAAGGATCTCAAAGTTCATTAGATTTTGTACCAGAAAACCATACTGACTTTGTGTTTTCTCATTTTGCCGAGGAATTTGGATTAATTGGTTCTTTGTTATTATTATGGTTATTTTTTTCTATAATTAATCGAGTAACTTTAATTGGAGATCAGAGTAAGAATAATTTCTCTAAAATATTTTGTTATTCATTCGCATTCAACTTTTTTTTATACATTGCAATAAATTTGGGAATGGTTACAGGTTTATTGCCCGTTGTCGGAGTACCCTTACCAATATTGTCCTACGGAGGCACGGCTATGCTTACCAATATGATTGGATTAGGTATTGTTCTAAGTTCTAAATTATATAACGAAGAATTTATTTAATCAATTTTTATGGAATTCTATTTTTCAAAAATTGTAAATTTTTTTATTAACCCATTATATATATTATTTTTCATTATATTAATACAGATCTTTGTAATATTTTTTATAAATTCGAAAAAATTAATATTTTTTTTTTCTAAATTATTTTTATTTTTATTTTTATTTTTTGGCTATATTCCCTTGAGTAATTTTTTACTTCAAACAGTGGAAGATTATATACAGCCTTCTAAATATCCAATTCAAGAATTAACAGGAATAGTTGTTCTTGGAGGTAGCTTTGATGAAAATTACTTAGTTGCAAAAGAAAGAAATGAAGTCATTTTTAATCAATCAGCAGAAAGATTAATCAAAGCTTTAGAAATTTATAAGAAAAACCCAAAAATTATAATATTATTTTCAGGCTCTTCATTTAAAAAAGATCCGCAACAGTGGAGCGAAATTGATATAGCTAAAAAATTTTTTATAGTGGATCATTCAGTAAGGATTAATAACTTAATATTTGAAGATCAATCAAGAAATACATTTGAAAATATAAAAAATACAAAAAGTTTTGTTATTAATCATAAAGGTACATGGGGACTAGTTACTTCAGCCTATCATATGCCAAGATCTTTTTTTTTATTTAAAAAAAATAATGTAATTATGGAACCCATTCCTGTTGATTACCGCACTGGTCGCAGTAATATATTTTGGATAAATTTTGATATTTCTAAAAGCTTAACCAATTGGTTTGTTTTATTGCATGAGATAGTTGGAATAACCTACTATAAAATTTCAAATAAAATCTGATCAAAATGAGTAATAATTTTAAAGCATATTTAATGCTAACGCTTTGTGCTTTTTTTTGGTCAGGAAATTTTATTGTTGGAAAGTTTGCAGCTCTTTATGAAGTCCCCCCTTTAACATTAAATTTTTTTAGATGGTTAATAGTGTGGATTATTTTAATTCCTTTTACACTTAGAGATATATTAAAGAATATTAAAGTTGTAAAAAAAAATTTTTACCCAATATTATTAATGTCTATAACTAGTATTAGCGTATTTAATTCTGTCGTTTATTATTCTTTAAATTTTACACAAGTACTAAATGGTGCGCTAATGATTTCAACAATACCTGTGTTAATTATTTTTATTTCTTTTTTTTTTAAGATTGAAAAAATAAATTTTAATCAAATTTTTGGTCTCGTTTTATCCATAGCGGGCGTAATAACAATTATTACAAGATTAGATTTTGCTAAACTAATTAATCTTAATCTTAACAAAGGTGACCTTTGGTTATTAGTTGCTATGTTATCATGGGCAATTTATTCAACAATGCTAAAAACTCACAAAACTAAATTAAAATATTTGAGTTTCATGTCAGTAATTGTTTCAATTGGTTTAATTTTTTTATTCCCCCAATTTTTATTTGAATTTAATAATCATCAGATTATTAGATTTAATATTCCAGTTTTTTTAATCACATCCTACGTTGTTTTTTTTGCGGGACTTGGGTCTTATATTTTATGGAATAAGGCTGTTGCTATTGTCGGACCTAATAAAGCTGGGATTTTTTTACATCTAATGCCCGTATTTAGCTCTTTTATGGCAATATTTTTATTAAATGAAAAATTAATGAATTTTCATATTATTGGGGCTATTATAATTATTATAGGCATTTATCTTTCTTCTAAAAAATCTCCATTAAGATGAAAGTTGCAATTTTAGACGACTATCAGAATGTTTCCTTAATTCTTGGAAATTTTGAAAAATTAAAAAAAGATTTTGATTTTCACGTATTTAATCAGCCATTTGAAAATGAAGATAGTGCAATAGAGCAATTAAAAGACTTTGAAGTCCTTTTGACGATGAGAGAACGAACTCCAATTACTAAAAAAATTATTTCAAATCTAAAAAATTTAAAACTTATCATTACAAGTGGCATGCGAAACAGGTCTATAGATTTTTTAACTGCTAAAGACAAAAAGATTTTAGTTTGCGGCACAGATTCAAATTCTAATTCAACAGCAGAATTAACATGGGCTTTAATCTTGGGGCTTGCAAGAAATTTAAGAGAAGAAGCAGAAAACATGTATCAAGGATATTGGCAAACTACATTGGGATATGAGCTTAAAGGCAAAACTTTAGGCATTATAGGTCTTGGAAAAATAGGAGCTCAAGTTTCCAAAGTAGCCTTAGCATTTGGCATGAATGTTATTGCTTGGAGTGAAAATATTAAATTTACTATAGCAAAAGCTAATCAAGCATTAGCTGTAACCAAAGAAGAATTATTAAAAAAATCAGATTTTATTACAATTCATACAGTGTTGAGCGATAGAACAAAAAATTTGATTACAAAAAAAGATTTTGAATTAATGAAAGAAACGGCTTTTTTAATTAATACTTCAAGAGGGTCTATAGTAAATGAATTTGATTTAGTTGAGGCTTTAGAGAAAAATATAATAGCAGGAGCTGGTCTCGATGTTTATGATATTGAACCATTACCAGAAAATCATAAACTGAGATTTTTGCCTAATGCACTTTTATTGCCTCATTTAGGTTATGTAACTAAAGAAAATTACGAGGTTTTTTACTCTCAGATGTCTGAAAATTTAGAATCTTTTAAAAAAGGAAAGCCTATCAGAGTTATTCAATTACTTAATTAGAGTTACCCCAATTTTTGTAAGAGTGGAAAAAATTCAATTAAATAAAAGCCAATTATCTGAAGTTTTCCAGTCACAATTAAAATACCAGTTATTAATAAAATAAACCCAGAGATTTTTTTTATATTATCTAAATAAGATCTGCTTTTTTTTGAGAATACTAAAAATTTCTTTATAATTAAACTTGAAATAAGAAAGGGTATTGCTAGACCAAAGGAGTAAAAGCTTAGAAGTAATATGCCGCTATAAATAGAATTTTCCATTGAAGCATATGCTAAAATTGAACCAAGAATAGGACCAATACAGGGTGTCCACCCAAATCCAAATCCTACACCTACTATAAATGGGAAAAAATTATTATCGGAAAATTTTATATTATAATTAGAAAAATTTTTTGTTAAAAAATTAATTTTTATTAATTCTAATAAATAAATACCAAAAAAAATAATTAATAAGCCAGAAATGATTGATAAAATTTGAGAATTGTGTAGCAAAAAACTTCCAATAAAAGTAGCAGTTGCTCCAAGAGAAATAAAAACTATTGAAAAACCAAGAGAAAAAAATAAAGATTTTTTTAAGATATAATTCTTTGATTTCAAACTTAGTTCATTAAGCGTAGTTCCGCATATAAAAGAAACGTAACCAGGGATTAGAGGTAATACGCAAGGAGAAACAAAACTTATTAATCCTGCAAAAAAAGCAATAGAAGAGGATATAACCATTAAACAAATTTAAATTTTTTACTCGAGACCCAATAGTTTATCTAACTTATTTTCTTGGTCCAGTTTATAAATTTTGTCACAATCACCAATATGAATGTTATCAGAAAATATTTGCGGCACAGATCTAGCACCATTTGCCATGCTGGACATTTTTTCCCTTAGAGTTTCATTATTAGATACATCAATTTCATAGAATTTAATTTTTTTTTTACTTAGTAAAGATTTAGCTTTCACACAAAATGGACAGTAATTTGTTGTATAAATTTCTATTTTTTTCATAAATAATTTTTGTTTATTTATTTTGTAGTTTTGAAATTATTTCTTAAATTAATAAAGCATAACCGAACTTTATTAATACTATTAAATCTAAAATAATTTTTATTAAAGTTAACATTGTATTTAAATTTTGTATAGTTTTTATGGTGTCATTATTTTGAATTATTTAGCTAAATTATTATATTTACACTTTTTAGTCCCTATTTTGATAGATTAAATTATAAATGGTGATTAAATAAAAAAATAGAAAAAAAATTTTATAATTTTATGAAAAAAAAGAAAGATATTAATTTATTAATTATAAATATTTTAGTTTTAATAATTATCGTCTATTCTTTAAATCTACCTTTAAACGTTTACAATATTTTATTGCACAATTATCAAGAAAGATTGTCATCAATTTATGGATTTTGTGAAAAAGAATCTTATGGATTTATGAAAAAAATTAATGAAAAATATGGGACTAAATACAATATCGAATCATTTAATTTTGACAATTATCCCTCATCTTCATCGGCTTTTTTTTATAAGATTGATCGAACATTTAACAAAAATCAAATTATTATTTTGAATTATAATTCGTTGAATCTAAATCAAAAACAATATTTTGAAAAAAATTTTATCAATTATAAAATTTTAGAAAATTATAAAAATAAGTGTTTATTTCTCGAGAAAAAAAAATGAAAGAAATTTTTTTTATTTTTTATCAAGTTTTTTTTACTTTTATTTTATTTCTGTTTCCATTTCATTTTATAAAAGAAAAATTTAGTTTTTTAAAAATTTATAATTTTTTTGATCTTATTTGTCTTAATATAATTATTCAATTTACATTATATTTGATATTGTCTTTTTTTATCCCCAATATTAGTTTCTTAATAAATTTAATTGGTATTTTGTCACTAATATTATTATCAGTAAATTTTTCTAAAATAAAATTAATGATAAAAAATAATCATCTCCCATTATGGTTAATTATAGTTTTTTTAATTCTAGTTCTTTGTAATTTTTTCTATATTGCTTCTTATTTTAGATTACAATGGGATGGAGTTGCTCATTGGTTTTGGAAAGTTCAAAGTTTTTATCAAGGAGGAAATTTAAATAATTTTCAAAATTTACCCTACCCATTTTATCCGCACTTAGGAACTTTTTTATGGGCTAATTTTTGGAATTTATCTATTGTAGATTATGAATATTTTGGAAGATTTTATTATTCTTATATTTATTTAGCGAGTATTTTTTCAATCCTTTATCCCATAAAATCTAAGTATTTAATTATTATTATTTCTGTGGCTTCTTACTTGATATTTGATGGGTTTTTATTAGGCGGATATCAAGAATTTTTAATTTTTTTCTTTATTACTTTTTCAGCTAGATTATTTTATTTATTAAAGTGTCATAATCTTTTTATTAATAATTTTTTAATTTTTTTTTTATTAACCTTAAATCTTTTAATATGGACTAAGCAAGAAGGTATTTTTTATGCTTTTATTTTATCACTTGTATATTTTATTTGTTTTAAAACTAAATTAATAAAAAATTTTATTTTGCTATTTAGTTTATTATTATTTGCATTTTTATATTTTTATTTAAATACTTTCTTTAAAAACTCAGGTTTTTTTCATGAACCAATAACAAATCATTTCGAAAAATTAAGAGATTTTAATTCATTTTTAGATTCTTTTATTTATATATCTTTTCATTTAATTAAGGCTTTGATAAGTCGCCCTATTATTATTTTATCATTTCTTTTTTATTATTTTTTAAAAAATTTAAAAAAAGAATCTTATTTCAAATTAGATTTTTATATTCTTTTTTTTATTTTAAATTTTCTAATTATATATGCAATTTTTTTTCATACACGATATGAACTAACTTCAATGGTTCCACAGGTTTTGGGTAGATTATTGTTGCAAACTTCGGGTTTTTATTTAGTAATTTTTGTACCATTCTTTAATTATTTCCAAAAAAATGAGAAGTAGAAAAATTTTATATAATATATTTTATGGCAAATACTATGACAATTTGTACAAAGGTTTATCTGGATTACTTTTTAAGCTTGCCCATAGCAATCTTGAAAAATTAAATAGCCTATTTAATACGAACAACAAATTTTCTACTGATCAAATAATATTAGAAGTTGGACCCGGAAGGCATCCTCATTATGAATATATTTTAAATAAAAATCAAATATTTAAATATTTATTATATGAAAATAATGTTGATAATATTAATTTTATAAAAAAAAAATATAATAAAAAAAAAAAACCTTTTATATTTGTAAAAAATTTAGCTAGTATAAAAAATAATTCTTTAGATAGAATTATATTGTCACATGTATTAGAGCACGTAGAGCGACCAGAAAAATTTGTATATTCCCTTTTTCAATTATTAAAAAAGAGAGGTAAATTAAATATTACCTTACCCTGTGATCCTGGTTTTTTATGGAAATTAGGAAGACTTTATAATTTCTTTTTTTTTTGGAAGTTTAAAAACGTCACTATAAAAGAATATTATTATCATATGTCTCATGAACATGTTAATAGCATTCATAATCTTACAAATATTTTAAAATATAATTTTAATAATTACAAAGAAAGTTTTATTCCGTTTAAAATTAAATCTCAAAATTTTAATCTTATGTACAATATCGTTATTGTTAAATAATAATCTTTATGAAATTATCTATTGTTATTCCATGCTTCAATGAAAAAAATACTGTTCAAGAATTAATAAACAAAATTATATCTAACATTTATTTTCCAAAAGAAATTATTCTAATCGATGATTGCTCTACCGACGGAACTAGAGAGTTAATAAAAGAAAAAATTGAAAAATTAGTTGATAAAGTTATTTATCATAAAAAAAATCTTGGGAAAGGAGGATGTATTAAATCTTCTATCCCCTTTATTACTGGAGACTTAATTATTATTCAGGATGCCGATTTAGAGTATTCTCCTAAAGACTATTTAAAACTGATTAATGCCTTTAAAGATAATAAAAGTAAAGTAATTTATGGCTCTCGTGTACTTGGTAAGAAGAGATATTTTTTGAAAAATTTTTCTTCTATTTATAGAATATTTTTTAATCACGTATTATCCTTAATAACAAATATTATTTGTCATCAAAATTTAACTGATGCCCACACTTGTTACAAATTATTTAGTAAAGAAGTTTTATATAAAATACTCTTGAAAGAGAATGATTTTAGTTTTTGCCCAGAAATTACAGTAAAGATTTCTAATCTTGGAATAAAAATATGGGAAGTTCCTATATCTTATAGTGGAAGAGATTATAAAGATGGTAAAAAAATTAAATTAATAGACGGCTTAAAGGCTGTGTATGTTCTTTTTAAATATAGATACTTTGTAAAATAAATTTTACTTTATTTCATTTTTAATTAAAAATATTCCTTAATTATCTTTTCGGATATTTTTATATCAACTTAAATATTTATTTGTCATTTTTAATGCTAAAAATATTTTCACCTGCGTATAAAAAATCTCTATTTTTGTTTGATATTGAAGATAAAAAATTCATAGAATTAGACGTTTTGGGTAGCATCCAATCGTGAAGTTCAATTATGATTATTGGAAAAATGTCAATCCACTCAATATTTTTTGAAAATAATTCATTTTCAAATCCCTCTATGTCAATTTTTATTATAAAGGGTATCTCATTCTCTTTTTTATATTCCCTTAAAATTTGATTTACTGAAATAATATTTAAATCACCATTATTATTTTTAATAGTTCTATAACCCCAACTGCCTAATCCAGGGTCAAATACCTCACACTTTGTATTTTCTGAACCGATTGCTACATTTAAGAATTCAATATTGGCATTATTTAAATTATTTTTAATTGCGTTGTTAAAATTTTCTATTTCTGGTTCTATTAAAATAATTTTTGAGTGAGGATATATTATTGAGAAATATTTAGAAGCTAACCCAATATGACCACCGCAATCTATAATAAAAGGTTTTAAATTTTTTTTAACTAAACTTTCTTGATAATTATTTATTTCTTCAAATCGTGTAAATTTTTTTAGGTTATAATCCTCATTAATAAAAATTTGGCTTGCTGTCTCATAGTCAATTTTGTCTCTAATTTTAAATTTAACGATTTTTTTATTAATTCTGTCATAAAATATTTGATTTGTAAAAAATGGTAATGAAATAGAAATAAATCTTTTATTTCTTAATAACTTAATTATAATGGTTATGATGTGACGTAATAAGAAATAAATTTTTTTTTTAAAAGAAAAGTTTATTCTCTCTCTCTCTCTCTCTCTCTCTCTCATTATTTTTCTATCGTAAATTGAAAAAAGTGGGGCGTTCTGTTACCCGGTGCCCCGGACCGTGCTTATCTAATTAATAAATTAATTAGGCAGCGAGAGCAAATTGTTCATTTGCGTTTATATTTTAGTCCTTTACGGTGGTACTATACCGGACGAAAGAAAAGCTTTTAGACATTAGTCGATTCTATTTCACCCCCATAAGTTGAAATGGTGGAGGTGCAGGGTACCGCCCCCTGGTCCTTAACGTTTATTATGAATCTCGTTTATCGTCATAGTTGGAAAACCAACATTAATAATATAAGACTTTGAATCGTTAAATTAAAGATATATTTAAAAGCCAAGTATTTCGCAGACAATGGAACTAACTTCAGAACAAAAAAAAGAAATTCAAGAACAGCAATCACAAAGCAATTCTACAAAAAGAGTAACTTCTCCCGAACTTGAAAAGGTTCTTTATGAAGCAATTCCAGTTCTAGATCATGGATTTATAAGGGTTATAGATTACATGGGTGATGACAGTTCAATTGTTCAATCTGCCAGAGTTTCTTATGGAAAAGGAACTAAAAAAGTCTCAACAGATGAAGGTTTGATAAGATATTTAATGAGGCATTGGCATAGCACTCCATTTGAAATGTGCGAGATCAAGTATCACGTAAAGCTACCTATTTTTATAGCAAGACAGTGGATTCGACACAGAACAGCTAACGTAAACGAGTACTCAGCAAGATACTCTATATTAGATAAAGAGTTTTACATTCCAGCAAAAGAGCAATTATCGGCACAGGCAACTAATAATCGGCAAGGCCGAGGTGATTTGATTACGGGCGAACAAGCTGATGAAGTTCTTAAAATTTTAAAAGATGATGCAGTAAGAACTTATGACAATTATGAAAAAATGTTGAATGAAAGATTTGATGGAACAATTATTGATGAAAAAAAATCTGGTCTAGCAAGAGAACTTGCAAGAATGAACTTAACATTAAACTCATATACTCAGTGGTATTGGAAAACTGATCTTTTAAATCTCATGAATTTTCTATTTTTAAGAGGAGATAGTCATGCGCAGTATGAAATTAGAGTTTACGCTGAGACAATGTTAGATACGGTTAAAAAATGGGTTCCAATCACACATGCAGCATTTTTAGATTATAGAGTTGGCGCTGCTCATTTATCATCAAAAGGATTAAAGATTGTTAAATCGATGGTCAATGGAAATAAAGTCACATATGAAGATTCTGGACTTAGTAAAAGAGAGTGGAATGAATTAATGGAAGTAATAGATAAAAAAAATCTTATAGTTAATTAATTTTTTTTGTAATTTTATTTGCAATTTCTAAGAATAGTTTTGAAACTTCATGATCTTTAAATTGATCAACAAAAGGTGTTCCTTCATCTGAGTTTTTTCTGAGATTAATATTAATTGGTATTTGTCCCAAAAGTTCAATATTAAATTTATTTGCTATATTTTTTCCACCATCTTTTCCAAATATAAAATGCTCAATACCATCATCTGATGTAAAGCTTGTCATGTTTTCAATAATACCTAATATTTTAACATTGGTTCTTTTAAACATTTCAATTCCTCTTTTTACATCAATGATTGCAATATCTTGTGGAGTTGTGACGATGAGAGCTCCATCGATATCTATCTCTTGAGAAAAAGTTAAAAGAGCATCTCCAGTTCCGGGAGGCATATCAATAATTAAAAAATCAACATTGTTCCACAAAACTTTACTAGTAAAAGTTTTTATAGTGCTAGCAACCATTGGTCCTCTCCAGATCATAGGAGTTTCTTCTGAAACCATAAATCCTATAGACATGCATTGAATATCAAATTTTTTAATTGGAATTAAATTTACACCATCTTCACTTTTTGGCTTTTCCGAAATACCTATCATTTTGGGAATAGAGGGACCGTAAATATCAGCATCTAAAATGCCAACATTGTATTTTAAATTTTTAAGGGCGATTGCAAGGTTAACTGCAATTGTTGATTTTCCAACACCACCTTTGCCACTTGAAACAGCAATAACTTTTTTTACTCCATTTATTTTATTTTTTTTAAATTGAGTTTTAGGAGAAATTTGATCCATAAAATTTTTACTAAGATTTGCTTCCTTTTCAGTCATTTTGGCGCATTGTAATTTTCTTTTAAATAGCCATTTATACCTATATTAATAAGCCAATTTTTTAAAATAATATGTCATTAATTGAGCCTAACAATACTAACGATATCCTAAAAAAAGAATCTCCTTGGGGCACTCCCAATAAGAACAATAAACAACCCAGTTCTAATAATCCCGGTGATATGGAGGATTTAGCAAAGAAGTTTCAAGACGGCTTAAAAAATATCTTTGGTGGCTCTTCAAAAACTCCAGATGCTAAAAAACCAATTTCACTTTTTATAATCGGAGCAATTGCTGTTTGGGCCTTAAGTGGATTTTACAGAGTTGATGCAGATGAACAGGGAGTTGTTTTAAGATTTGGAAAATACACCAATATGACTCAGCCTGGATTAAATTATCATTTGCCGTTTCCAATTGAGTCTGTGGTGACACCGAAAGTTTCTAGGGTAAATAGAATTGATGTTGGTTTTAGATCATCAAGCGAGGTAGGCAGAGCGGCAATTGCAGATATTAAAGAAGAAAGTGCAATGCTAACGGGAGATGAAAATATAGTTGATATTAATTATTCAGTTTTTTGGGTGATAAAAGATGCAAGTAAGTATCTGTTTAATGTT
>Ga0214921_10010899_pt1 | contig 11159 bp, 8 predicted proteins | sample LL1505_MetaG_FD_177992 | JGI IMG/M metagenome (GOLD analysis project Ga0214921, IMG submission 177992) | Freshwater microbial communities from Lake Lanier, Atlanta, Georgia, United States - LL-1505 | ecosystem: Environmental > Aquatic > Freshwater > Lake | place: USA: Georgia | collected 2015-05-28
GCAACTGGATCCACAGGACAAACTGGTGCAACGGGATCCACAGGTCAAACGGGAGCAACGGGATCGCAAGGTGTAACTGGTTCTACAGGATCAACTGGAACTACAGGTTCAACAGGAACAACTGGAGCTACAGGATCTACAGGATCGCAAGGTGTAACCGGTCCTACAGGGCAAACAGGATCAACTGGAACTACAGGTTCAACAGGAACAACTGGAGCTACAGGATCTACAGGATCGCAAGGTGTAACTGGTCCTACAGGGCAAACTGGAAAAACAGGAAATACAGGCTCTACAGGAACAACTGGAGCTACAGGATCTACAGGATCGCAAGGTGTAACTGGTCCTACAGGGCAAACGGGAACAACTGGAGCTACAGGATCTACAGGAACAACTGGAGCTACAGGATCTACAGGATCGCAAGGTGTAACTGGTCCTACAGGGCAAACGGGAACAACTGGAGCTACAGGATCTACAGGAACAACTGGAGCTACAGGATCTACAGGATCGCAAGGTGTAACTGGTCCTACAGGGCAAACTGGAAAAACTGGAGCTACAGGATCTACAGGAACAACTGGAGCTACAGGATCTACAGGATCGCAAGGTGTAACTGGTCCTACAGGGCAAACTGGAAAAACTGGATCTACCGGACAAACTGGAGCTACTGGTAATACTGGAGCTACTGGATCTACCGGACAAACTGGAGCTACTGGAGCTCAAGGTACACCAGGTCCAGGAACGTCTATCGAGGCTACAATACTTTTAGACGATACAAGTTATTATCCTCTTATGGTGTTAAATACAAGTCCTCAACAAGGCGTAATTACTACTCCAAATAGTAACGTTAATACTTTAATATACAATCCATATAAAGGGTTAAATGTCAATGGAGTAAATATTATTGGATCAACAGGTAGTGTTGGTATAGGTAATACCGGTTGTTTAAATAATATAACTGGTAATAGTAACATTGCATTGGGAAATAATGCTTTATATAATAATAGCAATTCAACTATTAGTGTTTTTAATAATACTGCAGTTGGAGAAAATGCACTAACAAATATAACTGGATATTCATGGAATGCAACTAGTCCATTATTAAAGGAATGGACATCAATAGCAAGTTCATACTCAACAAATGCATCTAATACATTTGTATTTGCGTGCACCGCAAATGACTATATCTACAAGTCAACAGATTATGGAAAAAACTGGACATCCTTAGATAGTGGTGGTATAAAAAACTGGTCTTCTATATGTTGTAGCGAAAATGGATTAATAGTAGTTGCATCTGTCTATGAAAGTAACATTTATACGTCGACAAATTCAGGCACAAGTTGGATACAACAAAGAAACTCTGGTACTAAATATTGGTCTTCTGTGGCAAGTAGTTCTGATGGAATAAAATTAGTTGCATGCGCAGATGAAGGTTATATTTACACGTCAACAGATTCAGGCGTCACTTGGACGGCTCGCCAAAGTGATGGAAATAGATTATGGAAGTGCATTGCAAGTAGTTCTGATGGAACCAAGTTGGTTGCATGCGTAAGGAGTGCATCAGCGAATGGTTACATTTATACGTCAATAGATTCAGGCGTAAGTTGGACGGCGCGCCTAAGTGATGCAAATAGAAGTTGGAACAGCGTTGCAAGTAGTTCGAGTGGACAATATTTAGTTGCCTGCGCGGAAAATGAATTCATTTATACATCAGCAGATTCAGGCGTAACTTGGATACCAAGAATGAATTCTGGTTTAAAAATATGGACTAGCGTTTCAATTAAAGGTAATAATATAGTTGCATGCGCGAGTAATGATTATATTTATACATCAACAAACTTAGGCGCAACTTGGACTGCACAAACAGCTTCTGGTGTTAGATCATGGTTGTTTGTAAATTCTACTCTTTTTGGTAACTTATACTATATATTTGCACTCTTAGATAACTATGATTATGTTTATAGTTATTTGTCTATATATAATTATAATACTTTTGTCGTGTGGAAACTTTCTTACATTAACTATGCAACAAAGCTAATCACATCTGTAACAAGTAGTTCAACAGGGACAAAGTTGGTTGCATGCATATATGGTGGTTATATTTACACATCAACCAACTCAGGCGTAACTTGGACGGCTCGAGGTGATACGAGTAGAGCTTGGAACAGCGTTGCGAGTAGTAGTGATGGAACAAAGTTGGTTGTATGCGCATATAATAATTATATTTATACGTCAATAGATTCAGGTGTAACTTGGACGGCGCGCCTAAGTGATACGACTAAAAATTGGACAGGCGTTGCAAGTAGTTCGAATGGACAATATTTAGTTGGTTGTGTCAATGTTGGTTACATTTATACGTCAACGGATTCAGGTGTTAGTTGGACTAGCCAAACAAACTCCGGTTCTAGAATCTGGTACAACGTTGCAAGTAGTTCGAATGGACAATATTTAGTTGCCTGCGTATCTGGTGGTTATATTTACACGTCAACAAGTTATGGAATAGTTTGGAAGGAATTAAATAGTCTTGGTATTAAAGGTTGGAAAAGTGTAGCAACTAGTTCTGATGGAAAAAATTTAATTGCATGTGCATATAATGAGTATGTTTATACATCAGCAGACTATGGATTTAGTTGGAAACAACAAATGAATAATGCTACAAACACATGGAACATTGTAGCAAGTAATTCGAATGGAAAAACATTAGCTGCAGGTTCAAACGATTATATTTATATTTCAAATGATTATGGAATAACTTGGATACAACAGACTAATTTAATATATAAAAACTGGAATGGTATAGCATTCGATTCGGATGGACAAAAAATAATTTCATGCAATTATAATGGTGAAGTTTATACGGGTATTAACACCAATAGTAATATTGCAAGTAACAACATTTCCATCGGAACAAATTCATTGAATTCTAATATCAATGGAACAAACAACGTTACAATTGGTTATAACTCTGGGTCAAATCTTACTAGTGGAGTTAATGTTACAATGGTTGGCACTAATACTAATGTTGCGCCAACTTTAACAGATGCTGTAAATTCTAGTGCATTAGGTAATGGTGCAATTATAACTTCCAACAACTCAATAGTGTTGGGAAATTCTTCTATACAAACATTGTATTGTGCTGTGGGAAGTATAACAACGCTTAGTGACTTGCGTGATAAAAAAGATATATGTCCATTAAGTCAGTGTTTACCTTTTATAAATGATTTGAACCCAGTTAAGTTTACTTGGAATATGAGAAACAAAGCAAAAGTGGATTTAGATGAATTTGGATTTATTGCGCAAGATTTGCAAAAAACACAAAACAAGTTTGGAAATGTTCCGAATTTAGTTAATACAAATGATAGTGAAAATTTATCAGTTTCACAAGGAACACTACTGCCTGTTATGGTTAAAGCGATACAAGAATTGAGTAAAAAAGTAGATTCATTAACCTCTCAAAACGAAGCCCTACAAAATATGATTGATAATATTTTACGCAAATTAGATTAGAAAAATCTTAAAAAATAGTAAAAATAAAAATAATTATAATAAATATTATTTTATTTTATTTTATTATTCAATTTGATAATAAAATAATAATTAGGTTTATACCAAAGAACATTTGTACCAGCGGAGCGTCATTTCAAATCGTTACTTGAATTTAATTCTTCAATGGTTTAAAAATTGATTTCATCAATATTTATTTTGAAAGAACTAGTATTTTTAAATAAAAATATGATTAATCAATACACACTTTTACCCGTTTTATCCAACTACAACTCTCATCCAAGAGATTGTAACATTCAGTTTGAGGAAGTAGGACATAAGTATACTATACTCACGGATCCAGATTCCACCTATACATCAGTAACAACTTGGAATCATTCACACTTTCCACATTTTGACGCAAACAAAGTTATACAAAATATGATGTGCGGCAAAAATTGGAACCCACAAAATAAATACTGGGGGCTTACGCCAGAACAAATCAAAGAACAATGGTATAATAATGGACAATCCGTATCTAATGCGGGAACTGGTATGCATTACCAGATAGAATGTTTCATGAATAACCCAAATTTACAATATCCATATACCCATGCAAATTTATACCAAAATTATTTAGAAAACACAACACAACTCGACAACGAAAATAACACACAGGAATGGAAATATTTTATTGAATACATTCGCGATTTTCCAGAGTATAAACCATATAGAACGGAATGGACTATTTACGATGAAGAACTAAAGTTGGCAGGATCAATTGATATGGTATATGAAAAAGACGATGGAACTTTAGCAATTTACGATTGGAAACGCGCAAAAAATATTACTGCTATAAATAAATACAATGAGTATGCAAGCACAGAGTGTATTAGCCAATATCCTCATTCAAATTTTTGGCATTATTCTCTTCAACTAAATACATATAAAGCTATTATCGAGTTAAATTATGGAAAAAAAGTAACAGAACTTTGTTTAGTTCGCTTGCATCCAGACGCAGAAGAAAAAACGTATGAGCTTTTTCCACTTCCAGATATGCAATCTTCTATAAAAGAACTATTTGAATTACGTAAAAATATTAAAATAGAATAAAAATAAAGATAGCTTAAAAATATAATTATATATATATGAGAAATATTATAAACATTATAAAACTACGAAAATTAAGAGATTTATGCACTCCAGCCATGTTGTATTTAGCAATTTCATTATTCGCTATTCTAGTTGCATTGTTTAATAGAATGCGCGTAGCTATTGTTCTAGGTAAAACGCTTTTCGTTATTTTTTGGACACTTGTTTTGAACTTTTTATGTCAAAAAGGCTATAAAAACGTTTCTTGGTTCTTAGTTTTACTTCCTTATTTCCTTATCCTAACTTCTTTTTTAATGACTTATTTTCAAATTCGTGAAGGGTTTGAAGATGCGGGTATAGAAAACCCTTCAGAAGTAACTTCTAATGTAATGCAAAATATTCTTATTGAAAAAAATGATAAGAAGGAGGGGTTTTTTGTAAGTCCTCAAGCTAAAAACCCTGTCATGATGGTCCCTGACAAGTTTTTAACAGCAAATGGAAATTTAACCAGACAATTCAATACGAAGAGTACTCAATTCAAAGAAAACGCAGAAGTAGCCGCAGCAGCACAGGCTAAGGCTAATACTCCGACGTATCTTTCCGCCGAAGCTCTAGCAGCTAAAAATCAACAGGATTTTAAACGTAGTGTAGACGCTTATAACGCTGCCGCTCCAGCATTAAAAGCACAAAAAGATGCAGAAGCAGCAAAAAAAGCAGGAAATACATTACCAGCACTATCAGACGACACTGCAAAAAAATATGCGCAGGATATTAAAAATTATGAGGATTCTATGAAGACTTATAATACTTCAAAACAACAAGCTATAGACGCTTATAATACGATACCAAACACTCAAAAATCCGGTCCATTAGTTGTTAATGCTGATCTTAGTAATGAACAGCTTGTAAACATTAGGGTAAATGCAGAAAAAACTCCAGAAGAAAGAAAAGCTGCACAAAAGCTGCGCGATGCAGACAGGCGTCTTAAAAATCCTATACAAACACCTTATATACAAGAGGATAAAAAACCCATAACTGGAGACACATTTAAAAATTCCTTTGATGCTTTAGGGGCAGAATTAAGACCACGATAAATTCACTAATAGTCTACAAAAATACTCTATACATTTAATTTTATTTAGTTAACCATATTACCATTATATTAGTAACTTTATAAAAATAATAATCCTTATTTATTGAATTATTATTGGAATCTTTTTAAAATTATTTATAAATTGTATTTATAAAAAAATAATAAAAACTTAAGTATCTTGAATCTAAGTGTGTAAAGTGAATATACCTTTCTACCCAGTTCATAAAAAATACAAATACAAATATAAACAATAAAAACATTTAAAAAATTTCTTGCATAATAATGTACTATGGATTATACTTATTTACCAACATTTACATTATTATGTTATTTTTTTTACGTTGCATACATGTTTCAAAACAAAGATCGAATGGAAGAGTTTGTAACAAACTTGCATTATCATATTGATACATTTTTAACAAGAGATTATCCTGATAACTATTTTGAAAATGAAAATGAAATTGATAACGATAAAGATAACGATAACGATAGAGATAAATACATTGACAAAGTAAATGACAAAAAATCAATACGTTTTGAAGATAAATATTTGGAAGAATATAGAAATTTGCCCGATTCCGAGTTAACTACAGGTCAACTCGATAACTTAAAAAACAATATTATCATGGAAAATACGCCACTCGGAAACGTAGTTATGCTGTACGACAATAAAAAAGAAACGTTTGTTTTTTATAGCGACTTAACAATTCCGTATAGATATTTGGAAGTTGTTGGAAGAAAATACGCAATAACATACAACTGCAAAAAGTTTTATGTTGACATGAATGAAGAGTTAAAAAACGCAGAAGAAAAACAAAAGAAAGAAAAAGATACAAATGCAAATACACATTCAAACACCAACAAAAATTCTAACACGAATAAAAACGTAGAAACAAAAAAAGATGTATTTGCAAAATTTAAAACATATAATAATAATGTTACAAAAGATGTTGTTGCGGCTCCATCAAAGAACGCTGGTCAGCCCACTAAAAAAGAAAATGAAAATATTTTATTAAAAGAAAATGCTAATAGGTACAGATATGAAGGAAAAATAGTTAATTTTAGTTTTCTACAACCTATAAACAAAAAGACAACTGACAAACGTTTGGCTATGACATGGGCTGACTATAAAAATCAGAGTGCCTAATTTAAAATATTATAATTTTACGCAACCTAAAAAGAATCACCATAATATGTTTCGACTCAAATTATTAGCGGAATATTTATTTTTTTCCCAATCTCCTCTCATAAATTTTGTTCTAGTTAGGTAATTTTTTCGACGATTTTTATCATGGTGTTTCGTATAATCTTCATATCCCATTTGCCCAAAATTAACCCATTTATTATTTTTAGGATCAAAAATAGAATATTTTTTTTCCGACTTTGTTGCAGGATACAATTTTGCGGTTTTTCCTAAATATTTATACGCCATTTTTTGAGCAGTTCTTGGGTTAGAATATAAATTAATTCTTGAAGGAAATCCTTTCTTTGATGTTTTATTACGCGGCATTTAAAATAAGATTCTATTTTATTATTTTGAACCTTGAAAAATTAAATGGTACAAAATCCAATTTTTGTTCTTAAAGCATTGTTCTTTGTGTCCCTTTTTAACTTTTCATCGGTTTAAAAAAGTTTTATTTGTTACAAATATACATTACAAATACAAATACAAATACAAACACAAATACAAACACAAATACAAATACAAACACAAATACAAATACAAATACAAATACAAATACAAATACAAATACAAATACAAATACAAATACAAATAAATAAAAATAAGAACTACAATACAAATACAAATACAAATACAAATAAAAATAAAACCTTTTATTAATATAAGATACCATGTACTCAAGGAGAAAACCAAAACTTATTAAAAAAAAAACTATAACAAGTAAATTTAGAGGGGGGCAAGCTGTTAATAATCACGTTCATCCTGGATTAGTAGGCCCAGCTATGAAATTAATAAGTAACGCAACAAATAAAGTAGCATCCACTGCTACTTCTAGCGCTAGTAAATTATTGGATGTTGATCTTGCAAGTAAAGCAGATGTTAATGGTGCATTAAAAAAGGAATTGACAATACTTTCTGACCCACAAACTAGAGAAAATATTAAAAAGGTTGTTAGTGAAGGTGCGCAAACATTTGCCATTGGTTTAAATGCGGCGCAACCAGCGATAAATCAACTTTTAAAAACAACTACGGATGCGATAGAAAAAACTGGATCTAAAGTAGGAAAAGCTGGCGTAGATATCGCAATGAATACTTTAGAAGAAATACCTGGTGTAGGTGTTGTAATTGGAACTATACGCTCACTTGATAAAGCTGCTCAAGCCGCGCAATCAGTTGCAGATGCAGGATCGGAAATAATAACCGCAACTGGTGATACATTTAACCAGGTTGCAAAAAATATAGAAAATGCAGGAAAAAACAGGATACCAAATGTTTTAGATTTCAATAAAAATATGAATATAGACTTAAATAAAAATTTACAAGATACATTTAAAAAAAATACAAACATACAAAAAATGGTTGGAGGTTCAATCTCACAATTTCATGACTCTACTTTGAATCCTGAAAAATTTTTATTACAAACTGACGGAAAAAATACAAATACAAATACAAATACAAATACAAATAAAAATAAAAATGCCTACAAAAAAAATACACTGAAACATACACTAAAACGCAGTACAAAGAAATAATTATTTTATTCAGATTCTCTTTTAGTTTCTGTTTTAGTTTCTGTTTTAGTTTCTGTTTTAGTTTCTGTTTTTTGAGACCATTCTTTATATCCATTGCTTTTTAATATATTAAAAGATGATCCCAGGTGTTCGTGTGCAATTAAATATGCTGTTTTTTCTAGTTCGTTCATGTTAGATAAATATGAGTATATTTTTTCTTGAGTTTCTAATGTTTTTTTGTAAACATTATCTGGTATGGGTAGATTCAAATCATTAAAGTTCATATTTTGTATAATATACGAAATTATATTATACAATCAATTTTTATTTTAACTATTTTTTTTTAGCTATTAGAAAAAATAAAAATTGATTCTAATAACCATTGAAATAAGTAATGTAGTGCAAACACATTATTGAATGTCCGAAAATGACACGAGAAGACTTTATCTTGATTCTAATTGTGATAACAAACTTGCTGATGCAAATATTTATAGAAGAGATTATGCAAAATATAGAATTACTGATCAAAGAGATGATATCAAAGGTTCAGGATCAATGTGCTTATCTAATGATACTGATAAACTAATATTCCGTTATAAATTTAGCAAAACTTTTATGGATAATTTATATGAGTTTTCAAAAATTCATGAACACGATGATAGAAGCACATACAAAGAAAACTGGGAAATTTGGCTACAGGAAAACAATGAACTGGTGAAAAATGAAATAAACATCCTACAAAATACAGGTTATGAAGGTAACATTTTAAATAAAATGTTCAAAAGTAGTCGTTATTACTTTCGCAAAAAGAAAACTGAAAAAAAAGAACCAAAGCAAAGACGCATTTATGTTGGAGTGAGTCAAGAATTATTAGACTGCATGGATAAATATATTGAGAAATTTATCACTATTAAACCGGCAACAAGTTTTATTGATTTTTGTAAAGAAAACGCTATTCTTTTACAAGAAGAAGTTAATGTACTTTACAAAAAGGGGTACAAAGATTCTCACGAAATTTTGATGAAAGTAAAGAAAACTTATAAAAATCGATATTTTATAAAAATAAATACCATTTAAAAAATATTTAAACTTTTAATAAAGGTTAAAGTAAATGGCAACAAACACAAAGACAACCTCAAAACCAAATCTCAAAAGAAAATTAAAAACAAAAACATTTAAATCAATAAGACTTTTTCAAGAATGTGAGAATGAAATTTATATTTGCGAAAAAATAAGAAAAATTCCATATTTTTTTCTTTTTTATAATCCAATTATAAATCATAAGTTATTGAAAGCATCAGATATTGACGAGTATACATTAGAAAAATCAGACTCTTTTGAAAATACAAATGAGAAAATTATTAGATATGTTCTTATTTTTAAAACTGACTTACCATATCCAAACTTCAACATTTTTTTTAAAACTATTAGTTCTACGAGAGAGAAAATTATTCATTTATTTGATACATACACATATTTATTAAAAGCTATAAATGAATTAAACTCACACAATGTCGTTTATTTTAACATTTCATCGGATAAAATTGGATTTAATAAAAAAAAACAACCACTTTTAAACAATTTTTTTGACTCATTTTTTTACCCTATTGATAATTTATCAGAACTAAGTAAAAGATTCACAAAATACACTCCTACAATTTATTCTTTGCCATTAGAATTTCATATAATTGCCTTTTTAAAAGATTCAGGTAGAGAGATAGAAAAAAAAAGTATCTCTCAAAGTAATATTGAAGATATTTGTAAAGAATTTATTGTAAAAAATTACGCATTGCTTGGGTTTTCGCAGGAGTTTATAAAAGATTTTTATAAGAAATGTGTTACACAAAGTTTATTATTTGAAATAATTAACCAACCAAGAGAAAAAATAATAAAAGAAATGTTGGAAAGTTCAATTACATGGGACAATTATAGTTTAAGTAGTCTTTTTTTACCAATTATAACTAATATACAAAATCAAATTAAAGAACCGAATGATTTTCTTTGGGGATTCTCTCAGTTACTACTTTTGAATATGGATCCAGATCCTAAAAAACGATTGTCCTCTTTAGAAACTATTAACAAGTTTCAAATGCTTTTTAATAATTCAAGCGATTGGAACTCTATTGCAAATGTTACAATAGATTTTTAGTTTATATTTTTGGTTATATTTTTAATTTTTACTTAAATCAAATAATAAATTTATGTTCAAACGGATTTTTGAAAAAATGTCGGGTTGTAAAATTTATTATTTTTGCAAATTGTAATTTCTATGTATTTTTTATGAAACGCATTCGAATACTTGATATTATAAAATGTAATCCATCGGCACTAAAAAGAACTATTGGAATGACTATACAAAATCGATCAAAAATGTATAACGAAATATGTAAAATAAATATAGATATAGACGAGTTTCGGAGAGCAAGAATACTTAAAGGAGAAGCACTTGCATTTGTTTATCAATTTAGAGAGAATGGTTTGTATATTCATTGTATTTTAAAACAAGAAACTCTTAAATCTCGAATAAAAAAAGAGTCTCCTAGTTTGGATATACCAAAAAATATTATCAAAGAGAGACGATTATCCTTATTTGGATCCACTAGTGATGATGAAGATGAAGATTATGAAAAATTTTCTTTTGATTTAATGCAGGAAGAGACAAAACACCATGGGAACAAGAACAAGTGTTGCGCCGACTTAGATATACCAAAAAACATTATCCAAGAAAGACGTGCATCTTTAATTGAGTCTGTTAAAAATGATAATAGTAAAAATAAAGCGCCTATTGGAAAGCTAAAACGCG
>Ga0214921_10010900_pt1 | contig 11155 bp, 10 predicted proteins | sample LL1505_MetaG_FD_177992 | JGI IMG/M metagenome (GOLD analysis project Ga0214921, IMG submission 177992) | Freshwater microbial communities from Lake Lanier, Atlanta, Georgia, United States - LL-1505 | ecosystem: Environmental > Aquatic > Freshwater > Lake | place: USA: Georgia | collected...
AAGCCCCCTTCGCGTTCATCGGCCGCGACCACCGAGGCCTTGATCTCGCACGAACGACTCACCACGGCAGCCATCGCAGACCAATCGCCCCCCAAGAGCTTGGGCAAATCCCGTTCAACGGCATCAAGATACTGTGCGTCGGCGATCGCGCCGTGCTTGATCACCTCGGCCAGTCCGGCCGACAGTTCGCGCGCGGGCAAGGTCGCCAGGACGTCGAGATCGGCCAGCACCCCGAGGGGCTGGTGAAACGCGCCCAACATGTTCTTACCCGCCGGGTGATTGATGCCCGTCTTGCCCCCGACCGACGAATCGACCATCGCCAGGAGCGTGGTTGGAATCTGAAACCACTCAATGCCGCGCTGATATATCGCAGCTGCAAACCCAGCCATGTCGCCCACCACGCCACCGCCCAGCGCAACGATCAGCGCCGAGCGATCAAAACGCGCCTCGAGCAGCGCCGTGAAAACCCGATCCAAGGTTTCCCAGCACTTGGCGGCCTCGCCGTCGGGGAGGACAACCGTGATGCGCTGGGCCGCAGCCGCATCAATCTGGCGCTCCAGCGCCGCCGCATAGTGGGGCCCCACCACCGAGTTGGTGACGATGGCGACCTGGCGCCCTGCCACTCGATTGGCAAGTGTTTGGCTCCGACCCAGAAGTCCTGCGCCGATCTCGATCGGATAACTGCGATCTCCCAGTTCAAGGTTCAAGATGGTCGTCATGATGTTCAGATGGATTGACGGGATTGGAGTTGTTGCAGGATTTGATCAACCACGCGTTCGACCGGTTGACGGCCGGTATCGACGGTGCAGTGGGACACTGCTTCGTACAAGGGCGCTCGCAGCGTCAACAACTCGCTCACGCGGGCACGCGCATCCGAACCCCGCAATAGGGGGCGCGACGTGTCCCGTCGGGTTCTGATCCAGAGATCGATCGCATTCGCGCGCAGATAGACCACCCAGGCCCGATCGTTCAACAGAGCGCGATTCGCGTCGCGCAGCACCACGCCACCCCCAGTCGCCAATACGGATGAATTCGCGTTGACCAATTCGGTCAACAAGGCGCTTTCCCGGTCCCGAAACACGGCTTCGCCCTCGAGATCAAACATGGTCGCAATCGACACCCCCATGCGCTCTTCGAGGACGCGGTCGGCATCCAGAAACCCGCATCCCAAGCGTCCCGCGAGACGCCTCCCAACCGTCGATTTGCCCGCTCCCATCATCCCCACGAGAACAATCGGCCGCTCGAAAATCGTTTGGCGGGCACTCATTTCGTTCAAACTTTCCAACATGTTGCACGCTTTTCCGTGACCCGAACCTTCCATTAACCTTCCATCAGGCTTCCATCAGCCTTCCATTCTCCACCAGAATCGGCGGGCCGTTATACTGCATGGGTTGCTTGAACCGAGCTTGAATCGAGTCCTTTCGGCCTAACGCAGGGACCGCGCGTATGAACGAACGCACGACGAATCCGTCGCCGCCCGCCGCTCCAACCCGACCGGGCTCCGAGCCTCGTTTTCGCCCCTGGAAGTTTCTGCTATTGCTCGCGGCCATCCCGGTCACCGCAATCCTGGCGGCCGTCATGGTGGGGATGCTCGCCGTTGTGCTGGCCAATGAACGCTTGCCGAGCATGTCCCTGCTGCTCGACTACCGGCCCAAGATTCCGTTAAGAATCTACAGCAGCGACGGCATTCTGATGGGCGAGTTCGGCGAAGAGCGTCGCTCGTTTGTGGCCGCGTCCGAATTCCCTCTGATGATGCGCAGTGCCTTGCTGGCGGCCGAGGACGAGCGGTTTTTTGAGCACTCCGGGGTCGATCCGCTTGGGGTGGTTCGTGCCGTGTTTGACAATGTCACCGGCCGCGGACGAGGTGGCGCCAGCACGATCACTCAGCAGGTCGCGCGTAATTTTTATCTCTCGAGTGAGCGTTCTTATATTCGGAAGGTCTTCGAAGTCCTCTTGGCCCTGCGCATTGAAGAGAACTTAACGAAGGAGCAGATCCTCGAGATCTACATCAATCATATTTTTCTGGGCCGACGTTCGTATGGCTTTGCCGCAGCCGCACAGATCTACTACGGCCGCACGCTCAGTGAACTAACCCCGGCCCAAGCCGCGATGCTGGCAGGGCTGCCCAAGGCGCCCTCAGAGTTCAACCCCGTGGTGAATCCGCGACGGGCGCGGATCCGCCAACTCTACGTACTGGGTCGCATGCGGGCACTGGGCTACCTCACGGAGGCCGAATATCGCGGCGCGGTTGCTGAACCTCCAACGGTTCGGGCAACCGGCATGGAGACCCCGCTGCACGCCCCCTATGTCGCCGAGATGGCGCGCCATCTCGCCGAGCAGATGTTCCGCGAAGACACCTACGGTCTGGGCCTGAAGGTCTACACCACCGTCAATTCAAGTGAGCAACGCGCAGCCAACGCAGCTGTTCGCAACGGAATTCTTGAGTACGACCGCAAGTATGGTTACCGGGGCCCGGAGGCTTTCGTTGACCTCGGCGTCGATCAAGCCGCGCAAGAGGAAGTCATCGCCGATGCGCTGACCGACCACCCCGATGTCGATGATTTTCTGGCTGCAGTGGTCCTCGATGCTTCACCCAAGGCGGTTCGGATGTCGCGCGGGCGCGGACAATCCCTTGAGATCACCGGCGAAGGCCTCAAGTTTGTCGCCGGCGCGCTGGGACCGCCCGATCGGGTTCCCGCGGCGAAACGCCTGCGCCGGGGGGCGGTGGTGCGGGTCTGGCGCAACCGCAGTGGGCTTTGGGAAATTGTTCAAGTCCCCGAAGTCGAAAGCGCCTTCATCGCCATCAACGCGCAAGACGGGTCGACCCGGGCCCTGGTCGGGGGTTTCGACTTCGGTCGTAACAAGTTCAACCATGTCACGCAGGCATGGCGTCAACCCGGCTCGAGTTTCAAGCCCTTCATTTATTCAGCCTCGCTGGAAAAGGGCTTTACCCCGGCCACCATGGTGGCGGACTCCCCCATCTATATCGATGCGGCAACGACCGGGGGACAGCCCTGGGAGCCCAAGAACTACGACGGCAAATACGATGGCCCGATGCCCCTGCGAACGGGGCTCGCCAAATCCAAGAACATGGTATCCGTGCGCGTCCTGCAGGGCATTGGAACTCGCTACGCGCAGGACTACATCACCCGATTCGGGTTCGATGCCGAACGTCACCCGGCCTACCTCACCATGGCCCTCGGTGCGGGGTCCGTGACCCTCTGGCAAATGGCCCGTGCCTATGCGGTCTTTGCCAACAACGGCTATCGGGTCGAGCCCTGGCTGGTGCAACGCATCGTGGATGGACAGGGCCGACTGCTCGCCCAATCGCATCCGCAGCAGGCGGGTGACGAGAGTTTGCGGGTCATTGACGAGCGCAATGCCTACTTGATGAACGATATGCTGAAGGGCGTCGTGCGGGCTGGCACCGCGACCCGGGCACTCTCGCTCAAGCGAACAGACTTGGCAGGTAAGACCGGGACGACCAACGACGCCCATGATGCTTGGTTCGCGGGCTATAACCCCGAAATCGTCGGTATCGCCTGGGTCGGTTATGACCAGCCCCGCAAACTGGGCGAGCGCGAAACGGGCGGCGGCCTCGCTCTACCGATCTGGATTTCCTTCATGGAACGCGCACTGAACGGCAAAGCGGAAATTGAACCGCCGCTTCCAGCCGGGATCGTGCGCGAGGGCAACGACTGGGTCTATCAAGAATCGCGGACTAACCAGAGCAACCCGGGCGCTTTGCCCGGCATGGGTATTGAGGCGGAACCGCCCGCTCCAACGCCCCGAAATTAAACTTGGGGTTAATGAGGCACCACCACGACTCCGCCGCACGATCAAGGCAACCGCAGCGCAGGAACGACCACCACCGCGCCGGTATGCAGGCTCAGGGCGTCCGACAACGCCGTCTCGAGGGTTTCGGACGAGCGGGTATCCCGCCAACTGCCGTCTTCGACACACCGAAAATGTCGGCCGCCCGCGCGCGACGCGAGCCAGATTTCATGCAAAGGGGCCTGCGCATTCAGAATGACCCTCGAGTGATCCTCAAGGGTAATCTCGAGCACCGGGCCATGACGCGCACAGTCCAGGTCCAGATCCGGGCCTGCGGCATCGAGTGCCGCTTCGACCGCCACAAAGACCTGGTCGACAGCGGCCAGAAAGCGGGGTTCATCCAGGAATTGGCTCATGGTATTCTCAATCGATGGTCGGTAGGGTGCGCTCGATTCTAGCTTGCAGCTCATATTCCCTGCGGCCGACCGCAGCACTGTGGTGCTTAGTGGGATGCTTGGTGGGCGGCTCAGTGGGCGGCCTGATTGGGTGCGGACAACGGGGCCCGTTGCGGTTGGCGCCCGCCTCCCAGGCCACATCCCCGATGACCTCCCAGACCGACAGCCGCGCGCCCAACGCCACCCCCCCACAACCCATCCAAGCAATTCCGCTGCGTCTGGAGCCCTCCTTACAAAGCGGCCAGAATCGTCCATGAATCGACTTGCCCTGAACCGCCAAAATCACGAACACCACAGCGGCGAACTGCATTGCGAACAGGTGCCACTAACCGCCATCGCTCAAGCCCACGGGACCCCGACCTATGTGTACTCGCGGGCTGCGATCGAGGCGGCTTTTGCCAGTTTCGCCAGTGCCGCCGCAGGCCGGAACGTTCTGCTGTGCTTCGCCATGAAAGCGAACTCCAATCTGGCCGTCCTCGATCTACTGGCCCGTCAAGGGGCCGGTTTCGACATCGTGTCGGGCGGCGAACTGGAACGCGTGCTCGCCATTGGCGGCAATCCCGCCCGCGTCGTCTTCTCCGGTGTGGGCAAGTCCCACACCGAAATCCACCGGGCGCTCGAAATCGGCGTCAAGTGTTTCAATGTCGAAAGTGCGGCCGAACTCGACCGCATTGATGCGATCGCCCGGTCATTAGGGCGGCGCGCGCCGATTTCGATCCGGGTCAATCCCGATGTCGACGCCGGCACCCACCCATACATCTCTACCGGTTTACGGGAAAACAAGTTCGGCATCGCACACGACCAGGCGCGGTCGGTCTACGCCCATGCCGCGACCCTCGAAGGGATCGAAATCGTCGGCATCGATTGCCATATCGGCTCCCAGATCGTCGAGACTGCGCCCTTTCTTGATGCCCTGCATCGGGTGTTGACCCTAGCCGATGCGCTCGAAGCCGATGGAATCTCACTGCACCACCTCGACCTCGGGGGTGGGCTCGGGATCCGTTACGACACCGAAACTCCACCGGACCGAGGCGCCTTTCTGACCCAACTGCTTGATCACGTCGATCGGTGGCGCGCGGTCAAACCACAGCGGGCCGGGGTTGAGGTGATCTTTGAATTCGGCCGCGCGCTTGTCGCCGAAGCGGGCCTGTTACTGACCCGTGTGGAGTACCTCAAAGACAATGGGACACGTCACTTTGCGGTCGTCGATGCGGCCATGAACGACCTGATGCGCCCCGCCCTTTACGAAGCGTGGCACCCTGTCGAAGCCGTCACCGAGCGCACGGATCGCCCGCCTCAGGTGTTCGACCTGGTCGGCCCCGTTTGCGAAAGTGGCGACTGGTTGGCCCGGGGCCGTACGCTGGCCTTGGCCGAAGGCGATCTGCTGGCCATTGGCTGTGCCGGGGCGTATGGTATGACCATGGCGTCAAACTACAACTCCAGACCGAGGCCCGCTGAAGTTCTAATCGACGGTGCCCGCATGCATGTGGCGCGGCCGCGCGAATCGGTTCAGGACCTCTTCGCGAGCGAACAGCCGCTGCCTCCGAATTAACCGACCGCCGCAGCCAATGCCCCCACAAAAAGCCCGCTTCAGAGCGTCGCGCGGGTGGCCACTACCCGCCCGTTGAACCACGTGCCTTTGACCGCAATGGCCTGACCGGCAACGGGTTTCACCATCCGGTCAGCACTCAGGGCCGAAAGGTCGACCGGATAGTCGCCGATCTGCCCGCTGGTCCCAGCATTCGCAGTCCAGATTCCATCCAATTCGACATGGACGTTCGTTGCGAGGGTGGGAATCCCGATGACGCGCGCCTGATCCGAGACCCACAGTTGCGCAGTGCCCGCCACCGGACTCGTAAGCGACCAGATCCGGATCGTGCGCCCTTCACCAATCGCCGGATCGGCCGGATTGCGCAGGCTATGGCAGTAGCAAACCTTGGCCACTGCACCTTCGGGGCCAAGTTCAAAGTCGGTGAGGGTGGCATCCAGCCGGCGCACCACACCGCGCCCTTTGAACCAACGGCCGGCAAGTGCCATCCCGCGCAACTCGATCCGCGTCGCCCCCATGACACCGGAATCGGCCATCGGGCCATGCAGGACAACGAGTTCCCCTAGATGGGTCGCCAGTGCCTCGAGAGAGGTGAACCCGACCAACACCGTGGTGTTGCTTACCAAGGCTCTGGCACCGGCAACGGTCACGGTTCGGGCGACAAGGTCGACCCCGACCAGGGGCGCTACGATATCGTCAACAACGACGACCTTGCGCGCGACCCCCCGAACGCCGGTGGCATCGACATCGCCCTCCAGAGCGACGATCATCCCGAGCGCAATGTCGTCCCCACGCAGCGCCGAGCCCTGATCGTCAGAGTGACTCGCGGCCGAGTGGTCATAGCGAACGCCGCTGACCGTGATGCCAGTCCCCACGTCAGTAACCCGCCCATAGGTCACGGTTTTGATGGTTGCGGCGTTGCCGCTGGCACTCAAATCCTCGGCCGACCCGCCGTCCGACACCCCGCCGCTACAACCGGAGAGGAATAAGACAGCCGGGAAAACGGTGAGCAGTACTCGTCCGCAACTGTCTGCAAAGATTCCCATCGACCGTTCCTTGAGAAGGACGACCGCGGAAGCGGCCGATGCCGCTGAGTGTGGGTGATGACCGGCCGGGGCTTCTAACCAACGGGTCACGGCTTCCGGGGATTTCCCAACCCGACCAGCGGGTTCGAGACCACGCCTAAAACAGCCGCCGCAAGTCCATCCCGGTGTAGAGCGAAGCGACCTGCTCGGCATACCCGTTGAAGGGGAGGGTACGCCGCTTTTTTTGCAGAAAACCATCGTCGCCAATACGACGCTCGGATGCCTGCGACCATCGCGGGTGATCCACGTCGGGATTCACGTTGGCATAAAAACCATACTCTTGCGGCGCGCTGCGCAGCCAACTCGTCTGGGGCTGCTCGCGAACGAATCGGATCCGGACCAGGGACTTGGCGCTCTTGAAGCCATACTTCCACGGCACAACGAGTCGCACCGGCGCACCGTTCTGATTCGGCAAAACCTCGCCGTAAAGCCCAAAACCCAGGAGCGTCAGCGGATTCATCGCCTCATCGAGTCGCAGGCCCTCGGTATATGGCCAATCGAGTACTTTGCGATTGACGCCAACCATCTGCTTGGGGTCGGCAAGTGAGGTAAATTCGACATACTTGGCCTGGCCAGTGGGCTCGACCCGACGCGCCAATTCGGCAAACGAAAAGCCAACCCAAGGAATGACCATCGACCACCCCTCGACGCACCGCATGCGATAGATGCGCTCTTCCATGGGGGCCAGGCGCAGGAGTTCATCGAGGTCAAACGTCTTTGCGCGGGCAACTTCACCACCGACCTCTACGGTCCAGGGCCGAGTCTTGAATTGGCGCGCATTGCGCCCAGGATCGTCCTTACCGGTGCCGAATTCGTAAAAATTATTGTAGGACGTGACATCCCGATGCGAGGTCGGCTTCTCCATGGTCGACCACGCGCTTGGCCGTGCGGGCAGGGGCGTTAATCCGTGCCCCGCAGGTGCCGGCGCCTGCGCGGACGCTTCAGTAAGCCAGGTCGCTGGCACCGTCGCCAGTCCGGCAGCGCTCGCACGCAGCCACAGACGCCGATGCTCAATCGGATGTTTACCCCGATCTTCAACGACAACTCTCGGCGTAATCTCCGATCCGACCGGCGGGCGGACGATCAACGCAAGCCCGCGACGTATTCCGCCACCGCCTTGATTTCGCGGTCCGTCAATCGTGTGGCGATCGTGGTCATCTGCGCGCTGTTACGCCGCACCCCACCCTGTCGCATTCCAACCAACTGCGCCTCGGTGTAGTCGGCCCATTGGCCCTGGAGGCGAGGGTATTGCGCGGGAATCCCGCCCCCGTTGGGCGCATGGCACCCCGCACAGGCAGGTACGTTTTTCTCGGGGATACCCCGGCGATAAATCTGCAGGCCAGCGTCTGAAAGCGCCTTGTCTCGTGCGACGGCTGGCTTCAGTTTTTGGGACTCAAACCAACTGGCGAGATTACGCATATCTGCATCGGACAAGGTGGCCGCAAACCCCGCCATCACAGCGTTCTGGCGTTCTGCCACGGTTGCCGGAGCCTGAACCCGAAAGTTACTCAACTGCTTGGCGAGGTAATCAGCATGCTGACCAGCCAGCTTAGGATTCGCTGGAGAAGTGCTGTTGCCATCCGCTCCGTGGCACGCGGCACAGACCTGTTCGGCGACCTTTTGACCAGCGGCAGGATCCGCTGTGGCGGATGTAGCGGGCGCGGCCACAGCAAACGCTGCCGCCATCGAGCCGAGCGACAAGGCAACCACGACCTTCAAAAAATTCAGGCGAATCATGCGGTGCTCCAAGCACAACGTCCTAAAAACCCAAGCCACCTCAGCGCGTCTTTCATCGCCGGTAGCCAAGCGCACGGCGGATTGTACAATAGGGGCTTCAGTTTCGGAGCCATGCCGGCCATGACCTTGCTGGTGAGTGCCCGCTTCACAACGACCGTCGCGCAGATGCACCAGCTGCCAATCGAGGGCTTGCCCGAGGTTGCCTTCGCGGGTCGATCGAACGCGGGCAAATCCTCCGCCCTCAATGTGCTGTGCAACCGCCGTCGGCTGGCCTTTGCAAGCCGGATGCCGGGGCGCACCCAAGCGCTCAATTTCTTTGCGATCGGGCCGCAAGATCAACCCAATGGATTCCTGGTCGACATGCCCGGGTATGGGTATGCGACGGCACCCGGCGCGGTACGAGAAAGCTGGATCGGCTTGGCTGGAGATTACCTGCGCACCCGTCAGCCTTTGGTGGCTGTCGTGCTCATGCTCGACATCCGGCGCGGCGTGACCGCACTGGATCATGGTCTGCTCGACTGGACACCGGTCACGATCCCGGTACTCGGGCTCCTGACGAAAGCCGACAAACTCAGTCGCAACCAGCAGCAAGCGGCGATGCGAGCAGTCCGCGCCGAGCTCGCGCTGCGCCACCCCAGCCGGCGATTTGATCTCGTGTTGTTCTCCTCCACCCATCGAATCGGTATCGAGGAAGCGTCAGACCGGATTGCAGCTTTTTATCGATTGACGCAGGATTCTGATCATCACGACCCCGACTCCGACCCACAACCCAACAACGCCGTATGAATTTCCCTGACACCCACCCCCAATTCCTGCGTCAGCGTCCACGCCGACTCCGCCGCGATGACTGGAGTCGCCGCATGGTGGCCGAGCACACCCTGACCGCGGCCAATCTCATTTACCCGGTCTTTGTGCTGGATGGCCAGCATCGAATCGAGTCCGTGGCCTCGATGCCCGGCGTCGAACGGCGCTCACTCGACGAGCTTTACGCAGTAGCCGAAGACTGTGTCGCCCTTGGCATCCCCGTGCTGGCTCTTTTTCCAGTCATCGACCCGGCTTTAAAAACCCTCGACGGACACGCTGCGACCGATCCGGATGGCCTCGTGCCTCGTGTCGTGCGAGCGCTCAAAAGCCGCTTCCCCCAACTCGGACTGCTGACGGACGTGGCGCTTGATCCGTATACCAGCCATGGCCAGGATGGCGTTCTTGATGATCGCGGTTATGTTCTGAACGATCAGACCGTCGCGATCCTGATTGAGCAAGCCCGCGTTCAGGCCGCCGCGGGGGTCGATATTGTCGCGCCGTCCGACATGATGGACGGGCGGATTGGGGCAATCCGGGACGCGCTTGAACACGATCGGGCGATCCATACGCGGATCATGTCCTACGCCGCGAAATATGCGTCGGCCTTTTACGGCCCGTTTCGGGACGCGGTGGGCTCGGCATCGAACCTGGGCAAAGCCGATAAAAAGACCTACCAGATGGATCCGGCCAACGCCGAAGAAGCCCTGCACGAAGTCGCGCTCGATCTGGAGCAGGGCGCGGACATGGTCATGGTCAAGCCTGGCATGCCGTACCTGGATATCGTACGACGCGTCGCCGAGCGCTTTGGCGTACCCACGTTTGCCTACCAGGTCAGCGGTGAGTACGCCATGATGAAGGCAGCCGCTGCCAACGGCTGGCTCGATGAACGCGCTGTGGCCCTTGAATCCCTGCTGGCATTTCGGCGTGCCGGCGCGGCCGGCGTACTGACCTACTTTGCGCGAGACGCCGCACGCTGGCTCAAGGATTGACCGGGATCAACTCGGGGCGATCTGACGCCGCCGGGGTCACCTTAGCCAATATGCTCACCATGCTCACCGCGCACACCGTCTTCACCTTGGTCACCACACTCACCACCGGCTCGCCCCGAAATTCATTGGCCCAAAGGGCCAGGTCCTCGGCCCGCAGGGGCTTACTAAACCAATAACCCTGGGCGCTGTCACAACCTAAGGACGTGATCACCTCGGCCTGCGCCTGCGTCTCCACCCCTTCGGCCACGGTCGTCATGCCCAGACTATTGGCCACGCGGACCGTCGCCTCGATCAGCGCCCGATGGTGGCTACTACTATCGGACTGACTGACAAAAGACCGGTCGATTTTGACGGTATCGATCGGCAAGGCGTGCAAGCTCGAAAGCGATGAATATCCGGTGCCAAAATCATCCAGCGCGAGGGACAGGCCCAGCGACTTCAGTTCCTGCAGCATGCTGCTGACGCCCTCATGCTGTGCTGCCAGGCTCTCCGTGACTTCGAGCTGCAAGTCCTCTGGCGCCATCTGATGATCCTTGAGCGCGGCTCGAACCACTTCGATCCAACCGGGACGCAGCAGCTGTGCGCGCGAAAGATTAACGGCTAATAAACCCGGCGCTGCCGCGCCGAGCTCGTGGCGCCAACGAACAAACTGACTGCAAGCGGTATTGAGCACAAAATCGCTCAGCTCATCAATCAAGCCACCTTCTTCAGCGACCCCGATGAATTCGAGCGGCGGAATCGGCCCCCGGGCGGGATGGGTCC
>Ga0214921_10010903_pt1 | contig 11153 bp, 9 predicted proteins | sample LL1505_MetaG_FD_177992 | JGI IMG/M metagenome (GOLD analysis project Ga0214921, IMG submission 177992) | Freshwater microbial communities from Lake Lanier, Atlanta, Georgia, United States - LL-1505 | ecosystem: Environmental > Aquatic > Freshwater > Lake | place: USA: Georgia | collected 2015-05-28
CCTCAAATTCCCTCAAATTCCCTCAAATTCCCTCAAATTCCCTCAAATTCCCTCAAATTCCCTCAAATTCCCTCAAATTATATAAAATTCCCTTTAAAATTTCATCAAATTATATAAAATTCCCTCTAAAATTCCCTCAAATTATATAAATTCACCCAATTTACTCGAATGAACTCGAATGAAAACACCAGCCAGCGGATAATGAGGCCGCTGCGGCAGCTGCTCCGTTATGAAGTATGAAAAAACACTACTTTTAATCAATATAGGAAATAATAATAAAAAGAGAATTCTCCCGGGGAATTCTCCGGTGAATTCCCCGGTGAATTCCCCGGTGAATTTTAATTTCCCAGGAACTCGAAATTGGCCTTTATTTCATACTTCATCACGGGCATTCCTTGCGGAGGCAATCAAATCCGCCGGCATATCGTCATCCTCCATATCGACAAACCGCCATCGAGTCCAGGTACTCCGTTTCCATGAACGGCCACATATCCGCCGGCATATCGTCACACACTTAAATAACTTAACTGATCTAACCATTGTAGATCAATGCCGCGTGTTATCGGGCTCACATTCGCAACTAAAGAATACAATGGTTCCGCTGAGGCGCTCCGTCACTCCGCATTGACAACTGGAGAGTTCGACGAATTTAGGGTCTTTGGTCCCAATGATATCGAGTGGCTCATGAATACTCATCCGGATCACTTCGAGAACTCCAGAGGCTTCGGCTGGTGGTTATGGAAGCCCTTCATGATCAAGTCCGTTCTCGGCCAGCTTCCAGAAAACGATGTCGTTGTGTATTGCGATTCCACCATGATGTTCGAGCGTTCCATCAAGCCGTATGCGGAGTCAGTTACAAACGGAAACCCTATATTAGTATGCAGATTGGGCAATTGGTCCAATAACGATTATTCAAATAGAAAGTGGACGAAAAAATCAGTTTTCAACGCGATGGGCGCAGGATCCGTGGCAGGAGATGCCGTTCAACTTAACGCTGCTTTCCAGGTATATAAAAATTGCGCGGAATCCGTGGCTTTCGTCAGCGAATATCTGAATTATTCTCTACAGCTCGACATCATCAACGACGACGGTAAAGACTCCTCGGTATATGATACTCGACACGATCAGAGCATCCTTTCTATCATGAGTTCCGAGCATCCTCGCGTCACCATTTCTCGAGATGTTTCGCAATGGGGCAAAAAAGACCCTCCTGCGTCCGTGAGGCAACCGACCGGAGGTATCGTAGAACTTGATTCTCTCGACAAGAATGGAATCATGCACAATCTCGTCAATCATCACCGACGGATTCTCAAAATTCCTAAAATCGCGGTGATCACTCCGACGCTCGGAGGCTCGTTCCTCGACAAGTGTATCGAGAGCGTTCAAAAATCTTCGCTTCCAAACATCGAGCACTGGATTGTGGTCGACGGAAAAGAACACGAAGCCAAAGTAAACTCGATCATTTCCAAATACGAGCATCGCCATCCTGTCGTGAAATTCGTCCTGCCCAAGAACGTCGGCGCGGGTGGCTGGAACGGTCACAGAGTTTTCGGTTCGGTCCCATGGCTCGTAGAAGCTGATTACATCGCATATCTGGACGATGACAATATCGTGACGCCGTCTCACTATAGCGATCTTCTGAGAGGCATCGTCAAGAACCCCGAGAACAAATGGGCGTTCTGCCTCCGTTCTCTGATCGACAAAGACGGAGCCAACATCGGATACGACAATTGCGAATCACTCGGTGGGATCTCACACACGGTTGCGGGTCGCGGAGATTACCTCATCGATACTTCGTGTTATCTTGTCGAGCGGGATCTAGCAATCGAACTCGCTCCCACGTGGAATGCCAAATTCAGAGACGAACGCGGACGACCTGAGCCCGATAGAGAGCTCTGCAAGAACTTGCTGATGTCGGCGCCTCATGCCGTCGTTCGCAAGCATTCTCTCGGTTATCGCATCGGTTCTACCGGGCTATCTGTGACGGGCAATTTCTTCGAGCAAGGCAACAAATTGTTCGGATACGATTTCGGTAAGTTTGACGACGTATATATTTTCCATTTTTCCCAGAAGGCCACTGAAGATTTTATGGTCGCACGCCATAAGTATAACGAAAGGAGCTATGCGCTCGACGAGTGGCAACTCACCCTGCTCCGGGGGCTGGATGGAATGAACGGCGGTAAATATAATCTGATCGACGGATACTCGAATTATCCGAACATCCCGCACGGCGCCACCGTCTTGGTAAGTTTGTGCAATCCGGGCGATATCCCCCTGGAGTTCTTGGTTCAGCGTCCCGATCTTCATAAAATTGTATACACGCTCGAGTCGCCCAATATTCGCCACGCGGGTCAATGGAACGGACAGTGGCTCACGCAGCACTTCGACGTCCTGATGACATATTTCAAGCCATTCCTCGATACTCGCAACGACGTCGTGTTTACCGCGCACAATTGCCATCACGGTTCCATGGACGATCCTCTAGATCGCACCGCACTCCTTCGCGAAAACGCGGGAACTGATAGATCGATGTGTATTGTTTTGGAGAGGCGCCCAGAGCTGATGGGAAAGCAAGAGTATGCGGTTAATGGAATCCATCTAAAGTGCCTCGATTATCTCCGCGAGGAACTTGTCAAAGGTTTGAATGACGTCACTGCTTTCGGAATCAATTGGGCGGAGATTGCCGACGGAAAGCACATCAAAACGTTCCAAAATGTACACAGGTCTAATGATCCCAAGTCCGCGGTCGACCACAAGATGAATTTCGTATTCGATCTGGTGGTAGAAAATTGCGACGCCGAATGGTATGTATCTGAGAAGTTTTACGATTCTTTGAGTGCCGGATGTGTTCCTCTGTATTACGGCAACGTATATGACCAATTGAAGGAGCTCATCCCAGAAGGACACGACGGCGCTTATTTTGATCTTAAAAAACGTGGTATCGAGACCGGCGAACAACTCCAAAAGTTGATCGATTCTATCAGTGACGATCAATTGGCGAAGATGCGGAAGAATGTCGTGAAGTATCGCGAGGCAGTCCTGAGATCAGTAGGAATCAAATCCTTCGCGGATTGTGCAGAAAAGGCAATTGCTCTTGCGAAAGAACTAAAAAACAAAGTTGAACTTGTATAAACGGCGAGTATCATACGTCAGATTGGAAATGCCGTTCCGCCAACACTTATTAGAAGATAGGTAAATTCATGATGATGTTCTTGGTGAAACGTCCGGATCCACACACCTTTTTGAGATAATATTCTGTTCTGCTATCACACAGTGACGCATACACTTTATCGACGTCGTTGCCAAATATACCAACGATAGAAAGATCAAACAGAAAAGACTCCGAATCAAACAACGATGCTTTCAACACGTATTCCGCTCCCATTACTACGCTGTTACTTCTCAACAACAGAATACATCTACCACTGTGCGTTTTCATTTGTTTGTTGATGAACAGCCTGTCTTGGCCGAAATTTACTTCTCCATGTCCGAGATCATTCCTGAGAACGAATGGCGTGTGTGACGAGTCTCTCGAAAAGTAATCCTTGAGCGTTTTTGTCATCATCCCATATTTCACAAACACATCAAGATCCTTCAATTTCTTCACTCCTTCAGACAACGTAGTTAACTCTCGAGCATCTGCTGTAATAAACCCGCCAAAACTGTACTTTGAGTTATCTCCCGGCGTGTTTTTTATTACGAGGATGCTTATTCCAGCCTTTGTATCTTCGAAAGTATGTTCGCGAATGGTTTCAAAATGTATGATCTTCTTCGTAAGTACAAGATCGCGGACTGGTTGCGAGAAATGACCGTTCATAATGGTAGACGGCAGCACCATTGCCAAAACACCATTCTCGTTAAGGTGTTGAGTAATGCACTTGTATAGAATTTCGATATACAAGTTAGATCTTCCCACAGACGCCTCCTTGATTACTGATTTCATTTGAACAAACGGAGGATTTCCTATAACAAGGTCAAACTTCCCTCCGTCAAACGTCAAAAAGTTCTGATTATGAATAATCGCTCTCGGGGCATTATCCTTGGCAACCCCCGTTAAAGTCTCATCCAGTTCTACTCCGACGAGTTCGGCTTCTGGAAACATCATCTCACAGTCTGCCAAAAATTCTCCCGACCCGCACGTTGGTTCTAGCACGCTTTTGGGAGTTATGTTTATATGGCGTAAGATAATGTCTCGGAGTGGTTTTGGCGTAAAAAATATACCATGCTTGGCTCTGTGTTTCATGCCAAGCTGTTTTTGAACCAAAAGAGACGACTCGAGAAAATCCATTACGAGTAAACCGTATTTTAATTTTCATATTTTTACTATACGAATCTTCACAAATTATTAAATATGTTCGTAAATTCCCACGTTGTTTGAGGAGTCTTCGAACTCTTTGCATTGTCCAACCCGACCGCCCAGAACCCAGTGAATACCACCCACGGAGTTTTCTTCACGAATGCCATTACTTCTTTTGCGTTGTCAACAGTAAATATTTCGTTCGGAGTATCATTCTTTCCTATTTGAGGAGTGATTCCTACGCCGGTGTAAGAAAGTCCGAGAGCATCACACTGCTTCTTCGTAGCGGTTGCAGCAGAAATCGCAGCTTGTCCCATGTGTTTTTCGTTATTGCCGTAGCACATCGCCATGATGTTTACGGCGTTCACCTTGACTCCCTGCGCCTTGGCATCTTTGAGAATATTCAATCCTTCGGTTTGCAGCCCGCTTTGCATACAAGACAGCGTATAATCGACCTTCAAATCAGGGTACTTTTTCTGGAGAATCGCCAATGCAAGATTCCTGCGTTTGATGCTCGAAGCATCCGACGCGGTAGATCCTTCGATGTCCATGTCGATATACCGGGTGTTGTACATTTTTATGACGCTCTCGTACGCATCGGCAAGCTTGTTGACATCCTTGATATCGACAGCAAGCTCTGTTCCGGTTGCGCCTCCGAAGGACATTCTGACAACACCGCCTTTTGCTTGTACTGCTTTCGCTTGGCTTACGTACATGTTGATATCCATGGTTCCGTCGAATTTTGGAGTGCCGTTCGAGGACAACACAAAAGCAATCGTCACGTTTTTCGTAGGAATCTTGTCGAGAGTGTTTGCGTCGTTCCACCCACTCCAAAAGTTCCAGCATTCGGCATATGGCGCGAAGCAAACGCTGACGAGGAGATCTTTGAGTCTTTTTTGATTGTTCGGGCCAATACCGGCGTATCTCGTTTGAAGATCTTTTATCACGGCATCCGGATCTTCGTTTTTACAACGTCTGACAAATTCCTCTGATACTTTATTCCATTCAGCGTTCGCGTCTGGTCTCTGAGCTTGCATCATATTATTATAATGTAACATTATTATTATTATGATAATAGCTCATCGAGGATTTTCATCAAAGTTCCCAGAGAACACGATCTTGTCATTTAAAAAAGCTCGAAATAAAGTGATCGAATTTGACGTTAGGAAAACGTTGGATAATATTCCGATCGTCATGCACGATCACACTCTGGACAGAACGACGACCGGAACTGGCCACGTACGAAAACACACATGGAAATACATCAGGAACATTCGTATCAAGAATTGCGACGAACAAGTTCCTTCGCTCGACCAGGTGCTGAAAACCTTCGGAGAAGAATACTCGTACGACATCGAGATCAAATCGACCGATACTGCCGGAGTCGTCGTGGACTGCATCAAAGAATCGAAGCTCCCATACGGAAATTTTCTCGTGACATCGTTTAAATGGGATGAAATCAGGAATGTTCGCAAGCTCGACGATCGAATACTCACTGGTCTGATATCGCTCGTCAGGCCGAAGCGAGCGATACGCGAATGTAAACTCGTCGGATGCGAAGTCGTGGTGTTACCAAAAATAGCGATCACGAAAGATGTTGTCAATTATGCGAAACAACACGGCGTAGAAGTGTACGGATTCACCGTGAATTCTGTTGACGAAGCTCGAATCTTGATCGAATATGGTGTAGCTGGAATAATTACAGATGATTGCGAGATGATCATTTGAAAACATTAAGCAAGGAATTGAATACCGATGTTTTCGATGTGAGCGATTTCTCGATCCTTGTATCTCCGAGGATATCTGCCGCAACGGACAGCTTCCTTTGCTGAACCGCGATGATGTGATCATCTATCGTTCCGTTAATGACGAGTCGCTTCACGGTCACCGCATTTTTCTGTCCGATACGATGAGATCTCGCGATCGCTTGGAGCTCGGAAGTCGCATTCCAGGCAAGCGAATTAATAAATACTCTGCTGGCGACTTGAAGATTGAGACCGATGCCGCCCGCCTCGATCTGAATGATGAAGAAATTCACGTTGTCGTCATTCGAAAATCTTTCGATCGCTTCCGCTCGGTCTTCCATTTTGATCTTGCCAGAAATGACCACCGAATCGTGTCCGATCTCCTTCAGCATATTTTTAACCGATTCGATCTCCTTGATCCAGTGAACGAAGATAATCGTTTTTTCTATTGGAGTATCCACGATGTCTTTGCGGAGCATGCTCAGCTTCGTGGACTGACCGTCGAACACCGTATCGGCGACTCCTTCCGGAATCAACGATGCGTTCGTGACTGCTTGGCGAAGTCGAAGAAGCTGCTCCAGGATCCTCATGCGACCTTCTCCACCACCGTATGCCTGGTACGCTTTGAGCAACATCTTACCGTTTTCCAGAAGATCGGCATATATTTCTTTTTCGTCCTCCGTTTGGAAATCGGATCGAAGATCTTCGATCGTGAGCTCTGGCATCTTGATGTTGTTGACGTCCTCCTTGACGACTCGGTACAAGTACCTTCTCGCGGCATATGAACATGTAACTTGAAATATTGACATGAACTCGAGCAAAGTCTTGAAATCTTTTTCTGATTTGTTGATCGGAGTTCCCGAAAGGCACCACTTGATCTTGCTCTGAATCCTACTCACGAGCTTGTAGCTCTTCGTTTTATTATTTCTGATCAGATGAGCTTCGTCGACCACGACTCGATCAAATTCAAAATTCAACAACTCTGGCTCGTTCTTCATGCTCCCGAACGTACTGATCGGCGTGATCACGACGCGATGTTCGGCCAAAATATCGCGAGTGATTTTGTTGGTGTTCGAATCATTTGCGGTGAAAGCGAACGGGATGATATTAGAAAATTTTTGGAACTCAGCTTCCCATTGGGGCATGATATTTTTTGGAACCACAATCAAAGTGTGTTTTTTAGGATTCGCGCAGATCGCGGCGATCGTCATGATAGTCTTGCCGAGCCCCATTTCAAGACACAGAAATCCGCCAGGTGCATCCAAAGATTTTTCACGATTCATCATCCACTCGAACGCTTTCTTTTGATACTCGTAAAGCATGCCGGTGAACTTGAGTTCAGGAGTCATTTTTAATAATGATGTATTGTCAGTTCGAAGTTATATTATATATTCATTTCCACGCCGGGATCAAATGACGAGCGCCCATGTGCGGCCGTATTTAATCTTAGGATTTCCGTTTTTCTTTGTGCCACTCAACGCCTGGCTGATACTACTTTGATCTGCTTTCTCATATTTAATCGATCGCAAATACTCCGCGGCGGCTTCCTGCGATTCGTGCTCTTTTTCCAGGACGCCATCGATGTACGATTCGCACTTTTGTCTCGCTCTCAGAGTGCCGTCGTACTTACCGTTGTCGTATGCGTCCTTGACGTTCTCGGACTGAGTGCCGAGACGGAGCATTTCCGGCCTGAAATCCATTCGATCGTCTTCTTTGTGAAGGACCATCTCGTCCGGTTTCTTGCTCGCCCATTTGTCCGGGAAGAACGTCATGAACGCGACGACGTGAAGACTCCAAATTTTTCCGTTGAAACTGATCGTAGGATATCCATTCAGCAGACCGAGCCGATCTTTCTCGAGGACGTTTTCCGCGTGATTCGTGACGTATTTGACGCGATTCAAGTTCGAGACTCGCCACATTCCTTGTTTGTTCTTCGATCCTTCGATGTCCTTCCACACTTCGCCTGGAAGATCCGGATATTCCTTGTACGCAAATCCGTGCTGCTTTCTTATAGCGTAATGTTGGATCATCGTGGAATTGTATTCGCGGCCATACGGATTCTTCTCGCCATTCGAATTTAGATAGTCAGCCCATTCCTTTTTTGTTTTCTCATCGCCGTAGCGAACGACAAGGAACGCGGTCTTCAAAGTGTCCGGCATCGTGCGAGTAATGGCTTGTTCCTTTTTGGTAGCCCACTCGATGTTCTCGAGAATATCATTTTCGCGATTTGTATCTTTGTGCTCCGCGGTGTGTTCCTGAGTCGGCGGCGGACCTATGAACGTGCTCGCGATCGCCCTCGCCACGCGAATACCATGTTGTTTTCCGGAGGCATCTAGGACGCCGACGCTCCGATATCCTGCTTTGTTTGTGCTAGGGCGCAATGCTTCTCCTGTTGCTTTGTTCCTGACGACTCCTTGTTCATCGATGGTATACTTATCGAAGTCCATTCGCACTTTATGATTATTCTCAAAGTAGTACTTGAGCGGTACTTCCATTCTGTGATATTTACATGATTTGAGTTTATTAAATTACTATGGCATGACGATATGAATCGCCGGGATCAAATGGCATCGTCATCTTTCTTTTTGGTTGGTGATGGAGTCCAGTATCCTAAAATACTCGTAATGATCGGAAGATACATTCCTGGATCTCCGCGCTTCGTGACGAGCATGCCCATCGAAAACACTAGAACCGAAGTACTTATCGCTACTCGTACTTCGAACTCCGTAATTTCGCGGTCGAATATAACTTTCTTTTCTAACGGCTGTGGAATTATTATTTGACGTTTGATGGATTGCTTACATTTTATATGTGGGACGTTCGTGCATGGTAATTTAATTTTTGTCCACATATTTATTCTTTATATTTTTTAAACGCCGGTCGAGCCAAATCCACCCGTTCGAGTCGTTTCATTCATTTCGAGCACGACGGCAACGTCAGGAGTCTTGATGACTTCCAGGACGAGTTGAGCAATTCTATCGCCGGTTTTGATCACGAATGGTTGATCGCCCGAATTATAAAGAATGCATTTCACCTCATTTCGATAATCTGGATCGATCACGCCGGCAAATACATCGATACCGTGTTTGTACGCCAGACCACTTCGCGGTGCGACTCGACCGTAGGTACCCTCCGGCAGTCCGATGGCGATTCCGGTAGAAACTGCGAGGCGATCGCCGGGGGAAATAATAGCATCTTCTGCGCTTGACAGATCGTACCCTACGGACCCCTCGGTCGCTCGAGAAGGTACGACTGCGTGTTCGACGAGCTTCTTAATGAGCAGTGACATGATAATTTGTATGGAATGAGTTCCTTTAAATTGTTAATGAGTGACGATATATACTCCATATCGACACTTATCGATACAAATACGACATTCGAATATGTATTATAAATGTCGCATATTCTCGCGTTTCATTTCAAAACTGATCAAGAAATAATTGAGCGTCATATTGATCCGAGCGTGATCGATAAAGTGTTCGATACGAACGCAAAATTCTTAGAGTGTTTGTCGAACGTCACCCGATCGTCCATCGGAAAAAACGTGAATTTTTCGCCTTTGACGATCTCGACGATGACGATCACGGGGAAATTCGAGCACGACCAGATTGAACTTCCGATCGTGCGGATCAGAGAGGCTTTGGAAGATCACACGCTCGAAGACGGTTTATATATCGGACAAGTAAAAGTTTCGAAGACTAAAAAAGTACTTGATGTTCGTAAATTCAACCATCAGGTGTCCTTCATGTTCGAGAAAAAATCTGCGAAATTATTTTATAACGGAACGATCCATGCCACCGGATTTGCAACGATCATAGAATTCGTTCATATTTCGTTATTGATCGCAGAATTCATAGAAAAAACTGTTGGTATTCGAGTGAAACTCGCTGATTTCAACACGAATTTAATAAACGCCGGGACGATCGTTCAACGCGGTTCTTTTCCTCTCTCATTTTCGCCTCATTGCGTTTATGTGAACGCACAACAATCAGGTCTGAACGCGTTTTTCGATCCCGAACGTCACCCTGCAGTCAAGTTACTGCTATTCGAAGATTCTAAAAAAATATCAACTGCATTCGTTTTTGGAACCGGGAGCATCGTTATTTTTGGCGCAAAAAACGTCGAACACATATCGAGGATGTTTGACGTGATAGCAAATTTTCTCAGCGATATTCAACATTTTGGAACGACCACGTCGTTGAGGAAAACAACGGTAAAGAAAGACTTCTCGATCTCGCACGGATACCTATCGAATTCGTATACGTTATGCGTTTCACCATGTTCTTAATTCTAGTGAAAATATTTAAAAACATCATATATACTATTATTTTAATTAGAAAACAAGAGTCCTCCAAGACCGCTCATCACGCGCAAAATATTAAAGTTTTTTCCGAACACCGTGATATTGTTGAATTTAGTGAGACCGGCAGAAAGTGTCGTGGACGTATCTAAGATATCGGCTATACTATTCGCCGTCGCCGCCTTATTCGTGACAGATAACGTCACGGAGTCTAAACGACTGAAGTTTAGAGTTCCCGCGGAGTCTTGTTCGTTGCTTTTGACTCCGAACGAATACATATAAATTCCGGCGGATGGGGCTTGACCGACGGCTTGAACTGGCTGAACGAGATTGAAGTATCCTCCTGGACGCTCGGAGAAACGGTCAACGCCATTGCATTTGAGGATCGCGCTGTACAACGGGGCAAACGCTTCGTTCGTTTCGAATTGATTGTTGCTCGTCGTGTACTGCCCGTGAAGATTAGACTTGTAGAACCAAATAATGTATCGAATAGGTAAATTGAAAGAGATATCGTGCGAGTCAGTCGTTATAGAATCGGAGATAGAAACGGGAATCGTGAACGTCTGTACTTGTTCGATCATGTATTCGTGGGGTTTACTTGCGAAATATTCGCGTTCTAATCTGTCGAGGAATACGTAATCGGTATAAAATCTGACTTGAGGGACATATACGGAATCGATGCCAACGATATTAGACGGCTCGTTGAAGACGAATTTCAGCTGGATGTCGTGATATTGCAGTGCGATCATTGGGATGGCATTCGATATGTGATTCGAAAAAAATAGAGGAATATCGATATAAAAAGTACGAA
>Ga0214921_10010904_pt1 | contig 11152 bp, 12 predicted proteins | sample LL1505_MetaG_FD_177992 | JGI IMG/M metagenome (GOLD analysis project Ga0214921, IMG submission 177992) | Freshwater microbial communities from Lake Lanier, Atlanta, Georgia, United States - LL-1505 | ecosystem: Environmental > Aquatic > Freshwater > Lake | place: USA: Georgia | collected...
GATATTATTAAGGTTTGTTAGCACTATTTTATTATACAAGCTTTACTTCTTTAATAAAAAAGCCACCAACCGTTATGACGATTAATTTATTAGTCCACTTGTCATATCTGTCAAATGGTGGATAGCCCTTTAAATAGGGTCGATTAGGTATATGGATAAATGCACGCCCATTTATTAACGGATATTCCTAATATATAAAATATATATATAAAATATATAATATAATGTATAAAATTAATACTTTGCTAGAACAAAAAAAAGAACAAAATAAAGAACAAAAAAAAGATAATAAAAAAGATAATATACAAATTACAAATGGAAATAAATCTGATTTAATCCATCAAGATATTCAAAAAATGCATATTTTGCCCCCGCATTGTCCCCTATATCCAAATGAATATAAAGATTTTTTTAATAATGAAAAAACTTTGAAACCAATGTCGCCTTATAAATTAGAAAGTGTAAAACATCCTAAAGATGGCAAAATTTATAAAAAACTAGAATATAATAATTTTTATTCAGATTGGAAACAAGATGCATTAAAATGGTATCCTAAATCTTATATTGAATATGAAAATATTAAAACCACACCCAATAATATTAATATGGATAGTGGCAATATTGAAAGTGGCAATATTGAAAGTGGCAATATGGAATTATATGAAAAAACAAAAAACCATAAACAATTTGCAATACCATTAGCAACTAATGGAACAAATCAATTAAATATAGTATTTAATTATAAATGCACCGAGTCAACTTTTGATTATAAAAGATATGCATCCAGAGGTATAAATAATAAAGAATGGTTTAATAATCAATTATATGCTGGAAATATATCAAATGAAACTGAAGAATTAAAAGATAAATATATGAACGACATAATGCAAAATAGTATGGATTTATATAGCAGTGTATTTGAAGATATGTATCTATTAGGATATGAACCTAAAGAAGCATAATAAATAACCTATATTGAATAGAAATTGAAAGAAGTTTAAAGAAGTTTAAAGAAGTTGAAAGAAGTTAAAAGGATTTGATTAAGAAAAATATTTTTTCTATACCTAATATAAGGAAATATATAAGGAAATATTGTTAATAATTTGATATGTCAATAGCCACATTTGATACACCGATAATTGAATGGGACGATTCTGTTGAAAAAATTCTTAGTGAATTGGGTGATGAGGCACAAATTAATGCATATTTACATAAAAAGGCACATGAATATTATACAGTTCAAAATATTAAATATCAATTACCAATTATAATTCTTAGTGCTGTTTCAGGAACTGGTAATTTTATTAGTGCTAATTTTCCCGCATATCAACAAATTATTGTTTTAGCTGTAGGTGGTGTTAGTATTTTTACTTCAATTATTTCTTCTGTAGCACAATTTCTTAAAGTAAGTCAATTGAGTGAAAGCCATCGAATGTCATATTTAAGTTGGGAAAAATTTCATTCTAATATTAAATTTCAACTTAAGAAAAAAAGAGAAAGTCGTGAAAATCTTAAGGAATTTCTTAGTGTAGTAGTTCCTGAATATCAACGATTAAAAGAAATTAGTGCAAATATACCCAAACATATATGTGATAATGTAAAGCGTAATAAAAAAAATTTGAAAAATATGCAAATACCCTATATGCTTAACGGGTTTCATCCTGTAATACCTTATAAAGATGACACTAACAACGATAATGATTCCAACGACAATGGATTAATTAATATTGATGGTTTAAATTTAAATGATGAAAATCTTGATAGCATTGAAAGTCCAGTCTAGTGGTGGGGGTCTAAGCCCCCAATACCCCCTTATTGGCTTGCAGCCAAACCGCTTAACTCACGCAAGCGTGAGTATTAAAACTTTATTTAGTTGTCTTCTAGGAATATTGAGTTGCTTTCTTAAATATTTGCTTACTTATTGGAATAAATTATTTGTTTTTGTAAAATTGATTATTGATTATTAATTATTAATTATTATATAAAGAAAATAAAACATAATATTATAATAACGGCGTTTTACGTTGTCTCTATTCTAGCAAGTATTAAATTATATCTTGTTAAATTATATCTTGAAAAATGAATAATATATTAAGTATAATTCAGAATACACCTATTAGTCCATTGACATTTAATAACAATACAATAACATTAAATCAGATGGGAAAATTAGATAAAAAATATCCAGTTTTATTGGTTGATACTAGTTTTTGGTTATATTATCGTTTTTTTGCATTGCGTATTTGGTATAAACGTGCTTATCCAGATATAGTAGGAAATAATCCAAATTTCAATATGGAACATAATTGGTTTGAAGATGAAATATTTATGGCAAAATATCAGACATTATTTATTAATAATATAAAAACTATTTGTAAGAAATATAAAACAGTATTACTTAATGTTGTATTTTGTATTGATTGTTCTCATAAAGATATGTGGCGATTAGAAAATAATAAAGATTATAAAGGCACCCGTTTAAATTCTCATCTTAAAAATGAGTTTAATTCCTATAATCTATTTTCCTATATTAAGAAGACTTATTTACCACAATTACAATTACTCTATGGTATAAAAATTATTTATAATAACAAATGTGAGGCAGATGATATAATTGGGCATTTTGCACCATATCTAATTAATAATGCATTTTCAAGGGTATTACTTCTGGCAAATGATAATGATTATCTACAAATTTGCACTGATAAAATATTTATGATAAATGGTAATGGTCAGCCAAATAATAATAATAATAATAATAATAATAATAATAATAATAATAATAATACTGAGGATAATAATCCTTTTTGTGGTGAAAAATATTTAATTAAAAAAATATTAATTGGCGATACTAGTGATAATATTAAATGTTGTGCGATTACTAATGGATTTCTAGATGTAAATAATAGATACGTTGTTGAGAATATTTATAAGAATATTTTTAAAAATACTGCAAATAATATTATAAATGATTCTAGCAAATATGATAAATTAAAAGATATATTAAATAAAATTCGTAATGGTACTATTTCTTCTGGAGATAATAATGAATTGGTATGTATAAAGAATTTTTATGAAAATACTGTGTTAATGGATTTTCAAATGTTGCCAAATAAACTTAAAAATGAATTGATATGTAAATTTAATAATTTAATTTAGATTATCTTGATATGTAGAACCATTTGTAAACGATAAATCTTTGCGTTATTTATTAAAAATTACTAGGTATTTGCTAGGTATTTGCTATTACTACAGGTTCAAACTTTATTTGGCTTTTATACCATATTTCGAAGTCTTGTAATGGTGAATCTAAAATATAAAATAAAAGTTCACTAGTTATGGATTTTTTTATTTTTGGATTTGTAAGTATCAATGGATTTTCTTCTTCAGAATTATATAAATCAATACCTATACCATTAGGTTCAATTCGTTTATATATTTCTGCATGGGTTATATTTAGCATAATTGTAATATCTTCAAAAATAATTATACCATATTCATTATTTTCACTACTAAATTGAATAGTTTGATATTGCTTTCCAAATTCCGTGCATAACTCTATAAACATTTGCAATAGTATGTCAATAGGTTTTGTTGATAGTTCAGATATTTTGCCAGTTATATAAAGTATAAGACTAAAAAGGTTATATAATGATGGTTGTAATTCTGTGTTTGCACCTAAATAGGTTAATCCTTCTATTTTTTGAAATAGTATTTTTGGTGAATTTGATATATTAAAAGCATATGTAGCTTGGTCATTATTCATTGATGGCACAAAGTTTTTATATTTATTAATTATTATATTTTGTTCCCCCAAATTTTTTTCTCTCATTTCTAATAAAAATGTATTTAATTTAAATTCCTCTAGATGATTATTGTTTAGTCCAATCATTTTATCAATATTTTCATTACTTATGTTACCTGTTTTATAATCATATAGTAAATAACATATCAAATTAAGTATAGTTTGCTCACAGCAATCTGAAAAGGAATAATCTAGTGATGATATTTGTACATATGCTGGAAAATCTATATTTAAATTAAATCTTGGCAATTTTAAATCAATAGTAATTTCTATTAGGGTATGTGTATCATTATCATATATATTATATTTGTTGTTATAAAATGTGGTAAAATGGGTATATAAAGCAATAGGAAACATATTTTTATGTAAATTTTTCAAAAAATTATAGTAATAATAATTACTAAATTGCTTTAAAAAATTTGCAGACCGTAAAAAGTCAAGTTTATCAGATAGTAGTCTAAAATTTAATGATTTAAAATCCTGTCTATATTTATTAAAATAATTATTTATTTCAGTGGTAATTAGAAAAAATTCTATCATTTTTTTTATGTATAAAACAGCACTTTTATATAAAGGTTTTGTAATTTTTACTATATCAATATATTTTTTAGGATTTGACTCATCTTCATATGAATTTATTGTTTGTGCTTTATTAAGATAAGAACACGCATATATTTGCTGATAAAATACATTAATATCTGTAAAGTGACTCATTATAAAATTAAGTGCTCCTGCGATTAATATTATGTTATTGTAAATATTAGATTTATCCTTCAATTTAAATTCCTCAGGAAATACCTTAGATAAAATTGGTACAAATTCTAGATTTATAAATAGTAAAATTACAAACTCATCCTTAGGCACAAACTCATCATTAGGCACAACATATTCATATAATGCATTGGCTATTTTATCTAATAATTCTGATGATGAGAATTTAATAATGTTGTGTTTTTTCGATAGCATATTTGCAAGTTCTTTTTTATTCAACTTAGGAACAATATCAAAAATATAGTTTCTATTAGGATCATTTTCTAGTTTTTCATTAAATTGTATATATGTTTCCTCATATATTAATTCATTTGTTTTAACTATATAATTATTAATAATATTATAAATTATATCAATTCTATTAGTTAAAATATGTATACTAATTGCGTTTACACGATGTTGTTCTATATATGCAACATTATTACCTGTTATAACTTTTCTATAATAATCTGGAACAAATATATTTTCATAAATTTTTAAAAATTCTCTATCAAATTCAGAATTTTCATTAGATGGTTTTATTATGAAATAATTTAATATTGTTTTAATCATAGTATCAATTCTATAAATAATATTAATTTCAGCACTACCATATATTTCACACATTTCAGTTGATAGTAAATATTTTGTAATAATATTTTTGCAATTTTGTTTAAAAAAATTGAATGTTGTATCTGTTTTTAATTGATTATAATGTTGTTCATCACTTAAATGCTCATTACCTAAATTATATTCACCTAAATAGTCTAAAATATAGTTACTTATTCTAAAATAATGGAATGGTTTTGTAAAATCTTTTACATTATCATTTATTAATATAATATTATTTTGTTCATCAATTAATGAATAATTAAAATCAGAACTACTATGCATATTAAATATACTAGGAAAGTCATATAATGGATTAAAACAATATTTTTTAATTATTTGTGATTCTAAACAATTTGAATTTATAATGTCAACTAATTCTTTAGGCATTTGTTCTCCATTAATTCTTACAAAATTTTGTATATTAAAAATAGGTGCGTTTTTAGTGCGTTTAGTTGGTTTAGCCTTTGTGTTTGTTGCATTTTTATTCTTTATAGTTTTGTTTTTTACTTTTTTTTCCTTTTTTTGCCCACTATATTTAGGATTTCCATGCTCATTTAATGGTATTCTTGAGCGTGTGCTTGTTCCATTATTGCCATTCATGGGTAGCACTGTATTTCTAGGTGTCCTATTATTGCCATTCCTAGGTAGCACTGTATTTCTAGGTGTCCTATTATTGCCATTCATGGGTAGCACTGTATTTCTAGGTGTCCTATTGTTTCTGGTTTGCAATGTATTTGTAGAAAATAAATTAATTTGGGTATTATTCATTTTTTTACAGCTTTGTAAAATATTTCTTAATTATAATTATAATTATAATTATTATTATTATTATTATTATAGATATTATAGATATCATAGATATAGATATTATATATAATTATAGATAATTTTCTGTTAAATAGCGTTTGTTTTATTTTAGTTTTATCAAATTATTATTTAAGAATTAAAAATGGTAGATACCCAGAAAATTAAAAATGAAGTTCAGCGATTATCTGAAGATACTATTCATTGGCATCATAAAAGAATATACACTGATAAAAATAAAGAAGAATTTACTACAGAAATGAAAAGTAAATACGAATATTTATATACAAATTCATCTACATTATTTGAAAGATGTATTCAAGGAGAATTAAATATGCAACAATTAAATTATATACTTTCAATGATTGAAAAAGTACATGGCGGTGCAGACTATCAAACTACTAGTACTGAAGTTGGACAATTTATGGTGGATACCTATGTAAAACCTCTACTGGGAAATAAAGAATAACGGTGAATTTATTTTATGATTTTTTTCAAATTTTTTTCTTTTTTATATAATCAAAAATATATATTCTAGATATACAATATAAAAATACAAAATACAATATACCTAATATAACAAATAGTAATTAGAATGAATATTGATTCCATTGATTCCATTGTAAATAGAATTATTAATTTATATGTTAAATATGGTGCCAGTGATTATATTGGTGAAGGTATATCACAACTAGAACACGCTTTACAATGTGCTGAATGTGCAGAAAAAGATATACGAATGCAATCTTATGATGATTATATTAAAAATTGTATGATTGTTGCTGCATTATTACATGATATTGGTCATTTAATTGGTATGGAAATGGGTGAAATGTCGATGAAAGATGTCAATATTTTTAATGGTGCTAGTTTAGGCATTATAGGACACGAAAATATTGGTCGAGAATATCTTCAGAAATGCGGAATGCCTTTTTTAATTTGTGAATTAGTAGGTTCGCACGTGTTAGCAAAACGTTATTTATGTACAACAAAAAAACCATATTATGATAAATTGAGTGATGCAAGTAAGGAAACTATGAAAATGCAAGGTGGTTTAATGACACCAAAAGAAATCAATGATTTTAAATCATCTATTATGCCAGAATTAAAAATTTATCTTCGGGAATATGATGATTTGGGTAAGCAAATAGATAATACAGATAATACAGATAATACAGATAATACAGTTAATACAGTTAATACAGTTAATACAGTTAATACAGATAATACAGTTAATACAGTTAATACAGTTAATACAGTTAATACAGTTAATACAGAAAATGATATTACACGTTCTATTGAAAAAATATATAGTATTGAAAAATATAAAAAATATATTGAAATAGTTTTATCTTATGGAAAACTATGAATTTGATTTTTTACAGAAAAATGCAAGTCTTGCCATCCGAATTTCTTCTTTTGTTTTAGGAATTGGTTTTACATCTATTTCCTCATCCATTTCCGCATTATATACTTCCTCATTATCTAATTCCTTTTGTTTTTGCATTTGCATTTCTGCTTTAATCTGTTCTTTTTCCCGTTCTTTTTCTTGGTCTTGTTTTAGGCTTTCGGCATATTCTCTGTCTTGTCGTTCTCTTTCATTATGCCATTCTTGCATTTTCAAGCTTTTAGAAACATTTCTACGAATGTCTTCATCTTCTTTATCTTGTTGTGCTAACAATCTATCAATTGCTAATGGTTTTGAATAAGCATGACCTGTTTTTTTGAGTTTGTCATTTGCCTCCATCTGTCTTATTTGTTCTAATACATCATCAATATCATCTGCAGATGCATCACCAGGTACAAATGGCGGATTTGGATTATCTGCTTCTGCTAATTGTCTTGCAATTGCAAAATCATGTTCCTCTTGCTCTCGAATCTGTTGTAAAATATGTTCCATATCACTATCACCATCTATAGCATTAGACTGAATTATTGAATTTGCACCATCCATATTTATATTAGTATTTGATACGTAAGTTGCAAATGATTCATCCATTGCAGTTGCTATTTCGGAATCGTGAATTTGTTGTATAATTTTATCTAAATCATCAACTTCCATATTTGTTGAAGTATTGAGATTTGCATCAGTAATTTGTTCAGAAACAGGAATTGTAAATCTAGGATTAACAAGATGGTTTTCTAGTTCTCCAGATTCCTGTTCTGGGAATTCTTCTCTAACCTTTGGTGGACGACCACGACCGCGTTTAGGGGCAACTGGCTTTTGATTTGACATTGTTGAAACCAAATCAAACTTCAAATTTAAACTTTAAATCAAATAAAGTATATGCAAGATATAATTATTTACTATTGATTTATTAAAATTCAATTTTTTTATATTTTTATATTTTTTTTCTATTATATTATTCATAAAAAATATATAGTAAATATATAGTAAATATATAGTAAATATATAGTAAATATATAGTAAATATATAGTAAATATAATTTATATTCTATGGCACTAAAAGGTTGGATTTTACCTACTCTTATTGGTGCAGTTGCTGCTGTGCTTCTCTTAGCAATTCTTTATAATGACCCTTATGTTAAAAGCAAATTTTCCGATTTAGGTGCACTTATTCAATTAGAAACATCCCGTCCAGCATATTATGGACTAGGATGGGTTCCAGTTAATAATAATTATCAACTACCACCTACACCCGCAACGGGCTATATTACATCAGTTGATTCACCTCTTTATGCAAATGGTGAATTAGCTTATCCTGTATATAATTATTATCCACAAACATTACTAAATCCAGACCCTACCCAGACTACATTAAATAAAAATATATCTATAAAAAATACTATTTCACCTAATACACAACAACAAATTCAAAACCAAGATTTATCATTTTCCAATCCAAGTAAAACATATGACGCCCATAAGGCTTATTATTGGGCATTATCTGGTGGTTATCCATATCCTTATCCAATGATGTATTTACCTTCGACTGATATGGATAAAGTTAAAGGTGTGGAAGACAAGATATGAAGACAAAAAAATATTGCTGTTTTTATTTATGTCTTATTAAAATAATCAAAATAATCAAAATACGCAAAATACGCAAAAATAATCAAAATAATCAAAATAATCAAAATAATCAAAATAATCAAAATAATCAAAATACGCAAAAATAATTAAAATAATTAAAATAATTAAAATAATTTAAAAAAAAATGTGGTATTGAAGAACACCAGGGAGGAAGAATGGAAGACTCACTCAAACAGAGCTGTAGCGGAAGACAAAAATCTCAAGGGGTTTCAATGAAGTGCATTGTATGGTATTTGCATTTGGATTAATGAATCGGAACAACAACTGTCTTTCGCCCAATTCAACGAATTTGTTTTTCATCACATTAGCTAGAAACTTGGCAATTGCAGACAATTGCCACCCTTCTTCGTAGTCGATAGAAACAAATTTCCCTCTTTTAAAAACTTCCACACGAATAAAATGCGTGTCAGCCAAACGAGTAAGACTATCAATTGAAGGAGAAGACATTTTTCCAAAACAAGTATTGAAACAAGTAGTAAGTAATTTAATTATATTAAAAAAATTAAATCAATTTTATCCAATTTTCCGATTTTTACCATTTTTCTATTTTATAGAAAGCTATAAAGCTAGAAAGCATAAAAAATAAAAGCATATTTGTAATACGCTAATTTTGCCAATTTATTGTCTTTCCAATTTTATTTTCAATTTCCTTAAATATTCCGGAATTAAAGAATCCTTGATGAGCACTTAATGGAGAAGGATGAATTCCTTTAACACATCTAGAATCATTTTGTATGATTTTATTTTTATCTTTAGCATATTTTCCAAGTAATAGAAATATACACTTATCATTTTTTTCAAGAATATATTTAATTACATCATCAGTAAATGTTTCCCATTTTTTAATATGGGATAACGGTGATGATTGTTTTACTGTTAAAGCACTATTGAGTAGAAACATATTTTCACGTTGCATCCATTGTGTTAAATCACCATTATTAAAATTATATTGCTTTTCAGGGAATTCAATTTGTATTTCTTTAAAAATATTTACCAATGAAGGGGGAATTTTAACATCTTTAGGAACAGAAAAGCATAATCCCATTGCTTGACTATCCCCGTGATAACAATCTTGCCCCACTATTACTAATTGTATCTTTGCAATATCAATTTCAAATGCTTTAAATACTAAATCCTGGGGCGGAAATGTTTTTATTCTAGCAGAACCTTCATATGTTTCCATTAAAATATTATCAATTATAAGTTGCCATTTTGTAAATAATGGATACCAAGATTCGTGAACGTTAAATACTACCATTTTAGGAAATAAAATTATTTATGGAATTATTATTTATGGAATTATTATTTATGGAATTATTATTTATGGAATTATTATTTATTTGATTATATGTTATTTTATTTTTCAATTTTTATGCCTAATACATTCTAGAATACAACAACAAAAAAAATACAACAAAAAACAAGATTCATTGAATATAATTGTTAATTTATATGTTGGATAATAAAACTACGGCATATACAATTTTTCTGCAATAGATTATCTAAAGTATTTGCAAATTGCATTTAATATGTTTATATTTAAAATTATTTATTGAATCAATTTGTGTTGAGTTTATTATTAATTTACAATCTCTAATATTTTTATTACCAATAAAATTGGAATTATTTGGTTCACGTACTATTGTATTAATATTTTTTTTTATTGTGGTAAGAACTGAAAATTTATTATTTATTTTATACATATTTTCATTAAATGTTTCGTTAAATGTTTCTGTATTATCTATTTCCAATAAATAAAATAATTCAATATCATTAACTAATTTACTAAAATGTTCTGTAATTTTAACCATATTATCATTTTTACCTGTTATTTCCTTATAAAAATTAAATAGAAGTAAAGAATTTGTTAATGCAAATGATATATCACTACTAAATAAATAATAAAGAACTTTTGGCATTTTTATTTCATCATTCATATTACAATTGTGTAATTTCATATATATATCAGATGATAGATTAAACAAATTTAAACATAAATAATATTTTGATTTATTATAGGCATGTTCAAAAAGAATTGTGTGTTTATTTGTATTTTTTTGGGTTTTATTTTATAATAATTTAATAATCTAGATAGTTATGAAAAATAATATTAGAAAGAAATTTAT
>Ga0214921_10010905_pt1 | contig 11152 bp, 8 predicted proteins | sample LL1505_MetaG_FD_177992 | JGI IMG/M metagenome (GOLD analysis project Ga0214921, IMG submission 177992) | Freshwater microbial communities from Lake Lanier, Atlanta, Georgia, United States - LL-1505 | ecosystem: Environmental > Aquatic > Freshwater > Lake | place: USA: Georgia | collected 2015-05-28
AATGAAGAGTACTTTCATGGCCTATCAGAAGAAAAACACCGAGACGATATGGATAGCCAGAGCGACACACAGAGCCACCGAGGCGGGAACGTGAATAAACAGCCATATACGCAGGAGCGCTTTAATTCGAGCCTCCTCCATCATACCGTTCGTGAGATCACATTTCTGGTCCAGCAATCCGAAGAGACGCAGGGCATCGTCGTGCTCATGCTCCGGGAGATTTGCGAGCGACGCCCCCGCTATTTTTTGGTCTACATGAACGAGCTGTGTCGTTCGGACAAGGGTGAGAAGATTAACGGAAAAGGGAGGGTTGAGCCTCTGACCCAGGGAAACGAAGGCGTCACTTTTTCCTTCGCACAGCACACGAATATCCGCGCTCAACGTTTGTAACTGCTCAAGGACCTGGGTGGATTTGACACCACCTCGGTGTGACTCGATACGTGAGGCGAGGGTCGCGTAGTTCAACACACCCCATATTCCGCTCACTATCGTCACAACCATGAGGAGGAATGCGAGGGTATGCACGTTCCATCCATAGCTGAATCCGGCGTGAAGCGGCACGAGGGCGAGAAGACCGATACCGATCCAGACGTGCGCGGAGAGCCAGCCCTGAACGGTTCCGAGCGAGGAGCGATACGACCTCTTTCGTGCCCCGTAGAGCATAAGCCAGATAATTCCGAGGGTGGCGAGCGTTCCGAAGGTGTACCCGACCACCGTCCCACCGTTGCGTCCTCCCATCGGTTCATCAATGAAGTATATACCACTACACAAAACAAGGGCGAGGACCGTCACAATCAGCCACCGATATCCACGATATGTGATGAAGTTTTCCTGTATCACAGATCTACACCCTCTTCGATTGAGCGATTCGAATCAGCTGCTCCGCGTCTACCCGCATTGCAGCTCCGGTTGGACAGGCGCGCACACACGCCGGCCCCCCAGACAATTCATGGCACTGATCACACTTAGCTGCTTTGGCAGGCCCTTCAACAACCTCACCGAGTCCAAACCATGAGAGAAGCGAATTCCCCGTGCGAACTTGTTCATGGGTGATGTGAATGACACCATACGGACAATTATCAACGCAGTTCCCACACCCGATACAGGTGTCCTTGATGATGACCTCACCGTTCGGGAGCCGGGTCAACGCATCCGGTGGACATTCAAGCATGCAGAGTGGATTCTCGCAGTGCCGGCACGAGATCGGAAGTTGGATCGAGGCGAAGCTTTTCCCGCCACGTCGGTCGAGTCGGGAGTGTCCTCCGTGCGTCGCCGCGCAGGCCGCCTCGCAATTATCACAAGCGACACAGAGATCGGAATCGATAAGGAGAACGTTTTCGGCGTCGGTTAACCCCTCCTTGGCCATGAAATCCAGGAGCGAGCCAGATGCTTCATTCCAATTAGTCACCACGTTTTCAACCCTTCGCTCCCGCGCGAGGCGAAGGATACGCTCGTGCGCCGCCGGGAAGGCTCGAAGCAGCTCAAGAAAATCTCCCTTCTCGATGACGATAGTTTCGCACCCGACCGCAGCCGTTACCGTCGCCGATCGCGGCATCTCCTGTTCGGCTAGGATCGACATCTCACCAACATAGTGGCCCGCTGCTATATAGGTCTGTGCCACATCAACGCCGGCTCGGTTTCGTCGAGAGATCTTCACCGATCCTTTGCGAATAACGTAGAGAGCATCACCAAGCTCCCCTTCCCGAAAGAGAACATCACCCTTTGTGTAATTTCGCATCTTCGCTCGCTTCACGAGCGCCTCAAGGAATCCACGCTCAACCTCCGGGAAGATCGAGGTCTGAAGAGCGCGAAGGATAAAAACCTCATCGAGCGATCGGCGCACAGACTTCACCGAGGCCATGAGCTTTAGGATCTGCTTACGAGGGGTCTCCAGGAGAAGTGTCCCCGCTACGGCGGATCGCACGGTGGCGGTGCGGTGTCGACCGGAGATGAGCCCCATCTCGCCGAAGAAGTCACCCGCCTGAAGCCTCACTACTCGATCTGCCGCGACCTCAATATCTACCCCCCCTTCAATAATGCTCCAGAACGTATCGGTGTGCTCGTTCTTCTTAAAGACGATCTCGCCAGCCGACAGCGCATGAAACGTAGAATCGATGAGCATCTCCCGAAGTTGAGGATCGCTGAGCTCCGCAAAGAGAGGGACCGTCGGGCGCACCTTCGGGAAGGTCGCGCCAAAGCCTCCCGGAAGCTCCTTGAAGCGCTCCTCAAGCAGCGGCTGGTCCGCTGGCTCGACGGCGACACCTCGAATGTGTTCGATCACCTCGAATCCTTGGTTGATCGCCTGCTTGATAAGGGGGTATCCGATCAGAGCCCCAAGTATAAACAGATTAGGAACGTTGGACTCATACCGACCGGTTACCCTTGGTACCGCGCTAGCCTCCTGACTGGGAAACTCAACCCCGATCGACTCCAAAAAGGGTCGAGGCAACACACATCCAAGACGCGCGATCACGTGATCACACGGAATTCCTATCTCACCGTTCGGAGTCGTAACGGTAAGAACGTCCGGCTCTACTCGCGCAATCACGGAATTGTAGTAGCACCGGATCTTTCCTCCCTCGATCGCTTTCATAACGAGCTTGACGTTCCCCTCCTTGGCGCGAGCGAACTCCTCCCCTCGATTGATGAGCGACACGGTATTGTGGCCGCTTAACGCAAGGGCGTTCTCGATCGCGGCGTCACCAGCTCCAACAACAACGATATGGCGTCCCTTAAAAGCGTCCGGGTCAGAGAGCGTGTAGGCGACATGCGGCGAATCACCACCCGGCGCAGTCAGCTTCCGTGGCGAACCTTGTACTCCGATGCTTAACACGACATGCGTGGCGGTGCAGGTCTTACCTTGGTAGTGAATCTCAAAGAGATCTCCAACTTTGGAGATCTTTGCAACCTCACCCTTCACAAGATGTACCGAATGGGTGGCGAGATCGGCGGCGAACTCCTCAAGGATCTTCTCTCGACTCCCCGCCTCAAATCGACATCGAGAGCGGAGGGGAAGCTTCGATGGCTCCGCCATCACGTGCTTGCGAAGTTGATAGTCGTGAATGGTGTTGGCTACCGCCCCCTTCTCTATCAGGATATGGGAGAGCTTGTGGTGCGCGGCGTTCGTAGCGGCTCCGATTCCTGCCGGCCCTGCGCCAATGATCGCAACGTCAAAATGTTCTGCCATGAACTGGTGGCCGTACGACTAATAAAAAGTAATCCCTGGGATACTAGTACGGCCGTGATATTTCTCAAAGAATGTTTCGTGGGGGTTCTCACTCCTCGCAAACTTGATCATCCAGCTCATGTAACAATTCGGTAATTGCTATTCGCCTCCCCATGTGGACTATACTGGCGGAAGGCGAATACCGAACTCTCACCGCTAGCGAAAGATGCCTACGATTACCAAACCCCTTTATGTGACTGCCATCGCGCTAATCCTTGGAGCGCTCTCAGCTCACGCGACCCCTCAGCTCCTAGGCCCCGGTTCGTGCTCATCATCGAATTGCCACGGCAACGTCAAACCACTCAACTCGTCGAATATACTACAGAATGAGTATATAACGTGGAGCCGACATGACCGTCATTCAAAAGCTTATCTTACTCTCCAGAGCGCGGACTCGAAGAAGATAGCGACTAACCTGGGACTCGGAGCCCCGACGCGGGATCCCCTCTGCCTCTCCTGTCACTCGATCTACTCGGCCGCCCCCCTCCCCAAGAGCGAAAAGTTTCGTCTCGAAGATGGAGTCTCGTGTGAGGCATGCCACGGCGCCGCGGGGGACTACCTGAAGAGTCACGCCGTCACCGGGGCCTCGCACTCGGACAACGTAACAAAGGGACTCACCGACCTCGCTAACATCGACACGCGGGCGACCTTATGTCTCTCGTGTCACTTCGGCACCGACGAGAAAACGGTCAATCACGATCTCTACGGCGCTGGGCACCCCCGATTAACCTTTGAACTCGATACCTTTGGGGTCCTTGAACCGAAGCATTGGGTCGTTGACGCGGACTATGAGAAACGAAAGGGCCCCTATATCCCCGCGCGCGCATGGGTGATCGGACAGCTCCACCACGCGGAAGCCGCTCTTGCGGCCCTCAAATCCCCTGTCCGGTCTAAAAGCGGCGAGTTTCCTGAGCTGAGCATCTTCGACTGCTATTCATGCCATCACACCTTGAGCGAAGATCAATGGAAGAAGCGAAGCTACGGGGGAAAACCGGGACGCTTAAAGCTTAACCTTCCCGCTCTTGTGACCTTACGCGTCGTGGTAACCGCTCTCGATCCCTCGCTCGGGGAACAGCTCCGGGAGCAACTAGAGGGTGTGCACGATGGATACATGAAGGGCACGGCGCAAGGAGCGGTCGATGCACTTGAGACCCTCCTAACCACGAAGATATCCCCCCTGCTTAAACAGCTCCACCTGGACGCGTCGACGGAGAGCCGAATCCTGAACTCCTTAACGAGGTATGCCGCGACCACCCCGTGGCTTACCTTCGAACTCGCTGAGCAGCTCGCGATGGGTATGCAGGCAACGATCGCCTCCTCTCCGGAGCTCGCTAAGCGGTACGACGCCGCCCTGAAGGAGCTTTTCACGACGCTCAAGAGCGCAGACACCTTTAAACCTGACACCTTTACTCGCCAGGCAATCATTTTCTATCGGATCGTTTCGCGAACGTAAAGGACGATCGCTTGGGAGCATCAATCGAGTTCTATCCACATACCCCATCAACACACTAGCCGTGGATGTGCAAAAGCTTCTTCGGGATCGCTTCGGGTCGGGACACAAGTTCGAGAACCTTACGGTCAAGATTCAGCAGGACCCCGAGGACGTTCTCATCAACATCGTGACCCTTGGAATCGCTCCGGCGAAGACCTTCGAGATCTCAGGAGATAAGATTAAGTAGTAGCGACTCGAATTCCAAATAAACTGTGGAGCGCGTAGGGATTCCCACGCGGTCATTTTATGTGCGGAATCCTCTGCAGTCGAATCACCTCGCAAGCTAGTCAACGGGTTTGACCTCTGGCGATGTAAACGAAAAAGGATTCACAAGCTACGGAATGAAACCGGACTAAAATCCCAGAAGGGGGATCTCTTGAGAACCTTGGGGAGACTCACAGAGAAGAATCGCCGAGTCCGCGAACGGAAGTCGCAAACGATCCTGGTGAAGAGCAACCCTGACCCGATCCCCAAGCTTGACACTGCATCCCCGCAAATGAGCGAACTTAACCTCAAACGAGAGTATCTGGTCGTGAGGGCCACGCACCTCCATCGAGTGTCCAATGATCGACGTTGTATACTTCTGCCGCTTATCTTCGATCGAGGAGACAGCCCACTCTTCTGTAATACCCTCCCCTTTTATCTCGAACGCGAGTCGACTCCATGCAGCAACGAGGATCGCCCCGCAAAAGACCGAAGTGCACATACTCCACCGGGCACGCTCACCCCACCCTTTAACTCTCACCAAAGCCATACAGAGGGCACCTGGGAGTATAAAAGCCCCGGCCGCGTACGCCATGGCCTGGTCTGATCGAACGTACGTAATTTTCGGCATCAACGTAACAACAGCGCAACTCCACATCGCAAGAAAGGAGATGATGATGGCCCACTTTCGAAAAGGGAATCGGTCGCTCACCTTGACACGCTTGACCGCGGAATACGGGAGGCCGTTTATCTTCTGAGCGAACTCCCGCAAGAGCTGAGAGATCTTGGCGGTATCAAGGATGCGGAGCTCAGTTTCCGAGACGCGACACACCACCCTCAGGTGGCTTCCGTCGCTGTGCATCTCCGAGAGTCCGGAGGGAAGTTGCTGCGCCACCTGCCACCCATACGCGAAAAGATGTTGCATGCCATGAGCCTCATCGGTCCACGGAAGAAAATATCCGATCTCCGCCGCTTCCTCCGAAACGAGGCGATCGTCCTTAAAGTAGGAGACCCACGACTGCTGGGCAAAATACTCCCGTTGATAGGTGGTCAATACCCCGGGAAAGAGGATCGAGAATCGTATCTTTGATGGAAACATTACACGCACAGAAACGAAGGAGGCGCCCGTTGTAGAGCCACCGACACGGGAGACCTCCGAGGAACGTGAAGGATATCGCTCTCGGCTCGACACATACCGCTGCACCTCCCGATCACTGATCCGATTTCGGAATCGCTGCAGAAGCGCTACAAGGAATTTCCCGACTATTTTGATAATCTCCGGCATACGCAGCAGCCTAGCGAAGGAGCGCAGACGGATCAATCATGGAACATTCGGGCACTCGACGTCCTCAGAGGTCCCTCGAACGTCGCGGCGCACTCAGGTCCTGCACACTCCACTCCCACCGCGGAGGCACCCACCGAGCGCCATCTTGCTGAGCGAACACCATCCGACACATCACACTGCGTGCGCCGAACATGCTCATGAAAAAGGGATCGCGGGGCTCAACCACTGACACTTCAAGGTCGAGATAGTCGGCAACACCTGGAGAACTGCAGCCATAGGAAACACAAGCGGTACACGTCCTCTTACGAACGAAGTCCTCGACGGAATCGTGCACGAGGGAGAGCCCGTTCGCCTCAAAGAAGCGGGTCACCTCACCAAGCCAGAGATGATGAAGGAACGAAGCCTGACCTGCTCCCCGAATCGCGAGCAAAAAGTGCTCAACTATCTCCCGTTCACACTCGGGGGTCGCGAAAACCTCCATCGAAGAGCGATCACCATCCGAAGTAATTACGACCCTCGCCTCTCCGTCGAAGAATCGCTCAATTCGCGCGGTATCAGCGGCATCTTCGGAGACCGTTGTGTCTCCCTCGACGTTGAGCAGTGAAAGATTCGGCACGACGACAGCCTCAGTGTCCCGGTCTCGATAGCTCACCCAACAGAGATGCCGCCGGTCGTGGGTGATGTACTGGTCGCACGACCTAACCTCAAAGCGAGGCTCGCTCTCGCCGTCTGCACCGGCAGAGAGATAGCCATCCTCCATCGTCATATACCGAGCGAGGGCTCGCAGTGGTTTATTAAGGGCCCGACGGGCCCGTGCAGAACGTTCACCCGGAACCATGCTGTGTTTCAGAGCGAAGTAGTCATCCGGAGAATCCCGTGGAATCGGAGGCAGAGAAAGTGGCGCAAGGAGAAGGTCAGCGGGCTCAACGCGGGAGGTGTCGATAGAGAACGCTTGAAGTCGGGGATCGGGAGAGGAGGCTCCCACAACGAGCGATACGGAGTTGAGGATTTCGTCCCCTACTCCACCCTGCCCCACGGCGGTTTGTGCAACGTGACTCTGTCGAGAATCTCTATCAAGCATATGCGATACACTGTACGAAAGCAGGAGCGGGGGGAACGCTGCATGCTTCGAAGGAGTGTACCCCCAACGTTGAACCGATAAAAGGATTATTTACGGAAGCATCGACCATGTTCGCTGAGCCTCCGAATCAGATACGAGATTATCCTTTGAAGATGGTTCCTGGGCGTGAGCAGCGCGGATTCCTGCTTTCTCCACCCTGCTAGGACCAAGAGGTCACTGTTTCGGTTACTCCGCGCGCTTTGCGTACCCGAACGGTAGAGCCGCTCCTAAGTTGAGGGTAGCACATTCCTCCGCTGACGTTGTAACGATCATGTCGTTCGGACCACCGCAACGAAACAGTTTGACCAGACCATCTTTGCTCTTCGTGCTCACGAATCCCATCGGACCTTCAATCGTATACCCTTCGCAGTTTGGAGTAGTGGACAAAAAGCTCGAATTTGGAGTCCGGCATCGCAAGACCTGCGCCCTGTCGGTTCCTCCGCCCCGAAAGAATCGAAACGCTACGCCCTCTGCCCTGAAAACGGGAGCGCCCTCCATCGCGTTACGGGAATAGAGGTGTGAGGTCTGTGAGCTTGAGTAGAGCCGATACACAGGGACACTATCGTGCGATGAGGCTTGCGCGGTCGCGAGTCCCCTTGCGACGAAGTTAGACATGCTCATTCCTTCCTCGGGAAGATTAATCGGAAGATCCTGCCGGAATCGTGGACTTCCGGGTTCCGAGAGCGCCCAGCTTTGAAAGACCATCCCATCTGGAATTGCTAGCGCATGGGTATACATCGCCGTGTTAACGAGTCCATTTGTCACAAATTCCGCGCTCGTCTCAGCGGTCGGGGAACCATAGATGAGGTGCAACGGAATATCTTGCTCTTTCAGCATCGCCTTTACGCTGCGTAGCTCTTTTTCCCAGCCCGGCTTTAGGATTCCCGCATCGATGTCGAGTCGGAAGAACGTCACAGGGACTTGCGAACTCTTTAGAGCTCGGATGTAACTCCGCAAATCCTCCACGCTGAGGGCCGGATACGGTTCAATAATCCCAACCTGCACCGACGGATCTATCTCACGCACCTTATCGATGTAGCTTTTAACTTCCCTAACAACCTGAGGTATCGTCAAATTACACCCAGGGGAGAGATCAGTACGAAGCCCAGCGTACAGTGGTTCATCCAGTGAGAGGTATGTAAGGTGCCCTCCGTTCTCGTTCACCGTCTTGATACCCTTTGCCATAGTAGCGAAGAAGAGTTCGCTCTTACACTGCTGCCCTTCGGCCTTGAGGGCTCCCGCCTCCATCCCGATCTCAATTCCCCACTCAGTCAATTTTTTGAAGGCGTCGACCTCTTTAAACTTTTGAATGGTGTTGCCCATACATCGCGGACATCCTTTTGGATTCTCGATACAGATGTTTCCGGTATAGAACTGAAATACGTCAATCAGTTGCCGGGACCTTGCCCACCGTTCAGGTTGCGTGAAGAGCTTCAAATAATCGGAGCTACCCAAGTTCGGCGCAAACCAAACCTGAGGCGAAGGCTGGTCAGCACTCACCGTGTGAGCTGCGGAAAGCGCGACAACAAGTCCACACATTAGCCGAGCGGCTACGCCCATAAACTCCCCCTACCATGTTGGAATACCTTTCTTTGAGTGAATCGACCTAACTGGCTACCTTCTTGAGTCAAATAATGGTGCAACAAACGCAGGCCCCCCGCGGGATTAGGGGGAGGGAGGAGTGTTTATGGACAAGCGAAAAAGCGAGCTCTCGAATATTGAGCTAACTCGCCTCTCGATCGTGATCGTTCATAGAGATGTGGGAGGTGAGGGTCTCAATAGACCCTATGGTGGTGCGCTCCAGAAAAATTTCTTAACACAAGACGAACAACCTAGGAAACCTCCCGAAGCGTAAGCGCCTTCAGCGCCTCCTCCTGATCTGAGAAGTGAATCTTCGTTGTTCCAAGGATCTGATAGTTCTCATGCCCCTTCCCCGCGATAACTATCGTGTCGTGAGGTGCTGCGGTAGTGATCGCTCGGTAGATAGCGGAAGCTCTATCGACGTCAACAACCGCCGGAGTGATCCCGGAGGCGAGGATGTCATTCAGGATAGTTTGAGGATCCTCAGTACGGGGATTATCGGAGGTGACAACAACCTTATCAGCACATGCGGCGGCGATCCTTCCCATCTCGGGGCGTTTCCCCCGATCACGGTCTCCACCACATCCGAACACACACCAGAGCGACCCCTCGGTCGAAACTCGAACCGCTCGCAGCACTCGCTCCAAGGCGTCCGGTGTATGCGCGTAATCGACGAACACTCGGGGAGCCCCCTCACCCACCCGCTCAAGTCGTCCGGAGACCTGCGGCGAAACGCGCAACGCTTCAGCGACCGATGCCTCGTCATAGCCGAACCCGACCAACGACGCGAACGCGGCGACCACGTTCTCCGCGTTGTGCGGTCCGATAAAGGGTGCCGCGACGATGCGCACACGCTCACCACCCGGCAATCGAATTGTGATCTTCATCGCGTGCGGGGTCTCCGCGACCTCGACGATGCGGAACGCCGCCCGATCGTCACGACCAAATGAGAGATCTCGCAATCCAAGCTCACGGCACCGCTGCCACAGTTGCGCACCGTAAGGGTCGTCGATATTAATCACCGCCCCCTTCGTCGACTTGGAACCGGTGGAGAGCAGTTCAAAGAGATGACATTTCGCCGCGAAGTAGTGTTCGAAGGTCTTGTGGTAATCAAGGTGATCGCGAGTAAGATTCGTGAAGATACCGATATCGAACTGAACATCCTCGACACGAGCCTGATCGAGCGCGTGCGAGGAGGTTTCCATGACGCATGCTGAAGCTCCGGCGTGAAGCGCCTCAGCCATCACCTCATGGAGCGAGATCGGATCGGGACTCGTCAGCATCCCTTCACGAGTCGATTGTCCGAGATACTCGGTGCCAAGGGTACCGATACGGAGCGCACCCGCACCGATTCGATTGAGCGCGTGGTAGATAATCCAATTCGTCGTGGTCTTTCCATTCGTTCCGGTAATCCCGATCACACGCATGGAGCGCGACGGCTCTCCCCGCAGGTAGCTGGCTAATCGGCTCAACGCCAAACGGGAGCTTTGCACAATGATACCGGGACGCCCTTGAAGCACTTGAGCGTCCTCAACCACCGCGACACCCGCACCACGAGAAAACGCGTCCTCAAGGAATGAGTGGCCATCCGCGGCGTTTCCCCGAATAGCGACAAAAATTCCACCTTTGGTGACCTTTGAGCTCGAAGCGGACACCTCTCCACTCACCGTCATCCCCTCAGGGGCGTGAACCGGGCTCCCCTGAACCTCTTGCGCTAGTCGTGCGATTGATATCTCCCTCATGGGATGGTTTTACCCCGTCCTCGGCAAAAGGGGAAATAAAACGCAGACGTCCCCTCTGGTACACTCTACTAATCTCCGGTGCAGCTCACACACCCCCCAGCCCGGCCCTCTGGTACAGCCCCATCCCCTCTGGTACAGTCTACCGAGCGCCGGTCCAAAGCGTCCATGCTCACATTAAGCTTCGTTTTGTGGCGTTTTAGGTGCCGGCATGATGCCCGAGCGTTCAGAAAAAGCCACTTTGACTAAGCAACTAACCGCACAGAAAATCAAAACGCAGATTCCCTAGGTTATTGACTATGCACGAGGCAAGGCATCGGCACCCGGCTTTATGCCGCAGCCAATAACGGAAGGTGAAATCCAGGCGGTAGCCAAGGGATAAAGGTCCCCGGGGGCCAATCGACGCGTAGACCCTCTTTAAGCTTTCGATAGCATTCCCTGCAGCGGCTAAAGATCCATTTATAGTGCTGGAGGATCTCAATACGCTGCTCTTTGTCGCTGCAGA
>Ga0214921_10010906_pt1 | contig 11152 bp, 8 predicted proteins | sample LL1505_MetaG_FD_177992 | JGI IMG/M metagenome (GOLD analysis project Ga0214921, IMG submission 177992) | Freshwater microbial communities from Lake Lanier, Atlanta, Georgia, United States - LL-1505 | ecosystem: Environmental > Aquatic > Freshwater > Lake | place: USA: Georgia | collected 2015-05-28
CTCTTCAGACTCTTCTTTAAATTCTAAATAAGATCCAAACCTTTGCCTAGATATAGGAAGTGTTTCTTCAAGAAAAAATAACATCTGATCAATTAGTTTATCACTAAAACGATCTAGACGAGCTTTTTGAAAAAGTGCTTCTTCTTTAGAATTTCTAGCATTTTTTTTGTTCCAATCTGGATAACAACTCATGTGAGCTCTAAGAAGTGTTTTTATTTTTCCATTATCTTTTCCATCAGCTTTTGTTACTGCAATCCAGTTTTTTACATCAACGTTATGTGTTACACACCATCTTCCAACTTCACTGCGAACAATAGAGTTGTAGCAAATATAAAGTAAAATTTTTCTTTTAAATTTAGGATTACTCTTAATATTCACTTTATTTTGATGTGCAATAACTTTTGCAATAATAACTGAAACAAGTGTCTTTCCATTTGCAGGAGGAGATTCATAAAATACTATCATAGATTTATCTAAATTATTTTGAATTAAAGATATAATATCTTTTTGTTCATCATATAAAGAAATACTTTTTGGTTTTATTTTATCCCATTGAGATTCAAGAATAATACCTGAGTTGTCTAATAATATAGAGAAACCAGAAAAAACTGGATTTTCTCTAATAATTGTTTCAAGAGTATTAAGTAATTCATAAGATTCATTTATCATTTCTGATGTTAGAAAAATACGAGAGTCCTCAATGGCTCTATATAAACTGATTGCACAATCAAAAAAAATATCTAATAGAATTTCATCTTTCTTATTAGAAAGAAGATAAATAGCCCAATAGATAATTGAAAAAAAACTTTCAATATAATTTTTATTTTCTAAAGGATAATGTCTATTAATGACAAGTGTTTTAGAAAATTTAGTCATAGTTTCAAGATTTTTCTTCTCTTTATTTTGACTAATAATCAATTCTGCTTTAGTTGGTTTTTTAATTTTTCCTTTTCCACTACTAGTTGATGAATCAATAGTAGGTAAAGTGTAGGAGAAAAGAAACTTTTTCTTACTCTTCATTCCTTTTAATAAACCATTTTCAGAAAGTACATCATGAAATGTAGTTACATAACTTTTTAATAGTGAATTATCATCCCTATTAGAAGTTTCATTGATAGTATTATTGATAAATAAATTAGTAGATTCTTGCATTAAAGCAGTAACAACTGGATCATCAATACGTTTTCTATCAAAAGACCAATCAATACCTCCACACGATGCTTCAGCACCTATTGAACTTTTAAACTCAGACATTTTTATTATTTATTAAATAAATTTGTGACTCTTAATATTTATTTAATTATTGATATTTATTTAAATAGTAATATTTAAATAAATAAATTTCAATTTTTTTATACCTATTTTTATTTTTCATTACTAACTTTTTTAACATTTTTAACTTTCTTTATACTTGATCTTTTATTCTTTTTAACAACTTTTTTTGGAGCTTTTTTAACACTACTTGTTTTCTTTACTTTTTCTGGCTCTTTAGTTTTTTTTATCTTTTCTACTTTAGTTACTTTTTTGCTAATAACTTTTTTAGGTGATTCTTTTAAAATAATTACTTTGTTATGATCTTTTGTTTCTTTTTTACCTTTTTGTGACTCTTTAAGTATGCTTTGAAGATCAGATGACTTTATTTTATATACTTTATGGTGTGAATGAACCATACCCGTTTTATCATTCTTTTTCTTTATATCATGTTGAATATGATAAAGGTCTCCATTATTACTTTCACCTTTAATTTGGTTAATCTGTCCATCATGGCCTTTAACAATTTGAAATTTTGTATATTTTTTACCAGTTCTATTTTTAACTTGACTTAAGCTTTGAGAAAAAAAATACGACATTTATATTTATAATTTAGAAAAAAAATATATCATTATTTAATAATTATGTCAAGTATTATTTTTCAAAATATTATAGATAAAATAAATACTTCATCAAATAATATTAATTCTTATTTTAAAAATAGTGATTATTATAATACTAATATTTATGATATATATACAAAAATACCTAAATCAAATATAATTATTTATATTTTTGTTGTATTTATTGTATTTAATTTCATTTCACATCTTGAAATAAGGTTAAATGAAATAATGACTTTTTTAGTTTCTATTATTTTAATTTATATACTATTGATAAAAGATTATAGTGAATTTATTAAATATACAAATGTTAAAAAAAATCAACTTGATTTTTTACATAAATTAATTTTTAATGATACTGGTGTTGATTATGCTAAAGTTGCAGATATATTTTTAAAACCAGTTGGTAATAATGATAAATCATTTTTATATTTAAATCCTTTAATTGTAAAATTTTTTTATAATTTACGTAATTATTCACAACTTAATATTTCTGCTTATATAAATTCAATTATTCATTCTAATAATGTTATTGGATTATCATATCAAAGTACACTTGGAGTAAATCGAACATATTTAAATTACGAATTAGCAATAGAGGAGACCAAGAAAGCTTTAAATAATTTAAATTCAATGATTTATAATCTACACTCTACAAAAATATCTTATAATAAATTAGAAGCAAGTATTAAAATATTGCATAGTTTATTAAATAAACATATTATTGATATGGGAGTTATTTTTAAGAATGATAATAAAATGGAAAATATGAGTATAGATAAGCGACCAGATAGTTTTTACGATATGTATTTTAAAATAGGTGAAAATGATACAAAAACGGCTGATTATATGTCAGTATATAATGTTTATTAAGTTATACCATATAATAATTATTTTTATTGCTTCATTAAGTAATAAAAATAGTATTTAATAATTTATTTTTTTATTATGCAGATGGATAAGCTAATGTACTTTCATCATAACCACTTACTACTCCACTTTCATTAGTACCTGCTAATAATGGTGTTGCTGCATATGGCAATTTACTATTTGGAATATAATCTCCTGTTTTATTGAATTGTCTAAACCATTCTTCTCCTGGAACTCCCCAATAATCATCCGGAGAATTTACTGGTCCACGTGAGTTTAGTGTACTTGCAAAATCAGATCCAATACTTCCTCCTTTTTTCATACTCATTTTTTTAGTCATTTGTTTTTTAGTCATTGGTTTTTTAATTATTTTTTTTTCTTTCTTGTCAGTTTTTGAACTTTTTTTATCTTTAGCTCCTCCTTGTATTAATCGTTGGTTACCAATTTTAATAGATTTTATATATTCAACTGATTTAAGGTAATCTGCATCTAATTTAGACATAAAGCCTGAGAAATCATTGATAGCACCATTTACCTTCGTTTGAGCTTTAGTAATTCCCGTAGATGAAAGAGGAGGGATTTTTCTTCCACCTCTTAATAATTTTTTTTTTTTTGAACCACCTGTTTTCATACCACTTGAAGGATTTGCAGTTTGACAAGTAGATGATGTATACGGAGCTAACATGCCAGTACCAATATCACCACTTTCAATTGCACCATATGCACTAATTGATCCATTTCCGGATAATTCTGGATAGTTATCTAGTGATGTATCTGGATTATAAAATTTCATTGGTAATGATGTTGTACCACTTGATTCCATTCCACCACTCATTGATTTCTTTGATTTTGATGAAGTAGATTTTGACTTTGATGAAACTGATTTTGACTTTGATTTTGATTTTGACTTTGATTTTGACTTTGATTTTGATTTTTTATTCTTTTTACCTCCACTTGCAAAATAGTTAAAATTTTCTTTATTATTTTCTAACATATCATAATCAGCATATTCTTTATAAGAAGAAAATCCTAATATATCAGTGGATCCACCTTTCATTGATTTTTTACTCTTTTTACTACCACCTGTTTTCATACCACTTGAAGGATTTGCAGTTTCATAAGTAGATTCTGTATATGGAGCTAACATACCAGTACCAATATCACCACTTTCAATTGCACCATATGCACTCATTAATCCATTACCAGATAATTCCGAATAATTATTTAATGGTGTATCTGGATTATAAAATCTCGTTGATAATGATGTTGCACCATTTGATTCCATTCCACCACTCATTAATTTCTTTGATTTTGATGAAGTACTTTTTGTAAGTTTCTTTTTACCACCACTTTGAGAATGTCTACTTTGATGCATCTCTTCTCCTGGAATGTTATGCATCTCTTCTCCTAGAATATCACGCATCATATAATTAGATCCTCCTTTTAATGATTTCTTTTTATGTTGCTTACCTTTAGCACCTCCTTTACTAAATTGAGCATAATTTCCAGTTGATAATCCTTTAATATCATCTGTAATATCAATATCTACTCCACCTTTCATTATTTTTTTACTTTTACTTTTTTTATTCTTAACACCTCCATTTGCTGTTGCATAATCAATTCCAAAATTATTTTTAGTAAATTTACTATCTAATGGTAAACTGTTATCTACAGTCTTATAAAAATTTTTTCCATTAGATTGAGGAATTAATCCATCTTCAGAATAATTACCTCCTCCGGTTTGAGTTTGACTATAATAGTTAGTTAATGGTTTACACATTCCACATCCACTTGAAAAAGGTTTAAAATCTGGACTACTACAAGACATATATATAATTGAAAAATATTATTTTTTAAAAAAAATTTAAAAAATAATTCTTTTAATAAAATGTATTTTAATTCTTAATCAAATTGAACTATTATACTTACATTATGTTTATTAACAGTTTTAGTTGCAGATATTGACAATTCTGTTCTTTTACGACGATTCTTCTCTTCTCCGTCTTTTTTCTTATATAAATTTCTCAATGAATTATTCATATCTGTTTCAATAATATCAAAGTTTTCATTAATATATGACAATATATTATTTTCTATACCCCATCTAAAAAAATTTAATTGTCCAACTGTAGTTATAAGTTCTTTATTATCGTGATCTATAAAAGAGATACGTTCTCTACGACAAAAAGGATCAAAACTTTTTTTACTATATGCTTTTAATTGAGCTTTATAATCTAAATAAACAATAAAATTTTTAACCTTTGAGTTAATATCTTCAACTTGAAAATGTGTATTATTTTTTTTACTATAGTTTGTAACAAACCAATCTAAAATACGTAATGAAATCTTAGATTTTCCAGTAATAATTGGAATTACTTGATCTAAATACTCCCTATTTGTAAAAAAATTTATTAAAGATTGCATTAATAAATCTTTTTTTGATGATATATTTTTAAAATTATTTTGATAAAAATCACTATTTATACTACAATTTTTTAACTCATTTGATAGTGTTAAAACTGATCCTTCCATCTTATGTAGTAAATTTATAATGAAATCTTTAAGTATATTTTATTCTTAAACGTAATATTATTTTTATATTTATAAAAAATTAATATATTTATACAAATTTAATAATATAATTCACTAAATTATGATCTAATATGTAATATAATTGTTGTGCAGAAAATCTATCTTTTTTTCTTTGAATAGTTTCTAATCTTTTATTTTTCCATTTTCTTATCATTCTTTTTATATATATATCAATATAATATCCTTCATTATTATTTGGATTAAAACTATTATTAAAACGTATAATTGTTATTCTTTCTTTTGGAAACTTAGAAAAGTTGTGATAACATATTCTATATCCTGCAATTCCCTTAATTATTTCATCTTTATTATGAAGAAGAATAAGTGTTTTAGTCATAATAAAATATATAATCTATTTAATTTTAATTTTTATATATAAATTAATTAAAAGATTGAATTATTTAATTCAATTTTTTTTTATAAAAAAATGATTAATATTTTTCTATAATATAATAATTTTACATTTATATTATAGAAAAATTTAGGAATGGGTCGATTAACTAGAAAAAAAAATAGTAATCCTTGTAAATATACCGGTGTACACAAATGTAAAAAAACTGGTAAATTTAAATATATTATTACGCATAAAGGTAAAATTATTGAAAGCGAGTATATATATGAAACTGAAGAAGATGCTTCTTGTGAATATCAGAAAATAAAAAATAAGATAAAAAGAATGAAGAATAAGATAAAAATAAATGATTATTATGATGAAGATTATGACCACGATGATCACAATGATGATCACAATGATGATCACAACGATGATCACAACGATGATCACAATGACAACAATTATCATAGTAAAAATTCAAAAAAAAATATTAATATTCAAATTAATAAAAAAAATAAATATGATTTAATTAAAAAGAATGATACTCCTAGAAAATCTATTTCAATATGGATACGAAACTCTATTTATTCAAGACAAAATAATGAATGTAATTTATGTAAAAAAAGTCTTTGTGTAGATCGTCTTTGTGACCATATATTACCTAGATTTTTAGGTGGTGAAGATCATATTAGTAATTATCAAGTAATATGCACAGAATGTCATAATTGGAAATCTAATATTTTTGATCATTTTTTAAGTAAATTATTAAAAAGTAAATTATTTAAAAAAAATAAGCTATTAATTAATAATATTAAAAAGATTATGTTTGAAAAATATTCAGAATTTATGGGATCAGAAGAATCTAATGATTCCTCTGATTCAGAAAAAGATTCAGAAAAAGATTCAGAAAAAGATTCAGAAAAAAATTCAGAAAAAGATTCAGAAAAAAATTCAGAAAAAGATTCAGAAAAAAATTCAGAAAAAGATTCAGAAGAAGATTTTCATTTAAAAACAGACAAATTAAATTTTAATTTTTTTTCTTTTTTTTTCTTTTTTGTCTTTTTTGTCTTTTTTGTCTTTTTTGTCTTTTTTAAATTTTTATCAAAATAATTTAAACTTTATAAAAAAATGACAGATAATTTATTATTAAGTTAATAATATTAAAATTTTTTAATTCGACAAAGTTTAATAATAAATTATTTTAATAATAAATTATCTCATAAAACAAAAATGTCAGAAATTAAAGCAAATAGTATCATTGAATGTCAGAATTCAATTTGTAATGAAAAAGTACGTTTGTATCATGATTATTATGGCTCTTTACACCTTTGCACATTTAAAACTCCCAAAGGATCTCAATTTCGTTATTCAGGAGGAATTAAAAAATGTCATATTTGTTAACACAAACTTTAATTATTTAAGAACTAAATTTCATTTACAATAACTTTTTTAAAATAAAAAAATCTGATAAAAAACAATGCTTAATTGCATTATAATTATTTAAAAATATTAAATTTCCATATCTACATAAGTAGTATCATACTCAACAACTTCAATTACCTTTTCACTAGCTTCTTTATGTTTATTCATCATAAAACATATTTGTTTTGGATCTAATTCTAAAAGAACAAACATAATTTTATTATGATCGGTTTTAATTCTTGTTTTAAAATAATCTCCATGTAATTTATATATCAATTTTGAAAAATAAAATGGAACATTTTTATCACTCTTAGTAATATGTTTTCTACTGTAATATTCTAAAATAATTTGTGCAAAGTTATTAATATCAGATTCATATTTCAAAAAATCATCTTTATCAGCTTGAAAATAACCTAAATACTCTTGTAAAAGATTAATATTATTACGTAATTCCAAATAACGGAAAAATCTATTATTATTATTTCCCCATAAATTTCTTAGTTTTTTAAAATATGGTTTTTGTAACTTCCATCTATTATAATTAGTATCAATAAACATATAACCTTCATAAAAATTAGAAGTATCATTTGACATTTCTAAGATTAAGTCTTGAATAAATTCTTGAGTATTATTAGATACACTATTTCTTTGTAGAAGAGGCACTCCAATATTTAATGTAACTTCTTTTAATGTATCCATGTCACGTGTACTAACATGATAAAGTGTTGGAAAAACTTTTTTTGAAATTATGTTATTTTCAGGATGACTAATAATAAATGAATAGCAATATTTAGGATCAATTGATTCATCTAGATTAATTTCTCCTAAACACTCGTAAAATAATTCAATAAAATTTTTATTACTTAACCACTTTGATTTACTAGCATCAATACACCTTTTAGTTGAAAGCATCCATTTATCATCATAATTATATAATCTTATTAAAGATCCTTCTATAGAATATTCCATAAATAATTGATTAGTATCTAAATTATTTGGCAAATTTGTTTCTTCACAACATTTATCAAATGTATAACAAATAATTTTTAAAGTATTTTTATCTAATATAATTCCATTACATTCATTAACAATCTTATTATTAAAATCAGACTTATCCTGATTATGAATTAAACATAATGTTTGAAGAGTATTATCTTCTTTAATTTTTAAGTTGTAAGGATCATTTTCTAAAATAGATTTTAAACTTTTAAAATTAGTAATATTATTTTTTTGAATAAAATTAGTGAGTTCCATAATTTATTTAATTTTATTATTATTTTTTTAAGTTTATTTTTATTAATAAATAAAAATAAATAATTTTGTTTATTTTTATTTAATGAAAAATTATTGAAAAAATATTTATTTATTAATCAAACAATAATAGAACTTTTAAAATAGTTCAGGTATTATTATGATAAAAAAATCTATTTATATATTATTATATACATATTATGAATAATAAAAATGATAATGAAAATATAAAAGAAATAAATTTTAGTAATATAAATTATACAAATAAACAAAATGAAAATATAAATTTTATAAATGAAAATAGTGAAAATAATGAAGATTTAGAAAATGATGATTATGAAGAATATTCAGAATCAATAAATGAAAATGTTAAAAATAATAAAAGTGTTAATTTAAAAGAAATAAATAATAATTCTATTTCTATTAACGAAGATAATAGTAATTCAATAAATTCTATTAACGAAGATAATAGTAATTCAATAAATTCTATTAACGAAGATAATAGTAATTCAATAAATTCTATTAACGAAGATAATAGTAATTCAATAGAAGATAATAATGAAGAATTAAAAGTTATTATTAATGAAAAAAAAGAGAATGAAAATGAAATAAAATCAATTGTTTTTTCAAATAATAATATAGAAAATATCGTTTTTAATAATAATTCAGATCAAAATAATATTTTAGAATTTATAACAGGTAATCAAAATATTGAAATTGAAGAAGAAGTTGCAATAAAGAATGATAGTATATTATATAAGGATGATATTGTTTATTTAAAAGAATTAGAAAATCAATTATTATCAGAATATCCTGTAACAAAACAAAGTATAAAATTTATTCAAAAAGAAGTTGAAGAAGTTGCAAAAAGACTTATTGAAGTTAAGAATTATGGTGTTAAAAATTATGAAATGTTAAAAGAAGATATAGAATATCAATTTGTTAATGATGTATTAAATGATAATTTTAATTCAAAATATATTATTCCTATTGTACTTGATAAACATAAAATTTATAGTAAATTAAAAGAAGATCATGATGAATCACATGAAAATGATGATGATTCTAATATATATTTTTTAGAATCCCTTGAAAATAAAGATGGAATAATTGAAGAGAACCAAAGAATGCAAATGACAAATTTAAAAACATTATTTCATGAAAAAACTCTTGGTAAGTTAGACTATAAATCATATTTAAATCAAGAGAGTAATATTATAGCATCACATATTCCACAATTTAATAAAAATAATGGTAAAAATATTGGATTTTTAAAAAGTCCTTTAAACAATACATTAGTATTAAGATATCATGATTTAAAAAATATATATTGGAATACTTATAAAATTAAAAATGACTTTATTTCATCAAAAGATATTTATGATGAAGGTGGTAAAATAAAGGGTATTGAGGATGAGCTACTTGTTAAAGGAGATGAAATAAATATTGTTGGTTTTATGATTTTATCTCAAAATAAAATATCAAAAATAAATGACAATCAAAAAGACTCTTGTAAAATGTACTGTTCTAATAATGATTTACACAAATATTTTAAAAAAATTGGTATTATAACTAAGATTTATAATTCATCATCATCAATATTAATTGAGTGTAAAAATCATGGATTAAGTAATAATGAAATTATTTATATTAATAATACTAATTCATTTCCTAGTATTAATAGTACTTATGGAAAATCTATAAAAATTATTGATAAAAATATTATAGAAATAAAAAGTAATATAAAAATTATTCAAAATGGTGATTATGGTATTTTATATTCATTATCAAAATTAGAGTTTGATATTTATGAAATAGTAAAAGAGAATAATAATATAAAATTTGAATTTAAAGAATCAAATTATAAAGATGAAGAAATAAATAATAATCATAATAAAATTTATTTATTTGATAATACGCCAATTAATAAAACAGATTATGAAAATATTATTAAAACAATATTACCTAATTTAGATGAAATAATTGAACATAAAATGGATGAATTAAAAAAATCATATACTTTTGATGATGTTAATTCAATATTAAAAGATAATTTTATTAATATAAATAATTTACATTATCAACAGATTAATATTATTAAAGATATTTTTAATAAAAACTTATCAAAAATTATTAATAAATTAAATAATGAAAAATCGAATAATGTAAAAAAAAATGGAACTAATTATAATATAATAAATAGAAGTAACAAAAAATACTTTAAAGATTTAGAATATTTTTTATCTGATAAATTTATTACTGATAAAAATATTGAGATTGTATATGGAAAATATATACATATTGGTAAGCATGAAGATAATTTATATTTACGCTTACAATGGATAGATAATCAAAAAGATAATGGTCAATATTATTATTTAAATTATTTATTATTAAATTATGATTCAAAGAATTCAAATAAAGATTACAATTATATTAATGAAAAAATTAAAAGTATGGAAGTTTTATATAAAAAACTTGAACAAAGTTTAAAGAAAGAGCATAATATTAATCAGAAAAATAAAAGTCATTCTTTATACAAATTTCAAGCATATATAGTTACTGAGTTTGATGAAGAAGATAATTTTAAAAATTTAAAAAAGATATTAGAAGATAATAGTGTTGTATTTTATAAAAATGATTTGATGTTATGGAAAGGTAAAATGACAAAATTTGAAAATTTAGAAGATAATACTTTAGCTTTAGTAGGACATGATATTTGGACATGGAAGAATGGTTCATGGTCTAAAAGTAATGCAGTATCGAATTATGATAATATAAAGATATTATGTGAATTAAATAATTTAAG
>Ga0214921_10010907_pt1 | contig 11152 bp, 16 predicted proteins | sample LL1505_MetaG_FD_177992 | JGI IMG/M metagenome (GOLD analysis project Ga0214921, IMG submission 177992) | Freshwater microbial communities from Lake Lanier, Atlanta, Georgia, United States - LL-1505 | ecosystem: Environmental > Aquatic > Freshwater > Lake | place: USA: Georgia | collected...
CTTTTGAGTAGAACGGACTACGAAAGTTGTAATTCATCTCACCACCTTCGGTGTTTGTCCATACTGTTGCCACCGCAAAGCCTGTGTCGGGTTCGCACATCAAGAACTTACCATCTTTCTCTTGCAACACCTTCAGACCATACTTGTAATGAATCTCATGTATGAGTCTCTTAGTTGGTGAACTGTTAATACGTTCCACGAGAGCATCGCTCTCAAAGCCTTTTAGAATCAAGCTCATTTGACTTCTCCTTAGTTAGTGTTCCACGCAACCGTGGATGGTTATTAATACTGTTGAACTTCCTTGCCGTTCACATAGATGTCGACCCCCCAGTCACTCGCTGGATACAGGCAACCCATATCATGCTCGACCAAGGTCATGACCTCGGGGTGTGATCTATACAACTCTTTGTTCAACTTGCGCTTTAGGTTCATAAAGTAGTTAGCTGGTTCAATGTCCGATCCCCAATACCTCTCATTCTTCATAGCCGACCTCACTCGTCTGAAAAGATTATGGATGTCGTACACACACATGAACGCAATGCCAGCATCCAAAGGCGCAACGTCAATGTTCTCCTCAGCAAACTTTTGTAGAGACTTTTTCTGCTCTGCTGACATCCACCAAGAAAGGTTGTCTTCATTGATATGGGGTTTCACCACATCAACTGCGGTCTCCATGAATCCTTTTTCCTCCATCGTTTTAAGCATGGCTTCATTCACGCTGTAAAAGGATTCGTATCGCTTAAGAAACTCATTGCCAAGCTTGCGGTTAACTTTCTTACCAACAACTTGGTAAACACTTGACTCGTGTGGTTTCATCGTATTAATGTGCAGTCGCATGCCCTCGAAGATCGGATGGAAGACCGTTATCCCACCATCCCACCGATACCCCTCCCTATATACCATTCCACCATGCCGTGAACTCTGATAGAACACTCCTTTCGACCAGCTAGTCATGATCTGATTACTTCCTTGCCCATACGAATACCGTGAGCCAGTAAACTGAAAGGTATTGTCCGAGCGCACAATGCCAAGGGTGCATGGTTGCACTTCATATCTAGTGTAAGTAGCAGTTCCATCGTTATCTACACGCTTACGAATCTTGTCAGGATTAGCTTTGTATTCCTCTTCGGTAGCATCAAAGCTAACGTGAGAATGACCATAGGTGACCCGATACACAGGCTCGCCGTTTAGTTCCTCGACATAAAAGCATTTGGTATTGTGTCGTCGGTTCGCCACAGGGTAGCGGTTATGAGTCCCCCGATACGGTTTCTCGTTCTTAGTAATGTCAGTAAGTCTGTTCCAAGATAATCCAAGCATTTCACTTCTCCTTAGTTAGTGTTCCACGGGCCCGTGGATTAATCATTTGCGTCGAATACAACTTTCTTACCTGATGGTGGCTCGAAGTCGTTGTTACCTACAATCATCCACAAGGTAGGCGAAGTAACTCGCCACACGATGTCGGACTCCAAGTAGCCATCGGTGAACATCAACACACACTCTGAGTCAATACGGTTCTTGATGATGTATTCACTTACCGCAGACACGACTGTGCCACCACCGCCAATGGGTTTCAAAACTGACGCAATGTTTGCGTATTGGTCGGGCTTGAATATCTGTTCACCATGCACTTGCGTATCCCACCACAAAATGCGGACTTGTTCGGGCTGACACAATTCGCAGACTGATGCCAGTTCCGTAGCGAACGCAGTCAATTCTCGTGTGCCAATAGAACCTGACGTGTCGATACCAACCACAACCTCCCCGATAGTCTCGTCTTCCACGCTTGGCAGATAAATGTCATTGACAAGCTGACGTTTGTTCAGTTTGCGCCAAGTGTATTCATCCTTGCCTTTCATTGATGAGGATACAAACTCACGCAATGCCTCTCGCCAGTCGATCTTCGGTGTGAGCAAATCGCTGATTGTCCTAGGCATCTTCGCACCCATGCGACCAGCTAACATGCCACCCTCACGCAATGCTCGGTCAATCTTGTCACCCAAGTCTTTGGCTTGCTCAGGAGTGAGATCACCAGAAGTATCGTGTTCGTCTTGGTTAGAAAGATCATACGTCTTGCCATTGACCTCAACCTCAGTATCTCCGTTTCCACCCTCTGATGGATCGTTACTTGGCTGACCACCCTGACCCTGACCCTGACCACTACCACGCTTAGGCTTGGGCTTGGCATGTTTCTTCAAGTAGTTGTATATCTCACGCATACTCCAGTTGTGGAACATGGGGTCATACAGCGCACCATCGGGTAACTCGACGATAGGTTCATTACCGCCAACCACCTTGCCTTTGATATTGGCAATGATGTCATTGACAACAAAGTCGGCTGACATATTGGCTAGTTGTGCGCTCTCCTTGAACATGTCTTTGCCACGAGGGATTTGTTTCAATGCCACATGCAAGTTCTCATGTAACACCAACCCGCGCAACTTGGGTTCAGTGTCTACTGTCTCCAAGAAAGGTTTTGCATAACGCTTATTGACACCATCGGTATACGCAGTAAAGCTAGCTTTCTCGACGACTTCACTCACGCCCATCAATAACACACCCGAATACAACGCAGTCTCAGGATGTTTCATCAAGGCGATGTGCGCCTTTTTGATTCGTAACTCTTGTTTGTTTTGCATAATGAATCTCCTATTTAATATCTACGATTGATACGCTCTCGCCATCGTCTACGATTTTGGCTTTCCCTTTTGCCACTTGTTGCAACTTGTAGACAGTAAACTGCCTGAAGTTTTTAGCGTCATTCTTTGCCATGACATACAAAAGTGTCATTGCCGATGACCATACAACTAGGAACATTTCTGCATAAGATAATTCCATTTGACTTCTCCTTAATTAGTATTCCACGACATCGTGGAGATTAAAACAACTCGTGATTGTTCTTAGCCCACTCTGCAATCTGCGCATTGTTGCGAGCAAGTTTGATTGTCTTGCTGTTGCGCATCATCATGGTAAAGAACACCGCTTGCACCTCTGAACTAGGAATCTTATTCACGAACTTCATGAACTTGGTTACCTCGTCTTGCGTCTCAACCACGTCAATAGCTTGGAACATAATCATCAACTGCGCAGATATTTCATCGGGAACTTTGATCCCCTCTGGGTCTTTGATGATGTCCTTCACATCAACGAGAGTTTTCTCCAACGACAGAAATGCCGACATATCACCTGCGGCTGACGCACCGATTGTGCCAGCTAGACTAGCCATAGTTGAGTTCTCGCCAAGCACATCCCTGTTGCGCACGATCACATCGCACTTCGCCAATGAGCGAGGAGAGCAGAACGACAAGCTAGTCATCGATGGTTTGAAGATATATGGATTATCTGTCTGATCGCCATCCAAGTAACTCGCCAAGCAACGTGGGTTCATCGCCACCCAAGCACGAATGACACGAGAGATATTATTCTCTGATGCCCACTTGAGCCAAGCATTTGGGGCTGGCTTTGCCATTTGCCACCGCACCACACGATTACCAGCATGAGCAAGCATGTTGTCACCGACACCATCTGTTGCATTATTAGACGTTGCAAAGATCATCGATCCACGGGGTAGTGGTTCGTCACCTACCATCCGTTCTAAGAACAAACGAGTAAAGACAATCTGCAACAACTTCGGAGACTTCATGAACTCGTCAGCCAAGATAACCTTTGGCTTAGGACTCTTCAGATTGAAGAGCGACGAGACGTAATACTCCAAGGTCTTTGTCGCATGGTTCGGAATAGTCATACCGATGTCAGACATATCCTTAACAGGACAGTCGATATAGATATAGTCATACTTGTCGCCCTCGATGTCATACCCATCGTGAGGACTGCGCCATTTGTCGCCGTTATCCTGAGCAATCATAGACAATAGAGAGGTCTTGCCGACACCTGGCTCAGACTGAATGACTCCTGTCAGTTCTGTGCATATTAGGGGAATCGCTACACGCAATTCGTCGATGGACATCATTGGGATGGTATTTACTTTCATTTCACTTCTCCTTGGTTAAGATTAAATAAGATTCCATTACTGCATGGAATTGAAACTACCGAACTTGCTAAGAATGTCATCTATGCCTTCTTTGACGTGATGACGCACTGCGTCTGAGTCTCGTAAGTCCTCAGCCTTGACGTCGTTGAGGATTCTCTCGAGCGACGCACGAGCTTGTTCCAGCTCAGGTGAGTTCTTAAGATTAAATCGTTTGAAGGTTTCGCACATTTCAAGTGCTTTCTGAATCGTGGTGTCATAGATTTTCCTTTTCTTGGTTCGCACTTCGCCATTGACCTCGGTCTCATCATGCCCACAGCAATGGCTAATGGATTGCATAACCTCGATCATCCGTTCTGACTGCTCTTGGTGAACGGATTCTATAATCCGTCCTGCCTGTTTATTGAGTGTTGTAAACAAGTCATCAGCGATGTCTTGCGCTATGCCACATCTAAAGTCGTTCATCGGCACTTCGCTCACATACAACTGCAAGGAGAACTTCGCTTTGACCTGATCCTTATGGGGATAATCATTGCGGTCGAACATATCGCCTTGCTTGAAAGCCATGTCGCTCACGATGTCATCGTATTGGTTAATTAAGTCATCCACGAGGGAGTGGAACGCTAATTCATGCTCGTGATACTCCTGTTTGAATTTAGGAACATCGACGCTAGGCAATAAATTTTGCGATTGATTCCAACGATAGGTTCTGCGCTGAAGCCAGTTATATATCGTCTGCCGATAATTCACCACGGCTTTGTGCTTGGGATGATTAGCCAAAAGATTCTTAACGTATCTGCCCGCCGACTTGTCAGCGTTCTTTGCGCTAGTAACCTCATCACTGATGCCACGGTCTTGCTTGGTAGCCGACCATACGCTGATGTCTACTGATACCAAAACTGCACTACTCGCCAATGAGATCAAATGCTCAGGCTTTGTTAGCATATCCATAACTTCTCCTTATCTTAAATAGAGTGCCACGATAACGTGGACTGTTAAATAACAAACTGCACATGCAACCAAACACCTACCGAAAAAGTCCATCTTTACTTCCCCCCTTTCCATTCTATAAGTATACCATAACTTGACATATAAGTCAATGGTCGTGTATGACTTTTTTATCTCACTCCCAGTCCACGCATATTGACCGATTGACTCCTACCCAACCACAATCGGCTTGACCCCAGTATTCTTCGGCACAGTCATTAACGTCTTCACCGACCATGGCAAACGCACCACCTATGAAAACGTTATCGTCAGCCCATGACTTCGCCAATGCGATTAATGCCTCATGACACTTCACATCGGGATAGTCGGGATACCACTTGACACCCTCGGCAAAGAATCGGATCTCCAGCTTGTCTTCAAGAATCTTGAATACTTCTTGCTCTTGGTTAGAAAAGCAGTATGCCGTGTCTTCATTTGCCTTAGCCTCAGCTATGAATGTATAGAATGAGCGCTTAGCGTCTTCGGGATCTTCCTTTTCTTCAGGTTTGTTGTAGCTTGGTATTACAAAGCGGATCGTATACGCTACGTCTGATCTATATCCCATTTCACACCCCCGTGGACAGATATATAGCAATCCTGATAGCTATGAGACTCATAACTATGCCTAGTGCTATTGCTGTTATGTAGATTTGTTTCTCAGTCATTTTCACCCTCCAACATGGCTTTCACCTCAGATAGATAGCCGAATCCTTCTTCGACTAACAACATATCTTCCTCGTTCATACCTTTGAGAATCAGGTTATAGGCTTGGTTCAGTTTGTAAAGTATTGCTTTCATGCTTTTCTCCTTGGTTTATGTAGTTTGCAAAAGTAATACCGACTGCACTTGCATTGGTAGGGCATCTGAAAAAACTCAGTCATTTCACCAGCCCTCCCTTGTTGTTGAGTCCTTGCAAGTCAGCCCTATCGGTAATGAGCATATAGTTAGACTTGTGCATTGGCGCTACTGTGCGCACCACTCTTGTGGCTAGGTCATCACCGCATGGCATACAAATCGCATAGCCGATGGCTAAGCGTTCCGCAGCGTATGTAGATCCACATAGTTTGCATTGTGGTTCAAAGGTTTCATCAATCATGGCAACTTGCCCTCCTCGTCAGCAAATGATTTCTCGTAAGCGTCGAGCCACTCCTCGAACTCCTTGTGATACTGCGCTAAGGCTTGGTCGTCGCTTGGTAGGTCTAATGAGCCTGATGAGCTAGTAAAGCGTTTCTCATCAGCTAGAAGTTTCTCCTCCCACATCTCTTGGAACAACTGCTTAACTCTGCCCATAACTTCTCCTTGTAAATAACATTCCACTACCTAGTGGAATCAATACTGCCGTCAATCAAATTCCACGACATCGTGGAACGCTAAGTAGATGGGTAAAAAATCGCCCATCCACATTATTAGTATACCATAACTTGACATATAAGTCAACCTCTTGTATGACTTTTTTTCGCCATGCTGGCCCGCTATTTAACGTTCCACGAGAGCGTGGAATTAAGCGGGTTTGAGTTTGTTCCAAGATATGTTCCATTTGTTCCAGCGTGTTCCAAGGCTGTGGAACAGAAATTTTTTTAGTGAGAGCGTTGTAAGTTACTGTTTTTATTAAATAAAATATATATAATATTTATATATAAAGTAGTTTGTTCCAATGTTCCAAGATTTTTTAGGGAGTGTCCTCGTGCGAGGTGAATTTTTGGGGGTCTTGCTATGCACTGGGAAAACAAGTCAAACGAACCTGATTTTTCTCCGTTTTCCCCCTTGTCCTCCTAAAAAACGTGGAACATTGGAACAAAACTTTTTTCTGCTTTGCAATCAAGGGCTTACAAGCGTTTTTTTGTTCCACGGGGTTGGAACAAAGTGGAATTTGGTCTGGAACAAAGTGTTGGCATGGGGCGCTGTCTGTCATTTAGAATAAAATTAAATGATGCGGGGCTTGGCGTAGAAGAATTCCACTACACCGTGGAACACTAAATAGTGCGCTTGACGCACTCGCTCGCTCGAGGACAAATAACTGGTTTCATTTGGGACAAAAAAAAGGGATAGGGCTTTCGCCCTATCCCTAGTCCTACTTGATAGCCTTAGCTATCGCATTCACCACAGCGTCATCCACTGTGGCATCACCCCTAGCCTTGGCTGTCTTAGCCCTAGCCTTGATGCTAGGTAGTAAGTCATCCTTGAGCCACACAGCGAAGTCCTTAGTGGCTGACCTAGCCCTAGTGACCCCATTGAGACTATTCTGATAGTCTCGCACATACTTCATCAAGTCCTTAGTGCGATTGGACTTGTAAGTAGACCATGACTTGCGCCATGAACTATGAATCCCATGCTTGACGGGATCCTCATTCTTGAATCTCCCAAATTCTTGCTGAGAGAATGACATCACCACATTGATGTCCACCTTAGTGGCGCCTTTGGTGGTGGACTCACATGGCACACCATCCTTGTAATACTGTGCGGGATGGTTCTCATGGAATCTGAGCATTTGCCCAGCCTCAATCTCAGCCTTGATCTCAGCTGGGATTGTCTCTAGGAATGTGGGGCATACACTAAGAATGTATTTCCCGATAGCAATACCCCTTTCGGAGCTGATACAAGATTGATACGATGCATCTTTGATTGATGCGAAGTTTTGATCGGACATATGTCCTCCTATTGTCTGACAGACCATTCTGTCATTAAGAATATGTATAGCTGATAGGTGAGCCACTATTCAACATTCCACAGGGTAGTGGACTCTTATATAACGCACACGCACGCACGCGCTCGAGGACAAATAACTGGTTTCAATGGGCACAAAAAAACCCCAACCGGCAATGCCGGTCAGGGTTTGGGTTAGGTTAAACGGCGTTCCATTTAACCATGAAAGCAACTCGTGCTTCCCTGAACTTCGCTTCGTTGGCGGTTTCGTCGCCACGAGCAGAAGCAGTTTTGCACTTCGTTGCAAGGTCTGAGAAGGTATCCTCGATACGCTTCGCAAAATCAGCAGTAGCCGAGCGTTCCCGCTTTTTGCCCTCGTTCAGGATCGCTTTAGCTTGGCGCTTTAGATCCCCTAAACGGTTAGAGCAGTAAGTGCTGACACGATCACGCCACGATTTGACGATAGCGTAAAGAGCGGGATTCTCGTTCTTTAACTTGCCAAATTGTTGCTGAGTAAAAGAAACACAAGCGTAATCTACGCCAATGTTAATTTTCTCTTTAGCGTTAGCCAGATCAGGATTAGATCCGTCGATCAGCAAGTAATTGCCGTCAACAATCGCATACTGCTCCGGCGGGTTATTCTCATTAAAGCGTAAGCGATAACCCTCGTTTAGTTGCTCTTTAACTTCATCAGCAACGGTTTCAGGAAAGCCGACTGCGTTTGCCATTACATACTTGGCAACGGAACGGATACGATCACCCGCTTTGGCTTGTTGATAAGCGCCGTCCTTTAGTGATATAGGATCACGATCAAGGGTAGCGGATTGGTCAACCCCAACGAGGGCTTCTACTGCTTTGGCGTTTGTTTTAGCCATGATGTAAAACCTCCATAAAATAGAGTAATGCGTTAATGTGATCAGCGACCGCCGACCACTGAGTATTAGATAGCTGATTACTACACGATAAGTAAAGTTCCACGCAGGAGTGGATAGCTATTTAGCGTTCTTGACCCGCTCGACCTCGTGCGCTCGAGGACAAATAACTGGTATCAAAGGGACAAAAAGAAAGCCGACCCGAAGGTCGGCTAGGTTACTCGGCGTTGTCTTCCACTAGAAAGAACAGCGAGGTAATACAGGCAACAGCTAACATACTGCCAATTACATACGCTATCCCTGCAGTCTCAAGCGTACGGTCAACAAAAAATATTAGTGCTGAGGTAAAAGCTATGCACATAGCTAAACATCCGTGAGGTTTAAACATAATTAACTCCCAAGTAAGTAGGGGGCTTGCGCCCCCTGTTGATTACAGTTTTACAGGACAGGGTGTCCATTTAAATTCTAGGAACGAAGGATTTAACTCATCGTTCTTAGCTAAGAATTGTTCCTTTAGTTCCTTAGCTTGCTCTAGATCAATGTAGCTCCATCTAACAAGAGTGCTTTGTTTGACTGTGCTTGGTTGACTAGTGCGAGGTATTGTCAAAGGCGTTGATACTGTTAATGTGCCTAGTATTCTAGAGCGTTCATTTGCTATCCTAGTGCGCTCTTCCAATAGTTTGCTTAGTGTGGTTACTTGTACATCCATTGGGCGTTTGCCTGAATTCATGATTAACTCCTGAGTAAGTAGGGGGCTTGCGCCCCCTGTTGGTTATTTAACTTCGAAGAACCTAGCGCCAAACAGCGATCCGCTAGTTTTGATACATACATGTTGCTCGTCCATCGAGCGTACCCAAACCCAGCAGTCTAGGTAACTATGCTTGGCGTCGATTGTTTCAACAGTCCAAGCACGATTGTTGAACTTAACTACATCACCTGTTTTAACAGGGTGCATTGCGTTGGTATAGAACAATTGATATTTACTCATTTTGTTTTCCTTTAAGAAGGTCGGTAGGAATTACTACCATGATTTATATATAGCTGATATGTACCCCATATGTAAAGTTTTAGCGGGTTAGTATGCGACCCCCACCCCCCAATTTGCCAAACGGGTCCCCCGTCGGCCCCCATACCCCATAATCCACACAAATAACTCCACCACTTTTCCAACTTTAGTTACCTCAAATTCACCACTTACGACACCAATTAAGAAAACAAAATGCCACTTTCCTTAACTAAATCAAACACTTAGTTCTCAAACACATGGCACTCAGTTCATTTTACTTTACATATTTATTAGGGTATACCCCCACTGATTTTTTCCCCAAACACACGGGGGTCAGTTTTACAAAACGAAATACCCTAGGAGTCCCAAATTCTAAAAATGGGGATATACTATTTTTAACACTGTGAGGGTGTGACATTCGGGGCGGTCAAGCCGCCATTAGAGGATGCAGCAGGTTAGGGTTTTTGCGGCTTTCCACCTAACATGATTTGGCTGCCAAATCTACGCCCCTTCTTTTTTGAGTAAAGATCTTCTTTACACATATTTTAAAAAGGAGGTACACTCCGCTCATGGATGTATACGTGCCTACTATAGAAGAGAACATTCCTCTTCCTAAAAACGCCGCTGAAGCGTTTCCAGAACTAACTCCGACTGAAGAATTGAACATGAAAGCTGCGGTTGTGGCTTTGATGTCTGATTTAACGGGGCAACCTATCTCCCCTAACAAGGATAATGCGGACGAAGCTAAGGCAATTGCCAAAGAAATGATTACAAATCCGCAGTTTAGGCCCGATTTCTCTAAATATCCTAACGAGACGTTGGCTATGTTGGCTGGTATGGTGGCTCAAATGAAGGTTTCTGTGGTCGATGAGCTCGCAGAACTCAAAACATACGTGGTAAATCACCTTGTTCACTCGGTAGAAGCGTCAAAAGACGTCAAAACGAAGGTTGTAGCCCTACGTGCCTTGGGTGAAGTTGATGGAGTTGACGCATTTAAGAAGAGAACTGAGACAACTATCAAGATTCAGACCATGGAAGAGGTCGAAACTGAGCTTTTGAGCCTCTTAGATGAGGTAGAAAGCAAGTATATAGACGTAGAAGCTAAAGAAGTGGTCAAAAAAGAGCAAAATGACAAGTGATTTGCAGCTAAAACTGACCCCAGAGAAGCTTTTTAAGCTACGTCAGGTGGCAAAAAACCCTAAAACACCCCCTGAAATCAAGCGAAAAACGAAGGAATTACTAGCTAAATACGACGAGTTTTTGACCCAAGCAATTGGCAAGATGTCCTTTTTGGAGTTTATTAAACATGTATACCCGGGTTATAAGGTGGGGCCTCACCATGCAAAGCTGGCTCAAATTTTTGAAGATATTGCTGCAGGTAAGAAAAAACGAGTCATCGTTAACATCGCTCCGCGTCATGGTAAGTCGGAACTTATATCCTATCTCGCTCCTGCCTGGTTCTTGGGTAAGTATCCACAGAAAAAGGTCATCATGGCTTCCCACACGGCGGATCTGGCTGTTAACTTTGGACGTCGTGTACGTAATTTGGTGGGTTCCGAGGACTATCGCAACATATTTCCGCAAATAGAACTACAGGCGGACTCTAAATCAGCATCTAGATGGGGGACAAACTTTAATGGAGAATATTTTGCTATCGGC